>Ga0265298_10012162_pt1 | contig 10011 bp, 5 predicted proteins | sample AusTroGonzalo_MG_3_FD_193486 | JGI IMG/M metagenome (GOLD analysis project Ga0265298, IMG submission 193486) | Bovine rumen microbial communities from tropical cattle in Woodstock, Queensland, Australia - Gonzalo_01 | ecosystem: Host-associated > Mammals > Digestive system > Stomach > Rumen ... | reverse complement strand
GGGATGAGGTCGGAGAGATCAATGCCCTCATTCCGGCCTCTGAGCCGGAATTTCCAGCCGGCTTGCCTTCTCTTGATGGCTTCCTCTTTGAACCGGGGAAAGCGATGCTAAAGGCCGGGGCCTTTGGCTTGCCTAGCCGGTACGGCCTCACCAAATTGGGCCAGCATACGCACCTCTACACGGGGGCGGAAATCCCCGCGGCTCTCAAGCCTTTCGGCAAATGTTTCCGGATTCTGGAATCGGCTCCTTTGGACAAACGGGGCATCAAAAGCATCGGCCAGAAGTATCCCAAGGCCGATGTCACCTCCCGCAACATTCCCCTTACATCGGACCAGCTGCGCAAAAAGCTGGGAGTGGCCGACGGCGGCCTCGTGCACATCTTCGGCGTGCACATAGATTCACTCAACGACAATTACTTACTTGCCTGCTTGAAGTAGGGGATATTCACGGCACCAGGCCGTCAGGGGGCAGGAATCGCATTTGGGATTGCGGGCGGTACAGGTGTAGCGCCCGTGAAGGATGAGCCAATGGTGGGCGATAGGCCGCTGCTCCGCCGGAATGTGCCGTTCCAGGTCCAGCTCCACGGCACGGGGAGTGGAGCCGTCCGAAAGTCCCAGCCGGTGAGCCACCCGGAACACATGGGTGTCAACGGCAATCACGGGCTGGTCATACACGATGGAGGCAATGACGTTGGCGGTTTTGCGGCCCACGCCAGGCAACTTCATCAAAGCATCGATGTCTGAAGGGACGGAGCCGCCGTGATCGGCCAGAAGCATCTGCGCCATGGCAATAAGGTGCCGGGCCTTGGCATTGGGATACGAAACGCTCTTCACGTAGGGATAGACCTGGTCAAAAGAGGCCGATGCGAGGGCCTCCGCTTTGGGAAAGGCTTCGAAGAGCGGCGGCGTCACCAGATTCACCCGTTTGTCCGTGCACTGGGCCGACAGGATAACAGCTACCAATAATTCGTAAGGGTTGCGGTAGTGCAGTTCGCTCTGGGCGACGGGCTGGTTTTGGGCAAACCAGCCGATAATGGAATTGTAGCGTTCTTTCCGGGTCATAGCTCGACGTCTATGCCTTCGTCCACTACCTCGTGGCAATGTTCGTTTTCACAGGAGAAGACACGGCCGGGGTATTTCTCGCAGATGTAGCGGTTGTGGGTGACCATGACGATGGCTGTGCCTTCGGAATTGAGTTGCTGCAGGAGCAGGAGGATTTCGTCAGCGGTTTCACCGTCCAGGTTGCCGGTGGGTTCATCGGCCAGAATCACCTTGGGCTTGTTCAACAGAGCCCGGGCGATGGCGATGCGCTGCTGCTCGCCGCCGGAGAGCTGATGAGGCATCTTGTGAGCCTTGGTGACCATGCCCACGGCCTTCAGCACCTCCGTAATTCGCCCGTCAATCAGGCTTTTGTCTTTCCAGCCCGTAGCGCGCAGGACGAACTCCAGATTGTCCTCCACGGAGCGGTCCGTCAGCAGCTGGAAATCCTGGAACACTACTCCGATCCGGCGCCGCAGGAAGGGGATATCCCGCTTGTGGAGGTTCACAAGGTCAAACCCGCAGGCGACGGCCTCTGTCTTGTCCGAGGCAACTCCCACCCCATTTTCTGCGATAACGGTACGGATTATGGATGTCTTGCCGGAGCCGACTTTTCCTACGATGTAAACCAGGTCCCCGGGCATTACATCCATGTTGAGACCGTACAGGACTACAGTCTCTCCGTTGAGGATGTCGGCGTTACAGAAATGGATGAGAGGTTGTGCCATAAAATGTCAAATTCCCACAAATATAATCAGATTTTTTTGTAAATTTGTCAAAATATGGAAAACATGCAAAGAGTAACCACAACGCTGGTGGCGGCCCTGCTTCTGGTACAGGGCGTCAGTGCACAGGACGTGCAGAAAGCCAGTGAATTATATAAGCAAGGATTCTATTCCGAGGCCCTGCAGGAGGTGGAAAGAGGAGAAGGTAAGGCCCTCAAGGCAGGCACTGTCACCAAGGGCGATGTGGAGGCCGTCCGCACGCTGGCGCTGCTGCAGTTGAAGGCCGATGGCGCCGAGCAGAAGGCCGCGGGCTTCGTCAAGCAGTTCCACGAGCATGTGCAGGTGCCGCAGGTACGTTTCCTATGGGCGCAGAACCTGTTTGACAGGCAGGAATACGCAAAGGCGGCCGAGCAGTTCATGCAAATCAAGCCCAAGGCCCTCCATACAGACCAAAGGGCCGAATACCAGTACAAACTGGGCTACAGTGCCTACAGCTATGGAGACTGGGAAAAAGCCTGGCAAGTCCTGCCCCTGGCCACCAAACCCTATTCGGACTATACCGCCCCGGCGTGCTTCACGTTGGGCTACATGAGCTACTCCCAGTCCAATTTCCGCGAGGCGGAAAAGTGGTTCGCCCAGTGCCAGAACGATTACCGTTTCCGGGAACCGGCGCAGTTCTACATCCTGGAATGCCGCTTCAACGCCAAGGATTACGACTATGTCATCAGGAATGGCGAGGACCTCATCCGCAATGTTTCCGAAGACCGCAAATCCCGTGTGGGCCGTATCCTGAGCGAGAGCTTCCTGGTCAAGGGAGACTTGGAAAAGGCCAAGGAGTACTATCAGGAGAGCCTGAACGGCGAGAAGCAGACCAGGAGTGACTATTTCCGGGCCGGCGAAATCGCCTACCTCTCCAGCGACTGGCAGGGCGCCGTGGACAACTTCGAGAGCATGGGCAGCAAGCAGGACTCCCTGGGCCAGATAGCCAATTACCAGATGGGCTACAGCTACATCCAGCTGCATAACAAAGTGGAGGCCATGTCGGCGTTCAAGGCGGCATCGGCCCTGCGTTACCAGGCCGATATCCAGGAGGACGCCTTCTACAATTACGCCAAGCTAGCCTTCGACCTGGGTAAGGACACCCGGCCGTTCGCGCAGTACCTCAAGCGGTACCAGCAGCGCAATGACGCCATCTATTCCTATATTGCCATGGCGGCCCTCATCAACCACGACTACGAGGCTGCCGTGGATGCCTACGACCACATTGATGAGCTGGACGACCGCATGAAGTCCAACTATATGAAGGCTTACTTCCTGCGGGCCCGCGACCTGATGGAGATCGGATCCTGGCGTATGGCCGCACCCCTGCTGAAATCGGCCGCGTACTACAGCCCGCGCAAGGAAGGTTTCAACCAGTTGTGCCGTTACTATCTGGCCGAATGCCTGTTCCGCGACGGCAAATGGGAGGACGCCCGCAGCGAGCTCCAGGACCTCTACAACCTCCAGGCGCTGTACCGCCGGACGGAAGGGGATCTGATCCCTTACCAGCTGGCATACACCTACTTCAAGGAAGCCAATTACGAGCAGGCACTCAAGTGGTTCAACAAGTACATCCAGTCCGGCAGCACTGAAATGGCTTCGGATGCCCGTACGCGCATTGGGGACTGCTACTTCTTCGCGGCCGATTACGAGACGGCCCTTGATGCCTACGAGACGCAGCTGAGCCAGTATCCGGAGCGGGACAACCTGTATCCGCGCTACCGGGCAGGCGTGGCCAGCGGCCTGCTGGACCGCAACCGCCGCAAGATTTCCATCCTGGAACCTGCGCTGGATGCTTCTTCCCAGACGCCGTACTACGGAGAGTGCCTCTATGAACTGGGCCGTGCTTACGTGGGAGTGAAGGAAGAGGCTAACGCCATCAATACTTTCAAAACCCTCTACAACCGCACCTCGGACCCGTCCCTGAAGGACCGCAGCCTGCTGGAGCTGGGTATGATTGAACGCAATGCCGGGCGCAGTGCGCAGGCATTGAATTACTATAAGCAGGTAGTTTCCCGCGGTGGTGAGTACCGCGAAGACGCCCTGCTGGCCATAGAAGCCATCTACCGCACCAGCAAGGATCCTGACGGATATCTGGCCTATGTGAACAGCCTGGGCAGCGAAGCCGGCCGTACCGAGGAACAGAAGGAAGAGGTCTATTTCTCCAGTGCGGAGCAGATTTTCCTCTCCGGCGACTACGCCAAGGCCGCCACTACCCTCCAGAGTTACCTGGAACGCTATCCGGAGGCTACCTATGCCGCCAAGGCCCATTTCTACCTGGCCGAATGCTACCGCGAGACCGGTAACAAGGAACTGGCTATGGACTACTACCAGACGGCCCGCGAAGCCGGACTGGACGGAGCTATGGCCGAATCGGCCCTCCTGAATCTGGCTACCCTGAATTATGAGACGGGCCGGTACGAGGCCGCCTATGCCGCTTACGACCAGCTGCGTGAGAGCGCCAGGCTGGATGCCAACCGCCATACCGCGCTGGTGGGCCAGATGCGCAGTGCTTACCGGGCCCGCATGTGGGACGATGCTATCGTGGATGCCGGAACGGTCCTGGAAACCTTCAAGGACGCTCCGCTGGTGCGCGAAGCCCGCTATGTGAAGGCCAAGAGCCTGCTCAGCTGCAGCCGCCGTGACGATGCCTTCAAGGAGTTCAAGATACTGGCCAAGGAACCTTCTACCGACGAAGGCGCTGAGGCTACATATCTGATCATTGAGGACCTGTACAACCGGGCCCAGTTCAGCAGTATCCAGAGCAAGGTTTACGCTTTCGCCGAGAAAGCCGGCGGCCAGAACTACTGGCTGGCCAAGGCGTTTATCGTGCTGGGTGACAGTTTTGCCGACCAGGGCAACACCGCCCAGGCCAAGGCTACTTTCGAGAGCATCAAAAACGGCTATACCTCCGAAGGCCCGCAGGATGACGTCCTGGACCAGGTGAACCTCCGTCTTAGTAAATTGAACTAGCTATGAAGAAAGTACTCATCATATCGGCCCTCCTGATAGGTGGGGTGGCCAGTGCACAGAACCTGAACCCGGTGGTGGAGGTTACCAATGTGTATGCAATGGAAGCTTCCGGTATCGAGAAGCCCGGACAATTGCTGCCTCTGCCGGATTCGGTGTTCAAGTTCAACCTGGACTTCGACTACAGCGTAAAGAGCACGCCGTACAAGGGCGCCTATGAATTCAGTCCGTACCTGGTGCAGATGCGGCCGTCGGCCCGCCTTTCCGGCGAACGGAAGCTCTATCTGAGGGCCGGTGCGGGTTACGGCTTCCATCCGGAAGTAGATGTGGTTTGGAACCCCATCCGGACGGACAATCTCCGGGTGGACCTGTACGCCACTCACAACTCTTATATGGGCCGTTTCCGCAGAATCACCATCCAGGAGGATCTTGTGACCTGGAACAAGGAAATGCAGGACGACGGGGGTATTAATTCCCGTACAGAAGCGGGAGTTGATCTCCTCTATGCCTACAAGGGAGGCCAGATTTCGGCCGATCTCCAGTACCGAAATATTGCGGCGACGGATTTCTACATGCATCCCGGAGAGCCCCAGACTTTTGGCCACCACAAAGGCCAGTTCCAGGCCCGTGTGCAAAGCAATCCCGGAACTCTTCTCCTCTACAACATAGGTACCCGGATAGCCTATCTGGGTTATTCCGGTGAGAAGGAATTCCACACCGTCTCCGATGCTACCGTTGGCATCCGTGCCGGCCGTAACAACAGTTTCCGCCTGGCCTTCGGCCTGGAAACCGTGGGTTTTGGCGAGAATGAATCGGCCTTCAAGGTGGAGGTTGCGCCGCACTATGCCATTTCTTCCAAGCGGCTGAACCTGGACCTGGGCTTCAAGTATTCCTACATCTCCAGCAGTACGCTGACTTACCCCTATAAAGGCGGCATCCTCTTCCCGGACATCCAGTTCTCTCTGAGACTGGCCGATGCTGTGGTGCTGCAGGCGGCAGCCACCGGCGGGGATATCCTCCAGACCTACGACAGTCTCCTGGAAGCCAATCCCTTCCTGGGCGGGTTTGACTGGTCCCGCGATGTGACGGTGAACCGGGTACATCTGATGGCCGGCCTTCGCGGCAGCGCGGGAGCCCGCTTCTCCTACGATGTGCGTGTGGGATACAAGTGGATGGACAATGCCTATGGTTGGAGTTACCTTCCCATCTTTGCCGAGGAAGGTGACCAGACAACCACGAATTATACACCTACCATGGCCTACGTGAGCCCGCTGCATACTTACTATGTACAGGCTACTTTGGGTTGGAATTCGGCCAACTGGGACATGATGGGCTTCGTGTATTATGGCCATACTCCTCCGCCGGAGAAAGTAACTGAGGCAGCCCAGTACGTCTTTGCTCCCGCCGGCTTCCAGGCCAAGGCCCATATTTTCTACAAGTGGGTCCACCGCGTCCGGGCGGGCGTCACCTTGGATGCCCGGGGGCAGCTCAAGGCTGTCCGGCCCGTGCCCGCCTATCAGGATCTGGGACTCTATGCCGAGTACACCTTCGGCCGCAAGATGTCCGTATGGATGAAAGTCGGTAACCTCCTGAACCAGACCATTCAGCGCACCCCGTTCTACGCCGAACAGGGGATCTACGGATCCGTAGGTGTAAAGCTCACCTTCTAAAGAGGCTGTTGCTTTTTACCAATATTTTCACTATCTTTGCATGTTTTGTTACGCGCGCGCGTATAGGCGTGTATTTTTAGGAAAATATTGATAGAACAAGATGATAGAAAACGAAGAAGCCCGCATTGCAGAAGAGCAGTATTCCGCCAGTAGCATTCAGGTCCTGGAGGGCCTGGAGGCCGTAAGAAAGCGTCCCTCCATGTACATTGGTGACATTGGAGAGAGAGGTCTTCACCACCTGGTATATGAAGTAGTCGATAACTGTATTGACGAAGCCATGGCCGGCTTCTGCACGGACGTTGACGTAAAGATCCTGGAAGACAATTCCATCAGCGTACGGGATAATGGCCGAGGCATCCCTACCGGCATGCATGAGAAAGAGCACAGGAGCGCCCTGGAAGTGGTTCTTACTGTGCTGCACGCCGGCGGTAAGTTCGACAAAAACAGCTACAAGGTATCCGGCGGTCTGCACGGCGTGGGTGTATCCTGCGTGAACGCCCTGAGTGACCTCCTCATTGCGGAAATTCACCGCGAGGGAAAGATTTTCGTGCAGAAGTACTCCAAGGGTAAGCCCATCACTCCCGTTGAGGTGGTAGGGGAGTCCAATGACACCGGTACCACCATCACCTTCCATCCGGACGCCACCATCTTCACCCAGACCACCGTTTACAAGTACGAGACCCTGGCCAGCCGCCTGCGTGAGCTGGCATACCTGAACAAGGGCATCCGCATCACCCTCACGGACCTCCGCGAGAAAGTGGATGAGTTTGAGACGGCCGAAGACGGCGAGCGCAAGGCCACCGGCAAGCAGGTTTTCCGCAGCGAGACCTTCTATTCCGAGCTGGGCCTGCGTGAATTCATCAACTACCTGGACGCCGGCGAAGAAAAGCTGGTCCCGGACGCCATCTGCGTCAATACGGACAAGATCATCCCCATCGACATCGCCCTCCAGTACAACACCGGATTCCGCGAGAGAATCTATTCCTACGTCAATAACATCCATACCATAGAGGGTGGTACCCACCTGCAGGGCTTCAAGATGGGCCTGAGCCGTTCCCTGAAGAACTATGCCGAGAAGAACAATCTCCTGGCCAAGTTCAAAGGCGACCTGAGCCCCGAAGACTTCCGCGAGGGCCTTACCGCCGTCATTTCCGTGAAGGTGGCCGAGCCTCAGTTCGAAGGCCAGACCAAGACCAAGCTGGGCAACCCCGAAGCTACATCGGCCGTATCCCAGGCTACTGCCGCCGCGATGGACCAGTACCTGGAGGAGCATCCCAAGGAAGCCAAGACCATCGTGGAGAAGGTGGTGCTGGCCGCCACGGCCCGTGCCGCCGCCCGCCGCGCCCGTGAGATGGTGCAGCGCAAGTCCCCGATGGGCGGCGCCGGCATGCCCGGCAAACTGGCGGACTGCTCCGACCACGATCCCGAGAAGTGCGAACTCTTCCTGGTGGAGGGTGATTCCGCAGGCGGTACCGCCAAGCAGGGCCGTGACCGCCGCATCCAGGCCATCCTGCCGCTCCGCGGTAAAATCCTGAATGTGGAGAAAGCCGCCCAGGACCGCGCCTTCGAGAGCCAGGAAGTAAGGAATATCTATACCGCCCTGGGCGTTACCGTGGCCCAGGAAGATGAAAGCGGTGAGAAGCACATGGACCTGAGCAAGCTCCGTTACCACAAGGTGATCATCATGACGGATGCCGATGTCGATGGTTCCCACATCGCCTGCCTCATCCTCACCTTCTTCTTCCGCTATATGTTCGACCTCATCAAGAACGGTTATGTTTACCTGGCCACCCCGCCGCTTTACCTGGTAAAGAAAGGCAAGGAAGAGCGCTACTGCTGGACGGATGCCCAGCGTGATGCCGCCACCGCCGAACTGGGCAAGGGATCCGACAAGGGCGTAACCGTGCAGCGTTACAAAGGTCTGGGTGAAATGTCCGACGAGCAGCTTTGGGAGACCACCATGGATCCGGCCCGTCGCGTACTGCGCCAGATTACCATAGAGAATGCGGCCGAAGCCGAACGCACCTTCTCCATGCTCATGGGAGACGATGTCCCGCCACGCCGCGCCTTCATCGAAGAAAACGCGCACTATGCAAATATCGACGCCTAAGATACCCAAACGGTTCATACCGCTGGTAATAGTTTTCGCAGTCCTGGTGCTTCTGATGCCCAGGACCGCGAAATTCAATTATGACTATAAGAAAGGATCGCCCTGGCCGTATGAGACTCTCATCTCCCAGTTCGACTTCCCCATCCTTAAGACCGAGGAGCAAATCCAGGCCGAGAGGGAAAGCGCCGGCAATGTAGTCATCCCTTATTACCGTTTTTCCGACGAAGTGACATCGGCCGTTATCAAGAATGTCCAGAGCCTGGATCTGGGACGGATGAACCACCTGCGCCCGGCCATTGTGACACGCCTGAACGGTATCTACGCCAAGGGCGTTATCTCTGACGGAAAGATAAAGCTGGATCACTCCGTGGGCGAGCTTTCCGAGAACCTGATCTACATCCAGCACAACAAACGCGCGGTGCAGTGCCCCCGCAGCGAAGTGTACAAAGTGTCCGACGTGCGCGACCAGCTGGTGGCGTCCATGGCCGTGAACTACCCGACCGTGAACATGGATTCCCTGTTCCGCCGCGCCAGCGTGTACGAGGCCCTGGTCCCTAATCTCATCTACGACCAGTCTATGACCGAGCTCACCCACACGAGCTCGTCGGATTACATTTCGCCCACTCTGGGCTATGTAAGGGCCGATGAAAAAATAGTCTCCAAAGGCGAGATTGTCACCGCCGAGGTGGCCCAGATCCTGGACAGCTACAAAGAAGAATACAACAAGGTTTTCGGCTACGGCGCCCCCCGTATTTTCCTGTACCTGGGCAATATCCTGCTGGCCCTGGCGCTGGTTGTGGTGCTTTATTTCTGCATCTTCTTTACCAACAAGAACGTATTTGAAGACCGGAACCGCTATTTCTACCTGCTGATCGTGTTCCTGCTGGCCTCCGTCATTACTTTTGTGATGGAGCGCACCGCTCCCGGCGGCCTGTACATGATTCCGTTCCCGGTATTCGCCCTGTATCTGCTGGCCTTCTTCCGCAAGCGCCTGGTGCTTCCGGTGTATATGGTCTGCCTTCTGCCGCTGCTCATCTTCTGTGGCAACGGTATGGAACTGTTCGTGATGTATCTGGTGGCCGGTACCGTTACCATTGAGACTTTCGGCTACCTGACCCAGCGTTGGAAGCAGTTTATCAACGCTGCCATCCTCTTCGGGGTGGAACTGGCCGTGTTTGCGGGCTTCCGCCTCATCGATGCCGGCAATGTTTCCCTTTGGTGGGTGACTACCCTGAGGATCTTTGTGGGTGCCATGGCTACCGTAGCCTTGTATCCGCTGGTGTACCTCTTCGAGCGTATCTTCAATCTGGTATCCGTGACGCGTCTGGAGGAGATGGCCGATACCAACAACCCGCTGCTGCAGGAATTATCGGCCAAAGCCCCCGGTACGTTCCATCACTGCCTGCAGGTGATGAACATGGTGGACGCCGTGGGCCGGGCGACGGATGCGAATGTGCCGC
>Ga0265298_10012159_pt1 | contig 10011 bp, 7 predicted proteins | sample AusTroGonzalo_MG_3_FD_193486 | JGI IMG/M metagenome (GOLD analysis project Ga0265298, IMG submission 193486) | Bovine rumen microbial communities from tropical cattle in Woodstock, Queensland, Australia - Gonzalo_01 | ecosystem: Host-associated > Mammals > Digestive system > Stomach > Rumen ... | reverse complement strand
TTTCTTGGCTACGGTGGTAACATACTTGAGCAATTGCTGTTTCTGCTTGATGTCGGGCAGCGGGATGATGGCGCAGTCGGAGGCGACCATCAGCTTGTGGTAGTTCGGGTTCTCGATGACGGCGACATGGGCCAGCGTCACGTTGGGCGGGCAGAGGCCGCGTTCCTTGTTGAGGATGGCGCGCATGTACTTATCGGTGGGGAGCAGGCCCTTCATCAGGATGTCGGCTTCACCGGCATTGATGAGGTCGCAGGCTTTGGCAGCGGCTTTCACGTCTTCCGGCTCATGGATGATGCGGAAGTTGCCCATGTCGATGCCTTCAGCTTTGCACACTTCGGCAATCACTTTCTCGTCGCCGAGGAGGGTGGCTTCGATGAGGCCTTCTTTCACTGCCGCGTTCACGGCGCAAATGGTGTGGTCGTCGTTGGCATAGGCAGCCACTAAGCGTTTCTTGGGTTTGCTGCGCAAAACCTCGAACATTTGTTCTAATTTTCTGATTTCCATAACGATGTATTTAAAGATTTAAAATTTAAGATTCAAGATTCTGCAAAATTACAAAATAAAACCTTTATCCCAAAGGAATCTTTTTCAAAACCTTGTAAAAAGGCCCTGTCGGTTGTAGGAAGCTTTGGAAATAGACCAGATCCTTCACATCGGCGTGGAGATAGGTTTTTTGCTCGATGGCGTTGTAAATCTGCATGAAAAACTGCTTGTCCACCAGCGACTTGATACGACAAATAGTAAGGTGCGGCACAAAGTTCTGCCTATCGCGGAGATAGCCCAAGTCATCGAAAGCGTCAAGCAGGTCGGCTTCAAGGTCAAACAAGGCCTTGGGCTGGTCATTCATGCCGAGCCAAAGCACACGCGGCACGTGGTTGCTGCCGAAAAGTCCAGTGCGGTCGAAGTCCATCGTGAACGGCTGGTGGTTTTTGGCCACCTTTTGAACGGCCTCGATGATGGCGGGGATGTCGTTTTCAGGCGTATTGCCCAAAAACTTTAGCGTCAGGTGTATTTGGTTGGTTTTCACATAGTTGAAATAATGCTCATGCTGAAGGTTTTTCTTCAGTTTTTCCACAAGTGCTGGAAACTCCGTGCCGCAAGGGATGGAAATGGCTAAAAAAGTGCGTTTGGTGTTCATAATTTATGGATTTAAATCACCTCACCATCCCCACCGGATAAACCAAATAACTCTTGTCGCAGTAGGGCGAGCGTTCGTAGAACCAGTTCAGGATGGCGTATTGCGAGGGTTGTTTGTCTTTCGGGAAGGTGGCTTTCCAGGCCTCGAATTGTTCTTTCAGGAAGGGGTCGGAGGCGAGCATTTCCTGGGCCATCGGCTCCATTTTGTAGACCTCGAAATACTCCACGCGCTGAAGGACGTGGTTGAAAAAGCCCCACTCGAACAGCGAGCCTTGCATTTCCGGCTCCAAGAGGTTCATCAGCAGGCGGACACCATTTTGGGAAGTTTTCACCACCGCCGAGCCTTTCGGGAAAGTGACCTCCTTCGTGATTTCCTCTGCATCGAAGCGGGCCACACGACAATGGCCTTCGGAGGGTCGGGGCGCAAACTCCACGTTGCCAAAGCGGTAAGTGCTGACTTTCAGCTTCTTCTCGCTCTTCAGATAATTGATGTCGAAGCCGTGGGCCTTAACAATGTCGATGACCTCTTTATATTGCGCAGGGATGATGTATTCCTTCGGAACGCTGAGGATTTTCTCAGGTCGGGTGGCGCGGATGCGGCGCGTTGTGCGCGTTTCGGGGCGCGTGGTGTCGTAGGTGTAATACCAGCCGCCCGTCACGTCGCTGTGTACCGTGTCGAAATGGTAGCCCAAGAAGTCTTCCCAAATCGTGTCGTTCAGTTCCGATTGCATATTGATGGGCAATTCCTTGAGGCTCAAGTCGTTCTTCTTGGCTTGAACCAGCAGGGTTTTGTAGTTTTCTTTGTCATCGCGGATGATTTTCAGGGTCTCCACAATCATGTGGTAGGTGGAAAGCACACGGTCTTTGTAAGGTTTCAGCATGTGCGTTTCAAGCAAGATGCCTGGGCAGTTGCGCGCCGTGGTGTAGGCTTCGGAGAACATGGCGGAAAAACTCTCGTCATAAAGCGGCGCGGTCGGGTCGCCCCAAGGATGGAACTCAATGTAGCGGCAGATGGGCATTCCGAGACCGTTCATCGCTTGGCGGATTTTGGGTTCCCACACGTTGCCCAACCATTGAGAAAGACCTGCATCGTAATTGCCGAAATCCTCAATGGAATAGGTGGTTACGTATTGGTAATCAGCACCGTCGGTAGCGTGGGTGTCGAAAAACAGGTCGGGTTGCCAGTCGTTGAAGAGGGCCGTGAAAGCGCGAAGTTCGGGCGAGTCGAGCTTGGTGAAGTCGCGGTTGAGGTTGAGGCCTTGGGCATTCACGCGCCAGCCCATCTGCTTCGGGCCGTTTTGGTTGATGCGGTTGAAAGGCGAGAAGTTAGCCAAGCCGTCGGGACTCAAAACGGGGATGAAAAGGAAGGAAAAATTATCCAAAAGGTCACTGTATTCCCTGCCTCTCAGCATGTTGCGGATGAGCAGAAACATGGCGTCCTTGCCGTTCGGCTCGCCAGGATGGATGCACGATTGCACGAGGATGACACACCTTCCGCTCTTGCGAATCTTTTTCGGGCTGGTATAGCCGTCTTTGTCGACGATTAATAAAGGTATGTCGCGCCCCATTGCGGTTTGCCCGATGCTTTGGTAATGCACCTCCTTGAACTGCTTTGCGAGCAGCTTCGCGTAGGCGATGGTACCTTCGTAATCGTCTGTCTCCAAACAGTTTGACTTCTCGAAGGTGGTGGTCAGGTCGGCGTCTTTTTCGGCGCAGGCGGCCAAGAGGAACATGGCCAAAATGAAGATGAAATGTTTTTTCATGTGATAGGGTTTTGAATCACAAAATTAGGTCTTTTTGCAGAGAATTGGGCCTTTTTTGACGATTTTTCTTCTCCGTTGGACGAAATTTCGTATTTTAGCCCTCTCAAAAACTTAAAAGAAATGAACAATACGTATTCCATAGGCATTGACATCGGCGGCACCAACACCGACATCGGACTGGTGCGCGATGACGGCCGCTGCCTGGCCAAAAAGAATCTTCCGACCAACATGTATTTCGACGTAGAGCTGTATGTGTCAGATATTTGCGACAGAATCAGGAAACTCATGTTCGAGAACGACATCGCCGCCATCGAAGGCATTGGCATCGCCGCTCCAGTGGGCAACTACTACACGGGCTGCATCGAGAACGCCACCAACTTGAACTTCAAGGGCGTCATCAACCTTTCCAATTTGTTCCACCAGCATTTGGACGTGCCGGTGGTCGTCTCCAACGACGCCAACGCTGCGGCTTACGGCGAACTCATCTACGGCGGTGCAAGGGGCATGAAGCATTTCGTGATGTTTACCCTCGGCACGGGCGTGGGTAGCGGCATCGTCGTGGACGGCAAGCTGGTTCACGGCAAGACGGGTGGCGCGGGCGAACTCGGCCACGCCATCTTGTTCCCTGAAGGACGCTTGTGCGGTTGCGGCAGGAAGGGCTGCTTGGAGACCTATTGCTCGGCCACAGGCATCCGCCGCACGGCATTGGAACTGATGGAGTCCACGCCCGATTACGACGGTCCCTTGTCGAAAGTGAATCCCGACAGCCTGACCAGCAAGATGGTGGGCGATGCGGCCAAAGACGGCGACCCTTTGGCTCTGAAGGTGTTCGAAATGACGGGCTATTGGTTGGGCATTGCGATGGCCAACGCCGTGACTTTCAGTGGCCCCGAGGCCATCTTCCTGATGGGCGGCCCCGTAAAAGCTGGCGAAGTGCTGATGAAGCCTCTGCAGGAGTCGTTCCAAAAGCATCTCTGCTTCATCTTCAAGGATAGTGTTGAAATTCGAGTGTCTGAGTTGCCCGACAACGACGCAGCCATCCTCGGCGCGGCGGCGTTAGTAAAGGCGAAATAATAGAAGAAAAGTAAGGGATCCTCTGATATAGGCCATTTCATTCCTTCACCACCTTGTCCGAAAACACCTTCCCATTGGCCATTGTAACGCGCAAGATGTGGGTTGTCGTACCACGGTTTGTAGGGCTGTCGTACCACGGCAGCCGCTTTCCATTTTCGGCGGCTGCCACAATATGCGGCTGCCACAATGTGACAGCCCTACAAGCCCCTGCGTTCAGTTTTTGACCACCTTATCCGAAAACCCCTTCCCACCTTCCAACGTAACCCGCATCGTGTAGGTGCCTGAAGGCAAACCGTCCATTTCCAAGCTTTCCAAGCCGTTTTTCTGCGTTCTCACCAACCGCCCTTGCAGGTCGTAAAGCTCGATTTGGGTGGGCGTTACGTCTGGCGAATAGTGCAGGTGGAGTTCGTCTTGGGCAGGGTTGGGGTAGTAGGTGTAGGGGCGGACAAAATCTTGAAGTTCAGACGTTTCCCAAAGCATATCCTCAACGATGACTACGAAGATTTTGCAGGGAACCTCTCCGTATTGGTAGGAGCCTATGGCTACTTTCCCGTTTCGGAGCAACCTCATGCAAGTGGCCCAATGGAACATGTCTGGATTGTAAATGTAGCGTTCCCAGCGAACGTTCAGGTTGACATCGAGACAGGCCAATGCCAATTGATTGGAAGCTCCAGTATTTGTCATGTATGAGTAATAAATCGTGTCGGGGGCAGCTACGACCGTCCATACGGGGCTGGAACTGTTGTATTGTTCCTGTACGAAAAACGAATGGTCATCCACAATGTTGTGGTTCCTGTCGTATTTTGCCAATGCGATGAAACAACGGAATTGATAGTTTATCCACCCTTGGGCGCGGGAACTAAACAAATAGCACGAGTCGTCAAACGAAACGGCATGTTCCTGAAAGCCGCCATCAAACCAGGCATCGTCCGTAATTTTGTAGTACTGGTGTTCGTCCACTTGGGTGAACAGTGAATCAACAATGTAAGCCTGCAAGCGATATTCATTCGATCCTACCGCTTTTCTAAGAAGTGTGAAATAGCGTAAAGGCGATGTGCTGTACAAACCAGTGTGTCTACTTTGTACGCTAAACTGTCCATTTATCGGAATAGCAGTCTTGTTTTTCAATGTGCCATCAAGGCCGATTCGAAGCATGTAGAAATGCAATCCATCGTGGTATGATACAATAATGTCATTGTTTGGGTCGATGAAAAGGTCTGAAGTATGGAAAATGCGTTCGATCAGAGTTTCTTCCATAACAATCTCATGGTTGTCAACAATATTGAGGTCTTTGTCGAGAAAGGTCAGGAGCAGGCACATGGTGCTGTCGGCTTCATTGGGGGAAACCCGCCCATAAAGGAAAACGTCTTTAAAGGGAGTTGGCTCGAAAAGGGTGCGAAAAGGGACGTTGTTTGAAGGGATAAACAAGGAATCCAGCAGTTGGCCGTCCATCGAAATCTTGAAGAACTTGCAGCCAAGGTCGAGGCCAGAAGCCATGCTCTCAAAAAGTGCGCATTGGGCGATAATCGTGTTGTCGCTGGCTTCCACAATGTTGTGGAAATTGAAATACACGTTCTCTTCATGCCAAAATTCGGTCACAACGCTTTGGCCTTTCGCCAAAGTTGTTGCCATCAGAATGGCGAGAATTAGTGTTGGTTTTTTCATAGCGCGATTTGTTTAAAGGTTATCACCGCAAAAGTACAACAAAAATCCTCGAATTTTTCAAGGCTTGGGCAAAAGTATAGGTTTTTGTTGCCTTGAAAATGTTCAATTTATTGTGCAACAACGGTTTGCAAATTCCGAAAGTACCGATTTTTTTATCTGAAAAGGTTGGAAACGGAGTCGGAACCTACCTTTTTTCGGATGTTAGTACGGTATTTTGCCACCGTATTCGCGCTCAAATCCAAAAGTTCGGCCTCTTCCTTCACGCGGAATCCGAGGAAGGAAAACACGATGATGTTGCGCTCCGTTTCGGTCAGGTCGGGGTGTGCGGCTTGCAGCTTTTCCATGGCATTGGGATAGGCGGCGGTAAACTCGGCAAGGATGCGTTCCAAGCGGTCTTCCTGCCCTGTTTTGTAGATTGCCATCACGCGCTGCCGAAGTGCCTGATGCGTTTGCCGCAAGTCCTCTTTCATGGTGTCAATCTGCATCCTCATATCGGCCTCCGCTTTTATCATTTGCTTGTGCTTGTATTGCAAAATGAGTATGATGATGGTAGCAACAAACAATAGAATACTGATAACCAATATGATGCGATGCCTTAGGATGATCTTTCTGTTTAAGGAGTTTTGCAGGCTTTCATAGTCATATTGCTTTTGGATGCGGAAAACGGCTAGGTCTTGACGTTGTTGCATTACTTCATATAGCAGACTTTCGTGTGCTTTTTGGTACTTTAATGCTTGTGTATCATTATTTTGGCTCTCTGCAAACTGGGAAAGAGCTCCATAAGCCGAAACTTTTGTTTCATTATTCACATCGGCAGTAGGCAAAATACGCTCAATCTTTTGGTAATAAAAGTTAGCTGAATCCCATTGGCCCGTGGCAGCGAAAACTTTTCCCATGTTCAAATAGTTCAAAAACAATTTGGAACTATCCTCATCGTCTTTGGCACGCCTAAGGCAGTCAAGAGCTTGATTATATCTACCTTGCAAGCGATACAGCACGGCATAATTGCTTAAGGCTTTACGCTTCGCTCCGTCATTTTGGCCTTTTTCTGCATATATCAAGCTTTGCTGAAGACATGCTTCTGCATTTTCATAGTCGCCAAGCACTATACGGCATACCGCAATTGTATTTTGCACCAAAGCTTTTTCAAATAAGCGGCTACCAAAGTTACATTCTGAGATTTCTAGTATGGTAAGAGCTTCCTGCTCCATTCCATCATAATAGAGCATTTTCCCCATCCAATATTCCGCCTGCGCCACGGCAAGGCTGTCCCCCGCCAGCCCGCCATAATGCTCCGCGTCCTTAAAGGATTGCATGGCGGCATCCTTGTCGTTGTAGTGCTGCTGCACGAAACCGCTGTAAAGGGCGGCGTGGGCGGCCTTGTCGTATTTCTTTTTCTTGGCGTAATAGGCGGCGGCGCGCTCCAGCTCGGGGCTGGTGGAGAGGGTGGGCTTGTCGTCGAAGAAATCGTCGTCCATCAAGGGCGGAATTTCCTGCCCACGGTCGCCAAACAAGGCCTCGGCCTGCAAGAGGGCCATGTCCATGCGTTGCCACTCGCCGAAATAGACGGGCATCCGCAACACACTGTCAATCAGTCGGGCAGTGCTGTCGGGCAGGGTGCCAAACAGCCTTTCGGCACGGCGCACCATCTGCCGTGCCTCGCGCTGCGGGCTGTGGCAGGCGGCGAAGGCAAGCAAACCCATCAAAGCTATAGGCAGTAACCGTTTCATCGGCACTTTGGAGGCTTTTATTCCTTGAAGTTCTTGTCCAAAAACTCTTGGGCTTCCTTCATGCCACCGTCGCGGGCCTTGCTCAACAATAGCTTGCTGTAGGCGAGGTCTTGCTTCACGCCTTGTCCGGAAAAATAGAGGATGCCGAGACGGTATTGTGCCCCTGGAATGTTTTTGTCGGCGGCTTGGGTGAAGCACTCGATGGCCTTGTCCATGTCTTTTTCCACGCCGATGCCGTAGAAATAGCAGTCGCCCACCTGTGCGAGTGCGTAGGCATTGTTGCCGTCAGCCGATTTCTGCCACCATCTCAAAGCCTCATTGATGCTTTTCTCCGTGCCCATGCCGAAATAGTAGCAGTTGCCGAGGTTGAGCATGGCCTGGGCATCTTCGGCCTCAGCGCCTTTCTGGAACCATTTGAGAGCCTCCTTGTCGTCGCGTTTCACGCCATTTCCGGTGCGGTAGAGGTTGCCGAGGGCGTTGTAGGAAGCCGTTTGCTCTTGGTCGGCGGCTTTCTTGTACCACGTTGCGGCCTGTTGCACGTTCTCATCGACGCCCCAGCCGTTTTCGAGGCACACTCCGTACATGTATTGGAAGTCGCGCTGGCCTTGCTCAGCCTGGTAGCGTATGGTGTCGATATGTTCGGTAGCTTGTTCCTGGATGGTTTTCCTTTCGCCCATGAGTTGGCTCAGGTCGAGGGGCTTGCCTTCCTCCAAGTGGAGTACGGTCGCATCGGGATTGGCCGTTTCCGCATGGTTGCTGGTGGGCGGTATTTGTTGCATGGGCACCATGGGCGTCTCAGTAGGCGCAATGGTTTTCTTTTCCTCGGTTGGTTGTGTGTTTTCGTTGTCGCGCTGGCCGCAGGCGACCATCATCAGCGCCACTGCAAATAACAAAAGGGTCTTCTTCATTTTGTTGCTTATTTAGGCCGCAAAAATACAGAAAATTTGTGTAATTTCGCACCATCAAAACTGAAAGATATGGCCGACGGATATTTGGAAAAACGCTATGAAGAGGTCTTTGGCAAGGGCGCCAAGAAGACCGTAGTGAAACACACCTCCATTGATACTTTGTTTGAGAAAAACCGTAGCTATCGGGGCTATCAGAAGGATTTTGTGGTGAAGCGCGAGATGCTGGAACGCATCGTGGCGGTGAATACTAAAATCGCCTCTGCGAAGAACCAGCAAGTGCTTCGTTTTAAATTGGTTACACAGGAAACAGGTGCCGACATCATCGTGCAAAACATGAAACTCGGTGGCTTGTTGCCCGAGTTGCACTTGCCTTTCGCTGGCACCGAGCCGGAAGCCTTCATCATCATTTGCAGCACGATTCCCGAAAACAAGTTCGTGGACATCGACCTCGGCATTGCGGCACAGAGCATGTTGCTGAAAGCCACCGAAATGGGTCTCAACGGCATCATGATTGGGGCCTTCAACAAGGCAAAAATCACCGAAGCATTCAGTCTGCCCTACGAGCCATTGCTGATACTCGCCATCGGCAAGGGAAACGAAAAAATCAAGCTCCAACCTGTCAATGCTGGCGAAAAATTGGCTTATTATCGCGATGCGGACGGTGTGCAGTTTGTGCCAAAAATCCGGTGGGAGCAATTGATAATGGAATAATCTCTCGCCGAAACCATTGTTTGCAGCGAATTGGAAATGTAGAGACGTAGCGCGCTACGTCTCTACAATCAAAAATCATCTGACAACCAGTTTCCTATAGCAAGTTCCCTTGCCTTCCACGGTGATGCGCAAGGTGTAGACGCCAGCGACATCAGGTGCGGTGATGGTTTGTACAGACGTGGTGCGACACGTCTCTACCACGCCAAGGGCATTGATGATTTCAATCTGCACTTTGCCGATTTCATTTGCCGTCAGGCCTAGGGTGAATTGTGTGCCACGCGCCACGGGGTTCGGGAAGACATGCAAGCTATTGGCCCAATCGCTTGTGCCTGTCGTGTTGCGGAAACGGATGACGTAAGGCGTTTCGAATCTGCCCACAACTGCGTTGGTCTCGTATTGCAGAGATGTAATGCATTGTGTCTCTACCGTTCCCGTTTCGGTGTCATAGAGACCGAAATTAAGGTCAGCAGCCACTTCTCCAGCAACGGTCAAGAAGGCCATGTAACGGTTCAGTGGAGCCACGTACATCAGCCGCACACTGCCACGGCACTCGCCATTGGCGAAGGCAGCCAATTCATAGTGGTCGCTGCTCAATTCCACATCGTCAAGCTCGACAACCGCAGTGACGGTCATGTTGTTCGGGTAAGCGTTGTAATTCGCTGTCCAATGGTTATCCTCAACAAAATCGCTGGTTAGTTCATCCCCATATCTGCTATTGGGATAGGTGAAAGAGAACGAACTGCCGTTGTTCGACTTGTACATCAGGCCCATTCCCGGGTCGATGCCGTAGTCGGCCAATGTGCCGTACCAAATGCCGTAGGCCGCCATGTAGGATGCGAAACCATGCGATTGCGACTTCACCTGGTCGTTGTCCGAAGGCATGATGCCAGAGAAAGCGGTGGTGAAGCTCATGTGTGATGTGCACGGGTAACCAATCCAGTTCCAGCCGGTGGCAAGCGTGATGGGATGGTTGGCGGGGTCGGCTTGGGCACCAACAATTGAAACCTCGCATGCACCATTGGT
>Ga0265298_10012158_pt1 | contig 10011 bp, 6 predicted proteins | sample AusTroGonzalo_MG_3_FD_193486 | JGI IMG/M metagenome (GOLD analysis project Ga0265298, IMG submission 193486) | Bovine rumen microbial communities from tropical cattle in Woodstock, Queensland, Australia - Gonzalo_01 | ecosystem: Host-associated > Mammals > Digestive system > Stomach > Rumen ... | reverse complement strand
GGTCGTCGACAATCCAAGTGAAGAGCTGCTGAGCCACCGGGCCAAAGGCGCCAGCGGCAGTACGGTTTTCTGCGGGATGGAGGGCAGCCGCCCCCTGCTGTGCGACGTTCAGGCATTGGCCAGCAAATCTTTCACCGTGACTCCCCGCCGCTCCGTAAACGGAGCGGACAGCAGCCGGGTTTCGATGCTGCTGGCGGTCCTTGACAAACGAGCCCATGTGCGGACCTATGATCAGGACGTGTATATCAACGTGGCCGGCGGCCTGGAACTTTCCGAACCGGCAGCCGACCTGGCCCTCTGCACGGCCGTCGCTTCCAGCCTGCGGGACAAGGCTGTCGGACCGGATGTCGCCGTAATGGGCGAGGTCGGCCTGGCAGGCGAGGTGAGAACCGTACCCCAGTGCGACCGGCGCATCACCGAATGCGCAAGGCTCGGCTTCACGACCATCATCGTTCCCCGGGCCTGCGCAAAGAAGACCCCGGTACCCGAAGGCGTGAACGTGATCGGCGTAGACACCGTCGCTCAGGCGTTAAGCGTGATTTTCTGATTCCTGTCTGAGAAACAGTTTTACATGAGGATTCCTTTTGTGGCTTCGTCCTCGTACTGACGGGTATAGAGCCGGTAGTAGGGACCTTTCGCCGCAAGAAGATCTTTATGGGTACCCTGCTCGACGATCTTTCCGTTGTTCACGACGAGGATCAGATCCGCGTTGCGGACAGTGGAAAGCCGATGGGCGATCACAAGGGAAGTCCTGCCGTTGATCACGGTATCAATAGCGGACTGAATTTTCTGCTCGGTCAGGGTATCGACGGAAGCAGTCGCCTCGTCCAGCACCAGAATGCGCGGATCCGCAAGGATTGCCCGGGCAAAAGAGATCAGCTGCTTTTCCCCGGTGGAGAGCAGGTCGCCGCCCTCCCCCACGTCCGTATCAATCCCTTTTTCCATCCGCGCCACCACCTCATCGGCGGAGACAAGCTTCAGTGCCCGGTCGATCTCTTCCTCCGTTGCGTTCGGGTTGCCGTAAAGCAGGTTTTCCCGGATAGTTCCGGAGAAAAGGTGAGGCGTCTGCAGCACATAACCGATGGCACTGTGGAGCCAGAGCTGACTCCGCTCCCGGGCATCGCGTCCGTCAATCAGCACACGGCCGGACGTCGGCTCGAAGAAGCGGCAGACCAGGTTCACCAGCGTGCTCTTGCCCGCACCCGTTTCACCGACAATCGCAATATTGCTGCCGAAGGGGATATCCAGGCTGAAATGCTCGAGCACATACTCGTCGCCGTCCGGATAGCGGAAAGAAACATCCTCAAAGGTAATATCCCCGCGAATGGGTTCCCAGTTCTCCTTCTTCGGGTTAAAGGAATCACCATACTTCTCAATGACTTCCGGCGTATCCGTCACGTCGGACTCGGTGCCGAGAAGCCGGGTGAGCCTCTCTATATTTACCTGCGTGGTGATAATATCCGAAATCGCATCCACAATCCAGCGGACCGGCTCCATCATTCCCTGCGCATAGGACATAAACATCGAAAAAGTACCCACTTCTTCCGCGGCGATCATCCCGCCCTGCCACAGAACGATGGCCAGCGCCATGGATGAGGCCAGGTGCATCGTGACGGAAAAACCGCCGCGAAGCCTGGCTGCCTGCACGGACGTGTTCCGGTACTCCTGGGTGTCAGCCACGAAATCCTTCGCCATCCGGTCCTCAATGGTCAGCGTCTTGATTGTCTTCGCGCCTGTGATCGCCTCATTGAAATCCCCGGTGATCCGGGAATTCAGCTCCCGGATATTCCGGTTGGCCGCGATCAGCTTTTTCTGGAACAGGGAAAAAAGAATCACCAACAGAGGCAGGATCGCTATAACCATCAGCGCCAGACGCGCATTGATTATCAGCATTACCGCCACCGCGCCGATCAGATAGCTCATATGCCAGACGCAGTCCATCAGCGTCCAGGAAACCAGACCGCCGATCCGGGAAGTATCCGACATGATCCGCGAATGAATATAGCCGACGCTGTTCTGATTAAAATAGGAAAAGGACAGGTTCTGCAGATGACTGAACGCCGCGTTCCGCAGATCCCGGTTCATGGAGACCTCGGTCGTCATTGCTCCTTTGCAGGCAATGAAAGTCGCTCCTGCCGCAAACACAATCGCCAGGGCATAGATCACAATGAACAGGGGCAAGGTGTCAAGGGTCCCTCCGGTGATAAAATGATTCAGTGCATAGCGCTGAAACAGCGGCAGGGCAATATCCATGGCCGTACCGATCAGGCCGCAGATCACCATAAGGATCAGGGTCCGGCTGTACTTCCGGGCATAAGGGACAATGCGCGGTATGCCGAAGAAGGGCAGGGATACTTTTTCATTTTTGGTTGCTGAGATCGTCTGGATCATGCCGAAGTCACCTCCCTCCAATCCAGGGTCTGAATCTGTTCAATCTGCTGATAAAGGCCGGGCTGTGCGCTCAGTTCCGCCGGAGTACCCAGCTGCGCCACTCTTCCGCGATCCATCACCAGAACCTGGTCCGCTTTGGACAGAGTCGTAATCCGGTGAGAGATCAGGATGATCGTAGCGGATCCGAAGCGTTTCTCCAGTTCGGCACGGATCTTCGCGTCGGTTTCGGTATCCACCGCGGAAAGCGAGTCATCAAAAATCATGATGGGCGTGGGCCGGGTCAGCATCCGGGCAATCGCCGCCCGCTGCTTCTGGCCTCCGGACAGGGTGACGCCGCGTTCACCTACAAAGGTATCATACCCCCTGGCAAAGGAATCCACCGTCTCCTGCAGACAGGCCGCCTGCACCGCAGCCGCCAGCTCCTTTTCCGGCAGATTTTCCGAGGTGATCCCCAGATTCTCCCGTAAGGTGCGGGAGAAAAGATACGGCTCCTGGAGCACAATCCCGATATTCCGACGCAGATAATCAAGGCGAATGTCAGCGATATCCGTTCCGCCGATCGTAATCTTTCCGCCTTCCTCCGGCAGGGGATAGAGCCTGTCCAGCAGATACATGAGTGTGGACTTGCCCGAGCCTGTACCACCGAGAATCCCGAGAGTCGTACCCGCAGGAATGGTAAAGGTCACATCGCGCAGCATCTCCCGGGTTCCTTCATAAGCGAAAGTCACGTGATCGAAAACAATATCCCCGTTCATGGGCGGAGTCAGCGCGCCTTCGGCGTCTTTCTCTTCTTCCGCATCCATGATATAACCGATCCGATCAATACCGACGCCGGCCTTGGACATCTCGCTGATCATCCGGCCCAGCTGGCGTACAGGCCAGACCAGCATCCCGTTATAACTGAGAAAAGCAATGAATTCGCCGCTGGTCATATTCCCGCGCAGACAGAAGAGCACGCCGAACACAACCACCAGCATAACCTGGATCCCGGACAGAATATCCGCCGTCGACCAGAAAAAGCTCATGAGCCTGCCCAGAGAAACCCAGAGGCCGGTATATGATTCATTATGTTTTTCAAAGCGGTCCCGTTCATACTTTTCCCGGCCGAAGGCCCGGACCACCCGCACACCGGTCAGGTTTTCCTGCGCCATGGCAGAAAGCTTTCCTTCACTCTCATCACAGCGCTGAAAACCGCTGCGGAACTTCCGGTGAAAAAAGAGAGAATACCAGAGAGTCACCGGCAGGGGAATCACGGCGACCAGCGTCATGGAAACATTCATGGAGACCATAAAGCTGATGCTCAACGCCAGAAGAATCGTAATCCGGATCAGATCCGTCATCTGCTCCGATATAAAGCGACGGGTCGTTTCGATATCGCTGGTACAGCGCTGAATGATATCCCCGGTGTGATGGCTCATATGCCACTGGAAGGGGAGCCGCTCAATATGACTGAAAAGCGTATCCCGCATCGTTTTCACCAGGGTTTCGCTGGCCCGGGCGTTGAGCACGCGGAAACCATAGCGCGACACAGCGCTGACCAGCGCAACAATCATCACACCGACCGCCGTAAGCCAGAGTTTCTGCCGGAGAATCTCCGTGCCGCCGATCGCCCTGAGCATAGCCTGAACGGGACGAGCCAGATCCTTCACAGGCGCACCGCCGATCACGTTATCGACGGTGACCCGGATAATCTGGGGAATCACCATTTCCGCCAGTGCGGACAACGCCGCGCAACACATACAAAGAATGAAAAGGGCTTTGCTCCCTTTCAAAAACCGCCAGATCAGCTTTCCCCGACCCTTACGGGACTGCGCCTGATCCTGCGTCGTCATTTTTTCCATCGTCTGTCTTCTCCTGTGAGTTCGGTCAGTCGCTCACACCGAAGGAAGGCATAAAAAGAGCCTGCCATCGGTTCCCCGACAGCAGGCATTCATCACTACCATTTATACTCACTTATCCAATCTGCTTTCCTTCCGGGGACTTTCCGATCGTCCCCGGATTCCTTTGCCGGCAGCAGAATGAATCATGAATGAGTATGACTTCGCTGTTCGTGATTATTTCAGTTCGGCGAAGTACTTGATGGTGCGGACCATCTGGCTCGTATAAGAATTTTCGTTGTCATACCAGGACACGACCTGCACCTGATAGGTGTCATCGTCGATCTTGTTGACCATGGTCTGGTTGGCATCGAACAGGGAGCCGTAGGTCATGCCGATAATATCGGAGGAAACGAGCTTTTCAGTGGTATAGCCGAAAGATTCGGAAGCCTGGGACTTCATCGCTTCGTTGATGGCTTCCTTGGTCACGTCCTTACCCTTGACGACGGCCACGAGGATTGTGGTGGAGCCGGTGGGCACGGGCACGCGCTGGGCGGAGCCGATCAGCTTGCCGTTCAGTTCCGGGATTACCAGGCCGATAGCCTTGGCAGCGCCGGTGGAGTTGGGAACGATATTGGCGGCGCCGGCACGGGCACGCTGCAGGTCACCCTTGCGGTGCGGGCCATCCAGGATCATCTGGTCTCCGGTGTAGGCGTGAACGGTAGTCATGATACCAGCCTGGATCGGGAAGGCATCGTTCAGAGCCTTGGTCATGGGCGCCAGGCAGTTGGTGGTGCAGCTGGCAGCGGAGATGACCTGATCTTCGGGCTTCAGGGTCTTGTGGTTCACGTTGTACACGATGGTGGGCAGATCGTTGCCCGCGGGAGCGGAGATAACGACCTTCTTGGCGCCGGCTTCGATATGAGCCATGCTCTTTTCCTTGCTGGTGTAGAAACCGGTGCACTCGAGCACGACGTCAACACCCAGCTGGCCCCAGGGGCACTCTTTGGCATCCTTGATGGCGTAGATGGTGATCTCTTTGCCGTCAACGATGATGGAATTCTCAGTCGCTTCGACGGTGTGCTTATTCTCGCCGATCACACCGCAGTAACCCTTCTGGGCGGTATCATACTTGAGCAGATGAGCCAGCATCGCAGGGCTGGTCAGATCATTGATGGCGACCACGTCGTAACCGGGAGCGCCGAACATCTGACGGAACGCAAGACGACCGATGCGGCCGAAGCCATTGATAGCAACTTTAACTGCCATTTGGAAAACCCTCCTCATTCTCATATCGCTTTCGCGAATTCATTAACCGGAGGTATTGTACCCGTTAATTCCTTTTTTGGCAAGGGGTTGAGGGAAATTTCATCCTCCCCGAACCCTTATCACGACATATCCGGAATTCGTACCGGCGGGCCGGCGAAGTGCCACCGGCCTTTTTTGTGCTTTCTGGGATAAAATTGTACAGAAACAGGTAAATTATCAATTGACTTGCCGCTCTCCGGATGGTATTCTTTAGAGTACTGAGGTAAAGTCCGTACATTTGCGGTCTACATTATTTGAGGAGGTAGGTTCTTTATGGAAAATATCCCTGTCATCAAACTCGGTCTCGTGGCTGTAAGCCGCGACTGTTTCCCCATCGCCCTGAGCGAGAAGCGCCGGGCCGCGATCGCCAAGAAATGCAAGCAGAAAAAGCTGGACTTCGTCGAGATCAAAACCACGGTGGAAAACGAGCTGGATATGCTCAAGGCCGTGGATGAGCTGAACGCCGCCGGCTGCAACGCCGCGTGCGTCTTCCTGGGCAACTTCGGACCCGAAACACCTGAAACCCTGATTGCCGAGAAGTTTGACGGACCCGTGATGTTCGTAGCGGCCGCCGAAGGCGACGGCGACATGATCAACGGCCGCGGCGACGCCTACTGCGGTATGCTGAACTGCTCCTACAACCTCGGCATGCGGCACCTGAAGGGCTACATTCCGGAATATCCCGTAGGCAATGCCGAAGAACTGGCAGACAAGATCGCCGAGTTTATCCCGATCGCCCGCGTGATCGTCGGCCTGAAGAACCTCAAGATCATCACCTTCGGGCCCCGGCCCCAGGACTTCTTCGCCTGCAACGCCCCGATCAAAGGCCTGTACGAACTGGGCATCGAAATTGAGGAGAACAGCGAACTGGACCTGCTGGTCAGCTACAAGGAGCATGCCGGTGACAAGCGCATCCCCGACGTCTGCAAGGACATGAAGAAAGAGATGGGCAAAGGCAAGTATTACGAAGACATGCTCGAGCGTATGGCTCAGTTTGAACTGACACTGCTCGACTGGGCAGAAAACCATAAGGGCGCCCGGAAGTACGTGGCCTTCGCCGACAAGTGCTGGCCCGCCTTCCCGTCCCAGTTCGGCTTCGAGCCCTGCTACGTGAACAGCCGCCTGGCTTCCCGCGGGATGCCCGTTTCCTGCGAAGTGGACATCTACGGCTGTCTGAGCGAATACATCGGCGCATGCCTGACCGGCGACGCCGTAACCCTGCTGGACATCAACAACAGCGTACCGGAATATATCTACGACAAAGAAATCGACGGCTGGTTCGACTACGAACTGCATGACACATTCATGGGCTTCCACTGCGGTAACACCCCGAGCTGCAAGATGTGCAAGGATCGTGCGATCAAGTATCAGCTGATCCAGCACCGCCTGCTCGAGCCCGAAGGAAGCGATCCGGACTTCACCCGCGGCACCCTCGAAGGCGACATCGCCGCCGGCCCGATCACCTTCTACCGCCTGCAATGCGACAGCGAAGGCAAACTGCGCGCCTACGTGGCCGAAGGTGAAGTGCTGCCCGTGGCTACCCAGTCCTTCGGCGGCATCGGCATCTTCGCCATCAAGGAAATGGGTCGCTTCTACCGCCATGTGCTGGTGCAGAAGCGCTATCCGCATCACGGCGCCGTGGCGTTCGCCCACTGCGGAAAGCTCCTGTTCGAAGTATTCAAGTATCTGGGCGTGAAAGACATCGCCTGGAACCAGCCCAAAGAACTGCCTTATCGCACCGAAAATCCCTGGGCATAAATTCATTACCCTGAGGGCCGCCGCCGGCGGCCCTCTTTTTTCGGAGGCGTGAATGCGCAAAGTGATTCTGGTATCCCTGGATGCGTTTTTTAAACCGGATATCGATCGACTGCCCCCGGACGGCGCCATCTCCCGCATTCTGCGGGAAGGCACCCGGTGCAGGCAAGTTGAGACGATCTTCCCTGCGCTGACCTATCCAATCCATGTGACCATGGTCACAGGCTGCGAACCCGAGGACACCGGGATAGGCCAGAATCAGCCATTCCAGCCCGACGTTCCGAAAAAACAGCGCCGCTGGTACTGGGAGCGGAAACATATCCGCGTACCCACACTGTTCGAAGCTGTAAGGGATGCAGGCGGCCGCAGCTGTTCCATTCTCTGGCCGGTAAACTGCAAAAACCGGGCCGTTACCTGGTGTTTCCCCGAGGTTCACCCGCTGCCGGGCGAAAATGCCGCTCTGAAAGCACTGCGCTTCGGCACCCCGCATTACATTATCGCCGGAGAAAAACGCTTCGGCTATCTCCGAAAGGGAATCGAAGAACCCTGGCTGAGCGACTATGCAGCCGCCCTGGCCGAAGACTCAATACGCCGTCATCATCCGGATCTGACCGCTCTGCACCTGATCGACCTGGATTCCACGCGCCATCGTTACGGAACTTTTTCACAGGAGGCGGATGAAGCCATCATCCGACTGGACCGGCGAATCGGAAATCTGATGAAGGCAGCAGAAACCGTGAAGGACATGGAAGACGCGCTGCTGATCCTCGTAAGCGACCACGGACAAGCGGATATCACGCGAACCGTAAACCTGAAAGAAACGATGGAACGGCTGCTGCCCGGGATTCCCCTGTATCCCCAGTCAAACGGCATGAGCGCCTATTTTTTCCCGGCGGGAGAGGTAACCGATCCGGACAGCCTGATTCCTTTGCTGGACAGACACCGGGACGAACTCGGCATCTCCCATGTCTACAGCACCGAGGAACTCCGGAAGATGCATACGGTCAGCGGTCCGATCCTGGCCGCTGAGGCTGCGGAAGGCGTAGTCTTTTCAGACAGCCTTGACCCGGAGAAACGCGAAAAGGCAACCCACGGCTTCGGACCCGGCCATCCCGGCAATCAGTGCCTCTTTGCAGTCTACGGCCGGGGTATCCGACGGGATACGGAACTGCCTCCTTTTCCTATGCGGGACGTAGGTCCAACAATCGCCGGACTGATGGGACTGCAACTTCCGACAGCCAAGGGCAGAGATCATTCCAAAGAGATCCTTAAATTCTGAAAGAAATATTGTTCCGGTGGGGATGACCTGCCGGAATAAATCACTTTTGGCACTGTTTATGGTTTCAGTTATCTCAAAAATCGATATAAATTTGACAAAAGTGGGACATGGTGTTACAATCCCCATAACGTTTTACCGTATGAACGTTTTCGCTGCCCTTCTCCTCAAGGCGGCTTTATGATAGATTCGATCTTTATCGGCAAGGGGCCATGGAGGTGCGCGTCTGCGTGAAGCATCCGTATTTTATCACTCATTATTACCACAGCGGCTTTTCCGTCGCCGGGGAACATACGTTGCTGGTCTTTGACTACTGGCGCGGAGAACACGGGGAACTGACTCCCGACCTGGAACTGACTCCCGAGAAGATGCGGGCGTATCATAACGTTTTTGTTTTTATCAGCCACGAGCATATTGATCATCTCGATCCTGTCGTCTTTTCCTGGAACGAAGCGGGAAACGTATCCTGGATTGTTTCTTCAGACATGCCTGTCGGCATCCGCGGAAAACGAATGGCTCCCGGAGATACCGTCAAGCTTTCAGACGAGGTAACTGTAACCGCTTTTGATTCCACGGATCTGGGCGTCAGTTTTCTGGTAGATTTTCTCGGCCTGCGCTTTTTCCACGCCGGAGACCTGAACTTCTGGCACTGGCGGGAAGAATCCACCATGCAGGAAATCGAGGAGGCGGATGAAGAATTCCGAAAAGCAGTTCAGCCCATTTCCCGGGAAAAAATCGACATTGCTTTTTTCCCGGTAGATCCCCGGCAAGGATCAATGTTCGAAGCCGGCGCCAATTTCTTTATTCTTGCTGTTAAGCCGCGTATTCTGATCCCGATGCACTATTTTCACCGGGCAGACACCGCCACAGAATATGCCCGGACCGCCAGCTGCCGCACCACTGAGGTACTGGCCATGCCTATCTACGGCGATACAATTTGCCTGGAAGCGGATGATGACGGCTATCTGAATATTTCCCGCCCGGAAGAAACCGCTGTTCCGGAAGTCACAGAAACTGAAACAGAAAAGGAAAAGGTCCCGGATCCGAATGAACCGCTGCTTGAAGAAGACGATCCTTTCCTGGAGAGCGACCTGCCGTTATCCTCACTGGCAACAGAAAAACCGGAACGTCCGAAGGATTGAATTTTCTACGTTCTTCATTGTTTTCCACAGGTTATCCACAGGTTTTTACCGATATTCACAGAAAGAAAGCGACCCACAGAAGCGTTGATTTTCCTTGCTTCTGCGGGTCGCTTTCTTTCAAACCCTTTACTTTCAAGGCTTCCCGTCCTGTGGATAACTTACCCTGTTTTCAGAACACCATTCCGGCCCCGATCCGCCTGCTTACCGGCACTGAAAGCCTTATCCACAACCAATACACAAAGACAACTGTTCCTCTGCATCACAGAAAATGATCAGCAACCGGTAACGGTTCTTTTTGTCAGATCATCTACCTCCAGATCAA
>Ga0265298_10012157_pt1 | contig 10011 bp, 15 predicted proteins | sample AusTroGonzalo_MG_3_FD_193486 | JGI IMG/M metagenome (GOLD analysis project Ga0265298, IMG submission 193486) | Bovine rumen microbial communities from tropical cattle in Woodstock, Queensland, Australia - Gonzalo_01 | ecosystem: Host-associated > Mammals > Digestive system > Stomach > Rumen ... | reverse complement strand
TTTGTTTATCTTATTTATGATAGTTTCATAATTATCATATAATCCAAAAGATGGAAATATATAATTAACTGTTTCTTTATATTGATTAGACTTACTATATATAAAGTCTCTAGATCTACGAAGGAATTCTCCTTTACATAAATCAATATGTAGATTAATATTTACAATGACTATATTCATATCTTTATATTAATCTTACCTTTTCTGGCCATAGCTTCAGATTTATCAACAAAATCTTGATTGAGTTCATCAAGATAATCTTGAATAATCTCAGCATTATCTATATCTAATTCATGAGCATTCTCTTCCAATATTTTAGAATCAAATGTTCCATATCGAAGTTTAAAGTTCATTTTAGACTGATAAAACTTAACAATACCAAGTCTAGCATAATGAAGCACTACAGGATCATCAATCCAGTAGAGATCATTCTCATTCCTGATATATTCACAGTTAAGAGCATCAGCAAACATAGGTTTATAATCTACATCATGTGTATTACAGAATTCTTTCTTAGTGCATTCTTGGAAGATTACATAAGAGAATTCTGTACCTCTTACTTCATCTTCTATAGTATAATATTGATCATCAATAGGATATACACAAGACATGATAATATTGCCTACTTTCATATAGGCAACTTTATTATATTTAGCATTAAATAAAAATTCTTTAGTTATCCAAGTCTTATAATAATTAGTCTTAATAAACCAGAAACGATTCCAATCATTTAGATAGGAACTATCCATTTGTGTATTACTCTTAACTATATCAGTTGTATTACTGGATTCTAGATTTCTTTCATGAATCCAATAATACATATCTACATAGCTAGGAGTCTCAGGAACAATCTTACTATTTCTAGCTTTATATACATCATTCTCATAATCATATTCGGTGGATACTACAGCAAATCCACCTCTAAAGTTATCCCAAGTATCAGAATCATCTGTTACTATTTTGATCTTCTTTTTAGACCCCCACCAGAAGATACTTCTGCTTTCAAATGTATAAGCAAAATAACCTTTACCTCTTTGCTTATCTTTCATGAAGAAAGCTAATATATATTTAATAGGCTTTTCCTTTTGCTGTTTATAAGACTTAGCAATATTAATAATATCATATTTACCGAGAATGATAGCAGAGTATGATGCGTCATACTCTGCATTAATCTCTTTCATAATCTTATCAGCATTCTCTTCTTTAGAAACATCAGGATGATATTTCTTAGCAAGAGTTTTATATTTAGCAGATAGTTCTTCTATATTAGAACAATTATCAAACCATCCCATATATAAAAATATATCCCCTTTCCTATAGTATTCTATATTTATAATATATAATTGACCTAAAAAATAATAGAGGGTATAAAATTTTATACCCTCTATATTATATTTCATAATCAGAAAGCTTATACTTTCTTCATCAAATTTTCTTTAATAATATCAAAGCAACGACCAATGATATGAAAATTATTAATTTCACATCCACATTTTGGGCATTTATTTGGATATTCTACCACAATATCATTATTCTCATTTAGAGAAAACTTGAAGTTAGTATCTGGATTAACAGCGTAACCACATTTACTGCAATAAACACTATCTAAATCTCCATCTTCCAAAATCCAATGAGCTTTATCTTTATCAACAACACTCTTATCTATAAAAGAAACTGCCATCTGATTAATCCTCCTATTATTATATTTATTTTACATCAAAATCAATATTGAAAGTAATTTCTTTATTGATCATATATGTTTTATGATTAATACAAGGAGCAGTAATATTACCAAGATTTTCTAGATTTATATCAACTACTGTTTTTATATACTGAATAAAAAGTCCTTTAGTTATAAAGACACTATATGCAATAGTATTATCACTATCAGTGAAATACAGTTCAATAGCATTACCCCTATCTTCCAGTTCATCACTTGTACTTGAACTAATAACTTTATTAAATACTAAATCTTTTAGTCCAATAGAATCAAAATAAGATTTTACAATAATAACAAGAATATCAAGCTTTTCAAGATCATGACTCATATTAGTTGCATAAGCAAGAGTACCATTAAAGATACTATCTCTAATAATAGAATCTATTCTTGTATCTTTACATTCCATCTCTATATTACCTCCTTATTATTCAGTAACTTCTATACTAAAAGTCAATTTAAGACTTATATTTTTACCACTATAATCTTCATCAGTAGACATAAAATGCAATATTTCATTATTAGCACTTAAATACACCTTAAACTCTTCGTCAATTTTAAGAGCTCCTATAAGTTCTTTTCCAATATCAAGATCATAATCTATTTTAAGATAAGCATGTTTAGTATTGGTATATATTTTATTATCATAGGATTTTACATAAGATCCTATTCTTTTATCTTCTTCTAGTAGAAAGTCTACTTTATCAGTTACTGTTATATTATTAATGGAAGCATTAGATCCATCAATATCCAAACTAACTTGACAGGTATGATCGCTATTATAATAATTAGTATAGTATTGAAATACTACGCATTTATTTCCAACTATACTTACACTACGTAAGTCAGATACGTTAAATCCTTCATTAACTATATACTCTTTAATAGCACTAGATACAGCAAGTATTAATGGGATTCTTTTATTTGAATCACCATTCTCTCTAACTTGTCTTACTAGCTTATGAAGATAATATTCATTTAATTTTAATTCTATATTAGAAAACATAATTAAATCTCCTTCAATAGATTTTCTATACACATTTTCAAGGCTCCAACTTGTATGAATACATCTTATATATTATATCTATCTTATGTCTATAACTCTTTACAGGAAACGTATATGTTTCTCTCTTAGTGCAATTAATTGCTCTCATTGCACCAATATCAGACACTATATTCTTAATTCTTGTAACTCCAATAATTTCCCAACAATATACTTCTACTTTGTAAGTAATATCCTTATCATCTTTTCCATAGTAAATAAAGTATATAGTATTTTCTGAATCTTTTTCTTTAGTGACAAATCTAAGATCACCAAGATCTAATTCATATTTAGAGAAAAACTCTTTAATGATATCAGACATCTGGATTACCAGACAATCTTTAATTACTTCATCGCTTTTCTTAGTAGTAACTAGATCTTTAATATAATTAAATATTAGATGTTTAACAGCTTCATGCTGTTCAAATTCTAATTGTCTCGGTATAATATTGACAGCTTCTATCATTAATTATCTACCTCTTTATCAAATTTTATATTATAATCAAACGTAAGCTTAGCATTTATCATATAACCAAATCTTCTATCAGCATCAAATAGTTTCATATTGGGAGTAATAATCATTAATTTATCATAATCACATCTCTTAAATGAAGTATTTAAAACAAATTCTGGATCTAGATCTTCTATTTTACTATGAATAGTAACAGTCATTGTATCAATGATAAATATAACCTTATCTCTGATAACTAGATTATCATGCTCATCAACAAAGTATCTTATATGCACATCGTAGTATATATTCTCATTAACAAATGTATATTTATCTATAATGATGTATTCACCAGTATAAAATGCTGATACTTCTTTGCTTTCTCTATTTTTATGGAGGAACTTTCCAATATAGATATTATTATTGTCTTTAAAATAATTCCATATAATACTAGATATTATTGAAGGATCAAGTATAATATTAGATATAGACTTATTTATGATACCTTTCATTATTGAAGTAATATCTTCGCTCATACATATCCTCCATTATTTAAACATTGTTAAATGGTTTCTTGATTCTTTCATCATAAATAATAGTAAACTCTTCTATTTGTCTAAGAATCTTCTCTCTTAGTTCTTTCTGGCTCCAATTAAGAAAATTAGATTCTGTATGATCAGTAAATTTAATATCAACTCTAGTAATATTAACTATTTCTGGATCATTATAGATTCTAATACACATTATTCTATTTTTCATTATTTTTATTCCTCTTTCTATATTCATAACAAGTCTTATTCCAGTCTTCTATAGCATACTCAATAGCTCTTCTATATTGAGCTTTTCCTTCTTCTATTTTTAGATGTGGTTTTCTAAGAGGTTTCTTGCATACTATAGTACACCAAGATCCCCATCCACCACCCAATCTTTCTACATATAATTTAGGAAGTCTTCCACATATAGGACAAGGTTCTAGATACTTATCAGTCTTATATAATGAACCTCTCATATATCTTAATCCTCTTTTCTTTTAAATACCATTTCCCATCCTAAAGCATTAAGATATCTCTGCATAGAGTTAAATGTAGGATTACCCTTAGGATTCTCTATAAAAGCTATAGACTTCTCAGATAATCCACTTAATTCAGCTAAAGCTTTCTTTGTCAGATGCTGACTACTTCTAATTTCTGATATTCTCATCTTAGCAATATTAGAAGCTATGAATGCTTCAGTTTCAGATACATCAATTAAAGGATTCGTATAGTCATCCATTACACATCATCCTCATCATATTCTTCTTTTTTAATTCCATTATCTTCATAAGAAGTAGAGCTTATTCTTCCTAGATTAAGCACTCTCTCTTTAACATTCATTCTAGAATAAAACTTAAACTTTAGTAAAAGTTTATTTAATCCTTTAATAGTTTCATTTACACTATCAATAGATTGAGTAGCATCTTTATTATATACAGATTTATGCTCTTCTAGAATAGCTATAGCTTTTCTTACATTAGAAACATCAGAAACTGTAAACTCAGGTAAGTTTACAGGATTTCTTATCATTATAACAGATTCTAGATTTTGTAGTTGTTCTACTGTAGGAGCAGGACAGAGAAAACTCTCTGGTACTACAATAACCTCTTGACTACCTGGTACAAAGACCATCCATTCATTATGAATATTAAAAAGGCTCTTTTTATAAGGTCTTACTATAGAAACCATAGTAATAGAATTAGCGCCCTTCATAGCAGTATAATTATATCTATCAAACAAGCATAATTGCCCAGGATAAAAATCTTGTTTTCTTTTCATTATTTATCCTCCGATGGTATTATAATTCCTTTACTATAATATACAATTCATTATAATTATCTAATTAACATATTAATAGGCACGCGATCATGCTCATTCGGTACGCTCCTTTTCAGTAATAATAGTAGAAGACAGGTGAGGTCTTCTACTATTATTTTTTTATTTAAATGATATATTAGCACCAAAGAGTTTATATGAATAACTATATGCTTGATACATATATAAAGAAAACACTCCAACTATAAAAGAACCATCGGAGCAACTACCACGCATAGTATATCTATTACCATTACTCTGATAAAAATAATCACAATAAAAAGAAAAAAAATTTAAATGATATAGAAGCACCAATGGTCCAGGAGGTATAAGAAGCAGCAGAGTTAGCACTAACATAGAAATCCCCACAATTGGCACCACTGCCAGAATAACCACCACGAACAGTATATTTAGTACCAGAAGATTGATGAAAATAATCACAATAAAAAGAAAAGGTTTAAATGATATGGCGGCGCCAAAGTGCCAGTTGGCTGCTCCGAAAGTGTTACTGAGATCAGCAAAAACAAAACCACAACCAAAGCTATTACCAGAGGCACCACCTCGACGAGCATATGTAGTACTCGTAGCTTTATTTAAATGATAGACTAGCACCAAATATCCGATAATTACTGGTAGGAAAAGAATCTATAGTGATATAAAAAGTTCCACAGTTAACACCATTAGCAGAACCTCCACCACGTAGAGCATAATGAGTTGTTGTATTTTGATGAAAATAATCACAATAAAAAGAAGACAATGGTTTAAATGATAGGGCTGCGCCAAGAACCCAGTTTGACCCAGAAAACGAAACAGCCAGATAAATACAAATTAAACCACAATAAAAACCATTATCACAACGACCACCACGGTATGCATATGTAGTACTCGTAGCTTTATAAAAGGATGTTTTTATTCTATTGGTTTAAATGATATAGTAGCACCAACATGCCAGACAGTAGCAGAAAATGAAGACCCGAGAAAAACATAGGCGAAACCACAATAAAAACCATCGTTGCAGTTACCACCACGACGAACATAATGAGTTGTTGTAGTTTGATAAAAATTATCACAATAAAAAGAGATGTCTTAAATGATAGAGCGGCGCCACGGGCCCAGAAGGTAGCCGAGAACGAAGCGTTCAGATAAACACAGAAAACTCCACAAGCGAGCCCACCGTTAGAGTTACCACCACGAAAATCATATGCAGTACTCGTAGCTTTATATATTTAAGTTTAAATGATAAAGAAGCACCAATACCCCAATGAGTAATATTAGAAGCACTTGCAATACTAATAGTGAATGATCCACATCCAGTATTACCATCTGAACGATTTCCACGACGAGGATATTGTATACCGCTTAATTGAGCAAAATAATCACAATAAAAAGAAAAGGTTTAAATGATATGGCGGCGCCACGATTCCAGCTGGTATAAGAAAACACAGTTCCAAGACCAGCATAGAAAGCACCACAATTGAGTCCATTATCTGAGGGACCACCTCGATATGCATATGTAGTACTCGTAGCTTTTATTATAAAAAAATAAAGGATAGGAGTTTCCTATCCTTTATTTTATATTATTTTGTTTTCTTTCTTTCCATGAAAGCTCTCTTTGCAGACTCTCTGTCATAGTAGAGTATGAAAGGTCTATCAAATAGATCTGGATCACTATTATAAGCTAGATCAAAATACTCATTACGAATCATCTCAAAGAATTCAGGAACGTCATCAACTGCAAGATATTCTTCTTCAGGATGATTATCAAACCATTCTTTATCAAAACATACAGCATCTATACTATACTCAGGAACCAGATAGCTACCGTCTTCTTGTTTCTTAAAGACTCCATACTCGTTCATAGAGCATTTATAAAATACATCTTGATCTATATAGATATAATAAGTATGATCAATCTCATTATCTTCAGATTCAACATCTTCATATTCTACCATATCAATCAAATCAGGTTTTCTGAGTCTAATAACTCTATATGCTGCACATCTGATCATTACATCATATATATTATTAGAATCCTGATTGTAGTAGAGTAGTTTATATACATCATTAATTACTTTATTCTTAATCTTATTATCTTCATCTTTGTTATTGGTATAATAATTAATACCAAGTTCTCCAAAGATATAGTTCAAGATATAATACATGAGAATTTTATAATGATTTTGATTCTGAATGTCTATAGTAGTTCTTGCAATAAACTCTACATGAGTCATATTATCAAGATTGTTTGTATTAAAATCAATAAAGATCTTATCCCTCAAATTCAAGAAGTCTTTAAAAGAATATGCAGTTGCTCTTACTAGAATGAATGTAGCAGCACATTGAAGATATTTATTCTCACTAATATACATCCAATCATAAAGACATTTAGTGAGAAAAACTTCAATAAAATTAACAGGATTCACCCTCTTATCATTATTAACCAATGTAGCGAAACGAGTATCTAATCCAGTTATACAAGCGAACAATACGAAGATAGAATTATACATAGTGACCAGTATATTATTCTTATCTTCAGAAGTAGTATCATTATTGGTTAGACAATACTTAATATTTCTATAGAAATCTCTTATGTGTTCATCACTAGAAATGGTATTATCGTTTAAAGATGCAGTATATTCTTCAGTAATACCAAGCTTATTGAATAACTCTCTTACTTCATCAGCAACATCCTTTTCAGGAAGATCATATATATCAAAAGACTTAGCAATTTCATTACGTAATTTATATCTCATTCTGCTCCTCCTTTTTAATTACTGTGCATTTATTTTCTCCATATAATAGAGCATATACTAGTCTTTTATATCCTTTACCATCATGATTAGGGAATCTAGAATCCCAATCTATATTAGTAAAGGTTCTTCTTAATTCATCATAAATAAATTGAGTATCACCTTTATATTTAGGATTTCCTTCACAAGGATGTTTCTCCAATCTATATTTCTCAGCTATTCTCTTAGTCTCTTCTTTTGTAGTAACAGCTCTACTTCTAATACCAGAAGATAGATATATTTCCATTCTGTATATTTGAGAAGCTGATGTGAATTCTCTCATTTTCACACCACGTTCCATATTATATATAGATAATTTTCCTTCTTTAGTCATATATAACTCTGAGTTGTATATCCTTCCTCCACTTTTATGTTTCTTACTAGTGTAATACATACATAAATCCTTTAAAATACAAGCTAATAATCCCCTTTCAAATAACTTACTCTATTATATTATATATAATTATTATAAAAAATATAGGAGAGGTTTTAAAGCCTCCCCTATATTTTCTTTTAGCAGATATTAACCTTCTTGAACAGTTTTTCAAAGATAATTCTGTTCAGTTTATTGATAATCTTCTTCATTGTTTTCTCCTTCTTTCACTGTGTATTCTGAAGAAGCGTCTGAAGCCTCTTCTTACTTTCTTGATAGAATATGTCTATATATACTGTGTAGAAGATATTCTTATCATCAATAACAGATATTTTTACCGATGATGTTTCCCTGATGAATGTATCTACACACTCTTCATCCTCAGGATAGATGAAGGTATGCTTTCCGTTATGGATCTGAATTTCTCCAGCTGCTATGATGGCCATGAAAAGCTTCTGAACATCAGTCTCCCATCCAGACATGTTAATCATCATCGGAAGATCTACTCTGGACTTCTCTCTGATCGTTCTAAAGTATTCTACATTGATGCTATCTTGATCAAGTTCCATTATTATTATCCCCTTTTCATATATAAATATTTAATGATTTACTACCCTATATTCATATCTATGATATATAATTTAAAATATAAACTATTACAAAAAAGATAAGAGAGAAGTTTATATACTTCTCTCTTATATTCTTTACTTATAGAAGATACTCTTTTTAGGCTTAGGAGGCTCTGGCGGCTTATAGTAAGAAATACCTGCAGTATCAGCCATCTTTCTCAATTCTGCATCATACTCTTCAGGAGTGATAATCTTTCTATCAAATAGTTTATCAAGAAGTTTCATATTAACTTCCATGATCTCACTATTTGCTTTAGCGATATCAACACTAATAGGGTTAACCATTTGAACAATCCTCCTCTTTTATTTTATTACTATATTATTCTATAGAAAATAAGAATCTAAATAGAGTAAAACTTCTTCTATTTGACTTTAAATGGATACAATCATTGCATCAACATAATGATAATTAAACAATTCTATATAAGTTAATGGAGGTAGAATATGGCTACCAAGCAATATAAGACAAATAAAAGATATATGTGTCCATATTGTGATACTAAGTTCTTACGAACTGATTTGATAGAGCATGTAGAAACGAAGCATCCTGAAATGATCCCAGAGGGATATACAGCTGCTAGAGTTATATATGAAGTAGTAAATAAAAAGAATTATGGAACTTGTATGATTTGTAAAGATAAGGTTTATGATTGGGATGAGAAGTTATCTAAATATAAAAATCTTTGTAATAAACCTAGCTGTAGAGAAGCTGTTAGACAGACTTCTGTAAATAATATGATGAGAGTTTATAATAAACCTCATCTTCTTGATGAACCTGAACAGCAGGAGAAGATGCTTGCCAGAAGGAAAATTTCTGGTACTTATAAATTCTCTACTGATGGAACTGTTGTTCCTTATACTGGACAATATGAGAAGAAGCTACTTGAGTTTTTTGATAAAGCTCTAAATGTAGATGGTAAGGACATTCAATCCCCAGGTCCTGTATTTGAATATGATTATGGTGGAAAGAAGCATTTTTGGATTACAGACCTTTATTATATCCCTGCTAATCTTGTGATAGAAGTAAAAGATGGTGGAGATAATCCTAATAATAGACCTATGAAGTCCTATAGAGAGAAACAAGTAGCTAAAGAAGAGATGATTACAGATAAAGGTACTTTTAATTACCTTAGACTGACTAATAATAACTTCTTACAACTATT
>Ga0265298_10012155_pt1 | contig 10012 bp, 1 predicted proteins | sample AusTroGonzalo_MG_3_FD_193486 | JGI IMG/M metagenome (GOLD analysis project Ga0265298, IMG submission 193486) | Bovine rumen microbial communities from tropical cattle in Woodstock, Queensland, Australia - Gonzalo_01 | ecosystem: Host-associated > Mammals > Digestive system > Stomach > Rumen ... | reverse complement strand
GTTTCTCTCCATCGGCTCGACGGCGGGCGGCAAGACGGGCGAATCCGTGGTGAACGCCCCCTACTGGATCTGGTCACGCGAAGCGCCTCAGGCCAGTACATTGAAGGCGCTTCTGGCGGATACGGTGATCTGGTGCTATGCGACGAACAGTACGCCGTTCGCCGTCACGCTGCGGGGCAAGTCCGCCGCGCCGCGCATCGCCTGGCACATGACGGAAACGGCCAGCATCCGGTCGTTGAACATCTTCGGCCTGCGGTTGGGCGGGCGCGTGAAGCTAAATGATTGGCTGGCGGGCAGCCCTGCCGTCGAGAGCGGTACCATCTATCGCATTGCGGGGGCGAATGACGCTTCGCCAACGCTCATTCCCCTGGTTGGCTTCAGCAACAAGCCGATCTACGTCAATGATGGGGATGTGGTGTTCGTGCCGGGCGCAGAGGTGAGCGATTGGTCGGGTCCGCTCTACATCATGCCGCGCGTGGGTATCAACTTCGGAACGGAGGGTGCGGTCGATGAGATGTTCCTCCGCAACGACGGCGAGGAGGAGAAGACGGTCGTCCTCACCTACATCGACTCCGTGGACGGGATGCCGCGCCCCGAACTTCTTTTTCGCGAATCCTACAGCGAAACGGCAACGGCGGAGTGGCGGCCGCTCACGAACACGCTGACGCGCGTTCTGGCGACGGGCGAGACGTGGAAGGTCGTCCTCGCGCTCGACCGTACGAAGCTCGCGAACACGGAGGCGGATATCGGCGGCGTCCTGCGCATCGAGGAGACGGGCGGCACGCAGGTGCGCGCCTGGCTGCCGGTCGCGGCCAAGGACGTGAAGCCCCTCACGACATGGCCGCAGGGCCTGTGGGTGGCGAACCTCACGCTTTCCCAGGTGTCGTTCTACAAGGCGGATGCCAACCGCACGGACGGCGTGCCGGCGGGCGGATGCATGAAGCTCAAGGTCTATGTGCGCATGGATGCCGATGGCTCGGCGCACCTTCTGCAGCGCGTGACGGTGAACGGCACGCGGCTTTCCTCGGCCGCGCTGCCGGTCGACCTGCCGGACACCCCGGCGGCCTCCGGCACGTTCGGCGCGACGGATTTCCCGCTCACGTTCAACTACACCATCGGCGCGACGTCACCCTCCAACCCGTTCCGGCACGCGCTGCATCCGCTCTTTGACAACAAGCAGATGGACTTCAAGACGCCCGCGCCGGACGGCGACAACGTCACAAACTACGTCGGCAGCGTGAAGCCGGAATCGTTCTCGATCGGCGGCCGCGTGGAGTTTCTGTTCAATGAATCGGCGGCGACGGCCTGGACGCCGGTGGAGAAGCTTTCGGGTTCGTGCAAGTGGATCTACACGGGTGTGCGCCGCGATGGTCCGGTTGTGGCTGAAGGCACATTCACCATGCAGCGCATCGCGAGCAATGCAGATTTAAATCAATAACTTAAAACAGGAGACAACCTACCATGAAGAAACTGCTCATCATCCTTGCGGCGGCGATTGCCATGAGCGCAGCCGCCATCGAAACGACAATCGCCTATCAGGGCGTACTGCGCGACGCGCAAGGCAACGTGCTGTCTGTGCATTCCCAATTGATCACGTTCCGGCTCTACAGCCAGGCCTCCGGCGGTACGCCGCTCTGGGCGCGTGCCGTCACCGTGAATCTCGACAGCACCGGACTCTTCAACGTCGAGCTGAGCGATACCGGCACGCCGGTGGCGGGCGCCACATACGACACGCTTGCTGAGGCGCTCAAGGCCGCGCGCAGCGGCGCGCTTTTCGTGGGGTTGGAGGTGGCCGATTCGTCCGGCGAGATCTCTCCGCGCCAGAAGATCTTGATGACGCCCTATTCCTCTTGGGCGGCGGACGTGACGAACGCCTCCGGCAACTTCTCCGTCGCGGGCAAGGCCACGCTCAACTCCGCCGAGGTGACGGGCGGTCTTACCGTAAATGGCAAGACGACGCTCAAAGACGACGCCGACTTCGACAACAACGTGACGATTGAGGGCAAGCTAACGGTGAAGCCCACCGGTTCTCTTGTGGGCTATGGCACGATCCCCGTGGGCGGCATCATCATGTGGAGCGGAAGCTCCGTGCCCGATGGCTGGGCGCTCTGCAACGGTGCCAACGGCACGCCTGACCTTAGCGGCAGGTTTGTCATGGGCAAGAGCAATATCAGCGAAAGCAACGCGATGGGCGGCAGCTCTTCTGTCACGCTCTCCGTCTCCAATCTTCCCGCACACAGCCACATGTACGCCGGCGACGATCAAATGGACCACATCGGGGATGGGAACTACAAGGCGTGGGACAACGTGGTGTCGCGTCCGGGCAGCTACGACGCCAAAAGCGAAACCTCCGGATCCGGTACGATCTTCAGAACCTCGAGCACTGGCTCAGGCTCCTCTTTCTCCATCCTTCCGCCCTACTACAAGCTCGCCTTCATCATGCGGGTGAAGTAGTCGTTAGTGGTTAGTCGTTAGTGGTTAGTGATTGGCGGAGAGAGGCTAGAATGCCTAGAACATCTAGAACGCCTAGAACTTCTAGAAGGGAGACGGTTTCATGAAACGATGTCCATTGCTGGCGGTTGCTGCACTTTGGGGCGGCGTGGCGTTTGGCGCGCCGCCGAGCTACACGCTCTCCGTGCCCGGTGCGCCGGTGATACGCATGACGTCCAATGCGGCGGAGAACGTCTGGCTCGCGTCTAACAACGTCGCTTCGGTGTCGGCGCTGTTTGGTCCGGCGGATGCGGACGCCGTGCCCATCTCGCAGGCCAGCACGCCGGGGCTTCACCGCTACACGCTCACCGCCTCCGAGGCGGGCTTCAGCGTGGAGCGCATCAAGCCCGAGGTGTGGTTAGGCGATGCGATCGAGCCACCCGACGGTCTCGAGATCGACTGGACCGCCACCTACGCCGAATACAGCACCAATGAAACGGAAAAGGCGCAGTTCATCTTCGACAACATCAACAAGATTGTCTATACCCAGGTCGGCGGTTCGCTCACGTTCAACTGGATTGCGACCGACGGCAGCGTGACGCCGCGTGTCTATGTGGCTTCGGGCGCGACGAGCGGACGGCCGTTCAAGATGTACTGGACGGAAGCGCCGTGGAACGCGCCCGTGATCAACCTCTCCGGCAAGTTCGTGAAGCTCTTCGGCCCCAGCTCGATCGTGACGCCGGAATACGGCTCGCGCACAACGACCGCCGGCGGTCATCAGATGGTTGAATCGAACGTGGTGGTGCGCGGTGTTTATTTTGACCCCTCCGCCGACACGCTTTCGGCCTATGGGCAGGTGAGCGGACAGTTCATTCTCGCGTACTATGATTCCGGCTCGTTCAACGAACTGAAACATATCCAGGTGATCGAGGTTGGCGAGCCGGACATCATCGACATGACCGGATACATCGGCGAGGCGATCAAGCCCCATGGCACGGGGTACGACACGAAGGGCCTTTGGCCGCAGCCGATCGCCAACAACGCCACCACCACCGAGGACGAATACGGACCCTACTACTACCAGCACAAGGGCAATTACTCCTACAGTCCGAAGAACAACGATGTGTTCCCCCTGCGCGAGACGGTCGCGGATCCGTGGCGCATCGACATCTATTGGATGGAGTCGGATGCCTATGGCGTGAACTGGCCGTTCGAGCGTTGCCAGTACGCCTGTTCCTGGAACACCAACGCGATGCCGGTGCTGGTTGCTGGCGACAGCGTGAAGATTCCTTCCGCCTACTCCTCAGAGCTGACCAAGTACCAGGTTCCCAACGGACATGCCCGCGCACCGGAGAACAGCCTCTTCACCGCCAGCGTCCCCGATGCGGCGAATCCGCTGACGGTTGGCTACTCGTGCCTCAAGTTGACGACGTCCGACGACGTCTGGTTCCTGCCCATCCGCACCGTGGCGCGCCAGAACACCGACTTCTTCACGCTTGAGGATGAACCGTGGCGTGTGGGCGACGAGCTCACGCCGCGCGGCGGCAGCGTGGCGGGAACGGCGGAGGGATATTCGCCGAAGATCGACATGGGCGTATCGGGCATCATCAACCTCTCCGAGTCCGGCACGCACTACAACCCGCAGCTGTACTACGACTGGATGTCGGCGAGCAACGCGATGCCGTCCGTCATCTATGCCGTGAACACGTCAAAGACGGGGAAGCCTTTGGAGGTCCACTGGTTCACGTCCGTGCAGCAGCCGGACATGCCGGAGAAGATTTCGATTCCCTGCCTCGTCCAGCGGTACATGATCAAGTATCCGGCGGCTGACGAGGCACCGCAGATCGTGATCGCCTCGCAACGCGGTGGCGCGGCGGAGAGTGTGTTCGAGGTGGGAAGCGCGTTCTACTTCGACTCCACGAACACGTCGGCGCGGCTTCCGTCGGCGCGGCTCTTCCGCGAGGATGAATGGAGCATATCGTTCTGGGGCAACGCCGACGAGGCGGACTATATCGCCGAGGATGACGGTGCTGCCATCCTTTCGCTCGTAAATGACGGCAACACCGTGGTCGTGGGCGCAATTCCAACGGCCGCGGGCGTGAAGTACTACATTACCGCAATAGACGGAAATAGCGTGTTCACGAGCGCCGACACCGACCTGCTCGCTCCATCGTCAGGCTGGCATCGCATCACGTTCTCATGCGACTGCACAAACGGTGTCGGTGTCGTTTATGTCGATGGTGCGGTCTGCAAAACGTGGAATATCCCTTCGGCCCTGAACCTTTCCGGGTATTTCACGCAAAACGCGATTGGCCGACAAGACGCCCTGGGTAATATTGCGCCGAAGGGGCTCATCGTCGACAACATCTGCGTGCGCGCCGCTAAGGTGACGGCGGAAGAGGAAGCGGCGTGGCGCTATGCGGCGCCGGACGCAAACGACTCGTCCGTTACCCTTTGCCTGACGTTTCCGGATGGCGACCTTGCGCTAGAGCCCGGCAGCGACGTCCGTCACTTCACGGAGGATGTTTCCGGCGACCGGTGCGCCGTCAGCCGCGCCCTCCGCTCGTCGCCCGGTGCGCCAGAGAAGGGGAACGGTGTGTTTCAGGCGGACTCCATGCCCATCATCTACCGTCAGCCGGAGGCCACGAAGCCGGGGTACAACCCGAACGAGGAGCATGCGTTCATCGAGTCTGGTTCGGGCGGCTACTTCGCGTGGGCGCTCCGGTGCGACATGAACACCGCCGCGACCTCTGAACCGGGGGTGCTCGTCCAGTACGAGGAGGGCGGACGTCCGAAGATGAAGTACTTCCCCGTGCTGCTCACGAACGAGACGTATGTCGCGCTTGCGGCTGACGCCACGGTCGGCACCGTCCTTCCCGGCCCCCACCCGCTTGATATGTTCGACAATCCGTGGTGTCCGAATACATACTGGGATTCTGTCCCAGGGCAGGTGTCGCCGGCGTTCCCCGACCGAAAGAACCAGGTGTGGTCGCGCTGCGCAGGCACGCTCCCGATCCATATGTACTACCGCAATCAGGACGGGTTCGACTATCCCGGCCGAGCATTGGATAATCGGCCGGCGGTCGGCGCGGAGATTCCGTGGCTTGCCTGCCTCGACGGCTCTGATCCGCTGACGGGCAAGCCCGCCGTCTGGACGTGGACGGTCAACTGGCCGGCGAACGTGGAGAACATGCGGATCGGCCAGACGCTCACCAAGGCGGCGAACGGTCTTCCCGAAGTGTGGAACTGCAAGTCCGTGGGCGTGGTCTATCCTGACGACGGGGGGAAGACGGCGTTGCTGTGGGATCCCACCGTCGTGCGCAACACAGGGCTTCCCGAGTTCACCACGCCCGCTGCGCTGCTCAAGAGTTTCGGGTTCGATCCCGCTGAAGGCAACGTTACGTTGCGCGGCGGCAAATACACGTTCAAAGATCTGCCGCCCTCCATTGGCGACCGTTTCTACGTGAACGCGAATCTCGCCGTGAACAAGTGCGTATGCCTCAAGGGGGAACTCGTTACGAACGCGGGCGGCGACATCCTCTACCCGAATGTGCTGAACGCGAACGAGAAGGACGCCATCAAGGGTCTCGTGCCGAGCGGCCACGCGCAGAAGACCGCCTGGGACAAACTCATCAACACCTTGCCGACGGTGCCGGTCCTTCCTTCCACGCTCACCGTCGCGTCTGACGGAGCCAAAGCGACGGTGACGTACGACGTGAAGGATCACTACGCGCTGACGGCGATGGGTGCCACCAACTATGTGACGATCATCGAGAATGACGCCCCGACGCAAAGCAGCGGCGGTCAGCTCGGCGTCCAGGATGGCGACGCGATCTCGATGCACGTGTTCAAGGTCGTCCCGGAATACTACGCGGGCCGTGTCGTCACGCGCGAAGACCCCTTGAACCTCCTTTCGCAGCAGTTGTCGATCCTCTACACCGAATCGCTCGCGGGCAAGGCGGACGACTTCGAGTTCGAGTGGAAGAAGGCCGTGCCGAACGCGAACGGCACAATGCCGACTGACTACACGAACGTGTACAAGGACGTGTTCGCATCCGCCGACTGGACGGGACTCACGCGCTTCACCATCGGCCAGCAGGGCGACACGCTGGCTAACCTTGTCAATACCTACTATGTGATGCGCTATCGTGCGAAGAGCGGCACCACACCCTACGCCGTGATGGGCAACACTTGGAGCGACTGGTGCGGTCCGGCACTCGCCGAGGGATGGATCCAGCGTTGCGTGAACAACGTGACGCCGTTCACCCAGCGGATGCGTGATCTCTACGCGAACAAGTCGGAGACGACCATCTCCATGATCTCGCAGGCCGGTAAGCCGTGGTCCGGCGATGTGGCGCTCAGCCAGGACAACCTCACGAGCGTGGGCCTCATCGAACTCTATCAGACGCTGCTCAACAAGGCGGAGTCGATGTCGCTCACGGTGGGCCTCAACGACACGGAGGCGAACAAGCAGCTCCAGCTGGCCGCCGAACGGCTCTGTGACCTGTACGTTCTTCTCGGCAACGAGGCGTACGACGATGCGATGAACCCGACGATCGGGTTCGGCACGGAATGGCCGACCGTCGCCGCCGGCACGACGCCCGTTGATTTCGGCGCGGAATCGACAGGACTCTTCTGTTTCGACAACCAGGTCTCGTCGCTGCTGGACGAAGAGCTTGCGCTTCTGCGCGGCCGCACGGGCGCGAACAACCCCTCCGTCACCACGGCGCCGTTCTACAACCGTCTCGTCTGGAACTTCACCCGCGGCATTACGGCGGGCGAGGTCGCCTACGCCATGAACTACAACATCGACTCCACGGACAACGACGCGACGGTGAACGAGAACGATGCGGCGCTCCAGTATCCGCAGGGACACGGTGATGCGTGGGGCCACTACCTTTCCGCGATGAGCGTGTGGTACCGGCTCCTGCGCAACCCGTACTTCTCGTGGTCCACCTCGCAGATGCAGATGAACGTGGCGGACAACGTGGTGGACGTGGACTACTACGACGAGGAACGTTTCGCGGAGACGGCCGGCAAGCTCGCGAAGACGGCGATTGACATCATGGGCCGCACGGCGCAGAAGGCCTGGCGCGACAACGGCGGCGCGAAGGGCGCGGGCTATTTAGACGATGATGCGGACCGCAACTTCGGCTACGGTGAATGGGCGACGCGCGGCGGCATCGGCGGCGTGATGAACTGGATGGTCGCGAACTCCCTCCTCCCTGCCGCCGAGACCTCCGGCGAATACCACGTGGCCGCCCTTGGTGCGGAGACGATCCTCTTCATCACCAATGCACCTGTTGCGGCCGTCAACGGCCCCTGGACGTTCGAATGCGGCATCACGACGACCAACGCCACGACCGGCTCGGTTCTGGAGATAACCGGTGACGTGACGGATGATGTCGAGTACGAGCCGCCGGCGGCGGAAGGTTTCGACCCGGAGGGATGGGTGTTCTCGGCCGCCAGCATCTCTCTCGTGGCCAATGGTGACGGCACTTGCAAGATCACCGCCGGTGTCGATGACTATTACCTGATCTGCACCACGAACGTTTCCCTGATGACCGTCACGAATCTCGTCTATGATTCCGAGAATCCGCTCTTGGTGACGGGCACGAACATCCAGGAGAACGTCTCCGTTGAAACGGTTGACTACGATCTCAACTACAACTTCCGCGCCACCGCCGAAGCGACGTTCGAATTGCCGCATAACGCGCTCGTCGCTCTGGATTCCACCGCCGCCAGCGAACTGACGCTGCGCGTTCTCGATGGAAACGGTGCCGTCGTCCAGTCGGTTGACTTGGGGCGGTTGCTGCTGGAGGAGCCGTTTATCTGCTTCGGCGGCGATGGCTTTGAGGGGGCTGTCAGCGAACTTCGTTTCTGGAACGGGCCGCGCACCGTCGCCGAGCTGCACGCCTCGCGCTCCTACGTGAACCCGCGTGACGCGAACCTTCTTGCCTATACGCGCGGCATCGCGGACTCTACGGCGGTTGACGAACTCCCCGACGAGACGCCGGGCGGCGACCATCCGTGGGAGATCTACACTCCGGAATGGATGACCGTGGAACAGAGCGGCCTCTACATCACTTTTGACGACGATGGTCTTCTGCGGATCAACCGCGCCACGGCCGTCGATCTCATGACGATCCCCGACTCCGTTGCCGCCCTCCAGCGGAAGCTCGATCAGCTCGACAGCGGCATGAACCCGCTGGGGCTTTCCGACAATGCCGTGCCGTTCGACATCACGCCCGGCGGCGAGGACGGTGACGATGATGACAATGCCGAGACGCACTTCGAGCAGATCGCCGCGCGTGCCAAGACCGCGCTTGGCAATGCCGTGAAGATTCTCGACCGCGCGCAATCCGCCGCCACCCACATCCGGCAGATCGCCAACGGGCAGTCCACCGAGGATGACGAGCAGCAGCGCATCGAAGCCGAATACAACACGCAGCTGATCGAGATCTACGGAACACCCTACGCGGACGATATCGGGCCTGCCGGCACCTATCCGCAGGACTATGACGGCCCTGACCTCTACCACTACATGTACATGGATCTTTCGCTCTTCGGCATTACCGGCGCGGAGAACCTTGAACCCGTTTCGGTCGTTACCTACGATTCGTCGAAAGGATGGACCTACGAGTCGATCAAGAGTTTCATGCAGAACACCGCGAACAACTCCACCACCAAGAAATACAGCTACCAGATCTCGGCCAACGGGCTTGTCGTGAAGCCTTCTTCCTTCACCGGCTCGCGCCGCGCCTGCGGAAAGCTACAGGACGCCTACACGGAGTACATCCTCGCTTGGATCGACTGGAAGAACGCCTACGACGTCTATGTGGCGAAGCGGGATTACCTCGAGACGGCGCAAAAGCAGATCGATACGGTGCGCTCCGCCAAGAATACGGCCTATGACGAGGCGAAAACGAAATACGAGGGGACGAAGAGTTCGCTGACCGCCAAAATCGTGTTTCAGCATCTTAACGCCTATCTCTCTTCCGTTGCCGAGTTGACGAATGACGCCGGAAAATTTGAAGGAGATGTTTCAAAAGGTGGTTATGTCGGCATGGGGCTGGCTGTCGTCCTCAATCCGTTAGCGCCTTTGTTTACCGCTCTGGGCGGTGCGACGCTCACGGTTGGCAAGGTGTTTAAGTCCTTGGCCGTTGCGGCGCAGGAAGCCGTTGACATGTGCGACAATGCCATTGCGATTTACGATAACGCCGCGTCATGGGCTGAGGCGCAGGCCAGCTGGAGCGAAGCGCAGAAGGCGGCGTTTGACGAGGCGCGTGAGGCCATCTCCGATTTGGGGGCGGCGGCGCGCGATTGCCAGACGGCCTGGGCGAAGGTGGTCTCCACCGCCGAGAACTTCGATACGATCGTGGCAGAGGGCGACCGCATCCAGCGTGAGCGTGCCGTCACGCGCGCCAAGAGCGTGAACCGCATCATCGAGCTTCGCTACAACGACATGTTCTTCCGTCAGGTGCAGGACGAGTCGCTCACGCGCTACACGCAGGCGTTCGACCTCGCCCAGAAGTACGTTTACATGGCGGCGCAGGTGTACGACTACGAGACGGGGCTCCTC
>Ga0265298_10012154_pt1 | contig 10013 bp, 8 predicted proteins | sample AusTroGonzalo_MG_3_FD_193486 | JGI IMG/M metagenome (GOLD analysis project Ga0265298, IMG submission 193486) | Bovine rumen microbial communities from tropical cattle in Woodstock, Queensland, Australia - Gonzalo_01 | ecosystem: Host-associated > Mammals > Digestive system > Stomach > Rumen ... | reverse complement strand
GTTTTACCTTTTCCAAACCGATTATTGGTGCCGATGTTTCCCGCGGTAATGCTGAATATCCTTGGCAGTTGGTTGTATTTTTAGCCGACCGTGACCGTCCGCTTACCGAAACGCTCAACCAATTGCGTTACCGTGTTAAACAAGGTACACTCGTCCAGGCCTCTTTATTAGTTACGCCGCGTGTGTATGATAAAGATCCGCTGAAAGTAGAACAAATGTATTTTATTTACAACGACGGAACGCAACCTGTTATCGAACATTTTCAAGCGGACCATCTGCAAAACACACAGGAACTGTTAAGCACACTTGTCAATTATATGGAAGAAGATACTGCCAACTTATATACCGGAGTAATCGTGGATGCACACGGCAATGGTGAAAGCATGGTTTATAAGAAACGCCAACAAGAAACATATTTTTCGGTAGAGCAGTTATTGGAACCGTTCCGCGAAAAAGATATGAAAGTAGATTTACTCGTATTAGATTCCTGTAAAATGTCTAGTTTTTTCAGTTTGTATTATTTGACAAAGGCAGCACGGGTAGAATATTTGGTGGCTTCCTCGGATATTATGTATGCAACGAGCGAGGTTATGTATTACCATATTTTACGTTTTTTGGATTACCAACCGAAAGAAGCCGCTATCCGTGCCGTGCGTTACCGTCCTCGTTTTCTGCAATTGAATCCTTCTATGCATACTACCAATGCCGGCGTGTTGGATCTGAAACGCTTGCGCGAACCGTTAAAGGAGTGGACGGGTGAATATTATGCGGTTTTTCATAGCATGCCGGAAATGGACCGCGAATTAAAAAAATGGTTTTCCCAAGAAGATACACTCCGTTCTTTCAGCCGGACGGTTTCCCTTCAAAAGAAATACGTGGAAGAAAATGCGGATAAAATCGGTTCCTCCTGCAACCGGGAAACCATTAGACAAGAATTTTTGCAAGCCAGCACTGCGTTGCTCGATGCTCTTTCTGAAAGCACCCTTACCCAATGGTGTTATTCACCGAAGGCCAACCGTTTATTTTGGGAGCGGATTCCCAACAATGATTGTTTGGAAAGTGTGTCGGTAGATAAAGGGCAATTGGATCTTGTACTTGAAACAAATGCAAATGAACTGTCCGATTACGCACGCAAATATATTTGCCGTTTCCGTTAAGCGAGCAGTTCATCTATATCCGGATAAATATCTTTCAACGACGGATAAATTTTGAAAGCATTTTCGCGGATGAAGGTATCGGGTTGTTTTAAGTCCGGCACCATACAAGTACGCATCCCCGCAGCGATACCGGCCGTTGCGCCGGCTACGGAATCTTCAAATACCAAACAATTTACTACGTCGGATTGAAGGGCTGCGGCCGTTTTCAGATATACTTCCGGATTTGGTTTTAAGGTGGTTACATCATCGGCAGTTGTTAAGGCCGAAAAATAGTGGCGGATGCCTGTTTTTTGTAAATAAAACTCGGCCCACTTGCGTATGTTAGAAGAAGCCAAACCGATTTTAAGCCCCCGTTTATAAAAAAATTCTACGGCTTCTTTTGCGCCTTTTTGAAAAGGAATATCCCCCCCGGAAAGGAGGTATTCGTCCACAATTTGAAAGGTGCGGTGGTCTAACCGGGCCAAATCTGCTTTCGGGCCGAAAGCGCGGCGCATAAAGTGAGCGGCTTCCTCGCGGCTGATACCGATGCACGAAACAAACAGTTCAAACGAAAACTGAAGGCCTTGTTCCTCAGCAGATTTACGGTAGCATTGGTAATAAAGCGATTCCGTATCAAAGAGGAGTCCGTCCATATCAAAAATAACGGTGGTAATCATATCTCTATTTTATAAAATCCGGAGCATTTTGTTTGTGCCGGGTTCTGTCCCTTCTTCTAAATATAGTATAATTGTATATATGAAATACGGTATGAATTTTCAGGATATGATATCCGCCTTAAACCATTATTGGACTAAACAGGGCTGTGTGCTTGTTCAGCCCTACGACGTGGAAAAAGGGGCCGGCACCTATAACCCGGAAACTTTTTTCGGTTCGCTTACCAAAAAACCCGTTAACCGCGCCTATGTAGAACCTTGCCGCCGTCCCGCTGACGGACGCTACGGGGATAACCCCAACCGTTTAGGTAAATATTATCAGTATCAGGTAATTATGAAACCGGCACCGGCTAACATTCAGGAGATTTATTTGGGTTCGTTAAAAGCCATCGGCTTAAACCCAAAAGAACACGATGTACGTTGGATAGAGGACGATTGGCAATCCCCGACGTTAGGGGCTTCCGGCGTCGGATGGGAAATTTGGTTAGACGGCATGGAAATTACGCAATTTACCTATTTTCAAAATATGGCGGGTTATGCGTTAAATCCCATTACTGTGGAAATTACATATGGGTTAGAACGGATTGCCATGTATTGCCAAAAGGTGGATAACGTGTTTGATTTGCGTTGGAACGATACGATTACCTACCGTGACGTGCACCACGAAAACGAACGACAATTTTCCCATTACTATTTTGAAGAATCCAATGTGGAACATTTGCGCCGTTATATTCAGGAATGCGAAGAAGAATGTTACGCACTGTGTAAAAAAGGGCTTTATTTGCCCGCGTATGATAATGCGATGAAACTTTCGCACTATTTTAATATGTTGGAAGCGCGCGGCGCGATTTCCGTTTCCGACCGCACCAATAATATTACGAAAATTCGCAATTTGGCAAAGGCCTGCGCAAAGGCCTATGTGCAGAGCGTAGAGAAGCAAGAGGAGGCCTCTAAATGAACGCATTATTAGAAATCGGTGTGGAACATTTGCCTGCCCGGTTTATGCAACCGGCTCTTACGCAATTAAAAACCCTTACGGAAAATTTATTGGCAGAAAAACGGATTGCTTATCAGAAAGTAGAATCTTTCGGCACGTACCGCCGGTTAGTTGTTTTCATCCGGGAAATTGCCCCGAAATCGGCCGACGTACAAAAAGAGGTCAAAGGGCCGCCTGCTAAGTTATTAAAAGACGCACAGGGAAATTTTACCCCCCAATCGGCCGGGTTTGCGCAAAAGAACGGAATTGCGGCGGATAAATTAGTTGTTAAAGAAACAGATAAAGGGCCTTTTATCTTTGCCGAAATCAATATCAAAGGTGAAAAAACGGCTAAATTATTACCGGAAATTTTTACGCGCATTGTAACCGGTTTGGAATTTGCTAAAAATATGGTATGGGAATCTTCCCAACTGAAATACGGCCGCCCGATTCGTTCGCTGATTGGTTTGTATGGAGATAAAGTGATTAAATTTACCGTGGCGGGTGTAACGTCCAACCGTAATACGTATCCGTTGTCTTCCTTTGGCCGTAAACCGATCAAAGTGGCTTGCGCCGATAAAGAAGCCTATGTGGAACTGTTACGTACGCAATATCCGCCGATATTGGTACTGCCGCAAGAACGCCGGGAAGCACTGCTTCGGACAGTGTCAAATGAGGCCGGTATTCGCGGTTATCAGGCCGATTTGGATGAGGATTTAATTACCGAAACGGTTTGGTTTACCGAACATCCCGTAGCGGTTTGCGGAGATTTTGAACTTAAGTTTTTAACATTGCCGAAGGAACTTGTTACAACGGTGCTGAAAAAGCAAATCAAAATGTTCCCGGTACTGAGTAAAAAAGGTGAACTGCAACCGTATTTTATTGCAGTGCGCGACGGTCTTTCCGTCAACCAAAACGAAGTATGCGACGGGTTTAAGAAAGTCATGTCGGCCCGTCTTTCCGATGCGGTATTTTTCTTTGAAAATGATAAAAAAGAAGGACTTAAAAATTTCAAAGAAAAACTGAAGAATATTTTATTTTTGGAAGGGCTCGGTTCATTGTACGAAAAGTCGAACCGCACCCAACAATTAGCCCTTTGGCTGTGTGAAAAATTATCCCAACACGCCATCAAAGAAACAGTTTCTTATGCGGCCGGATACGCCTATGCGGACCTTGCTAGCCACGTTGTGTACGAATTTCCGGAATTACAAGGTTATATGGGCGGGCAATATGCCGCGTTAGAGGAAAAAAATGAAGCAGCTACCGCTATGGGAGAATTTTATTTTCCGCTTACGTCTTCTTCCCCCCTTCCGTCCACTATTGCCGGAAATTTAGTATCACTAGCCGGGAAAATAGATACATTGGTCGGTAACTTTTTAATCGGTCAAATTCCTACCGGAAGTGAAGATCCTTTTGCTTTGCGCCGTCAGGCATTTGCCGTTGTGCGCATTTTGCTTGAAAAAGAAATTCCGGTTTCCTTGAAGGAACTTATTGATAAATCTTATGCGCTCTATCCGTCTGCTACGCCGGATAAAGGACTTGCCCAATTGCCTGAATTTTTATTTCAGCGTTTAGCACTTGTGTTGCAACAGCGCGGGCACAATCCGTCCGCTTTGAAAGCCGTTTGCGGTTGGGATACGTTACCTCTCAAGCAAGTGGAAAATTTAGTAGGTGCGTTGGAAACGCTCACGCAAGATGCTTCATTCAGCGCGGTGTTGGAATCTGCCAAACGTGTTTCCAATATTTTGAAAAAATCGGAACAAGTTACAGCATCGGTACAGGAAGATTTGTTGGAACTTCCGGCCGAACGGGAACTGAAACAAACCATAGACCGTTTGTCGGTTACCGTTAACAAAACGCCTTACACTACGCAAGACTATTTGCAACTGCTCCAAACATTTAATGCGTTCAAAGAGCCGTTGGAAAAATTCTTTACCGATGTAATGGTTAATGTGCCGGACGAAAAAATCCGTCGCAACCGCTTGGCCTTGCTGACAAGGGCGCGTGCTTATTTGACACAGACGGTGGCCGATATTACACAATTATAGAATTGTTTGAATCTTATAAAATAGGTCTTTTTTCCAAAAGGACCTATTTGTTTTTAGGTCTAAGGACCCTTGTTGGCAGTCAGAGAAATTTATTACTCTTGTAATAGGAGAGAAAAATGAAAAGAATATCCTTTTTATTGGTAGCGTTGTTGTCGGTTTCTTTTTCCTCGCAAGCAGGGGAAACGACTCCGCAGTATTTGAATTACCGTTTGCAACATGTGAAGAAACACATTTTACAGGATATTTCTCTAACGGCGTGGGCCAACGCGATGCAACAGGCCTCTAAAGAGGCGCAAATTTACGGTGGATTGTTTCAATACAAGCACAAAAAATTTCCGTTACCGCTTGCGCAGACCGCTACATTGACGGAGCAGAAACAGGGAGTATTTGATGAACGCCAACGCGCGTTGCAAGGCGCGTTGCGGAACAATCCGCTTTTTTCCGTATATACGATTAGTGTTCCGCGTAATACGGACTTGACGGAACTTAATGAGTCCCAATTTGCGTTGGTAAAAGGTTTTTTGGAGCAGCCGGCGCAAATAGACAAGGTAAGTGCCCGCTATAAAAATATCCCGGTGGAAATGCATAAACATTATATAGTTAAAATTACGCTGCCGGGCGATGAATTGCACACTGTTTTTTTATTAGTGGATTGTTTCCATAAAAGGGTGCACCTCGTCAATTTGAATTTAACGATTGAAAACTTACCCGGTAAATCTACAAAGCCGGGTGAGGAATTTATTACAAAAAAATAGGAGTTTGTTTATGAAAAAAATGATGTGTGTGGCTTTACTTTGTGTGGCAGGGGTGTTATCGGCTTTTGCAGAACCGAAAAAAGCCCCCGTTAGCCCGTCGAAAAGCGGTGTTGTGACACAACTTTGGAATAATGTGGTCCGTGCCGTTAGCCCGTCCCGTGTTCAGTGGGCTAAAGAATTGCGTGACGAAGAAAGAAAAATAAATGCGAATGGGCCGTTGGGCGCATCTACGTACGCCATCGTTACGAAAAATTACCCACAATGTGACGTTCGGCCGCAAGACAAAAAACTTTATCAGCAGCGGTTATCGTTTTTTCAAGGTTTGCTTGAGAAAAATGAAGCATTAAAAACATATACTTTTTTTGTACCTTTCCCGACTGATTTAACACAACGTTTGAAAAAAAGCGAAATGAATTTCTTGGCCGGTTTTTTGAAGCAATCGATATATGAAGATAAGGCCGAGCCGGCTTATTCACAGTATTCCATCCGCAAGGTACAGGACGGTGTAATAGAAGTAAATTTGTATCAAGACGGTATGGGGCCGTTGATTTTATGGATGAACGCCCGTCAGAAAAAAGTATTCTTTTTTCATAGCGGATATTAAGAAGGAAATATTTTTCCAAAATTCGGTATTGTACCCGTTAAAAAACACGCTTTTATAAAGGCGTGTTTTTTATGCTTAAAAATTACCCCTTGAAATTTTTTACTTTTTGCTTATACTACTTGTATAAGCAGTTCGCCTAATGGTTGGTTGGGCGCCGTGCAGGGTGCGGACGGACTTGCAGTATGGGTTGCAAGGAGTATCGTTCCCTTACGAGTTGATAAATCGGTTCGGCTTGTGGTGTTGCGGCATAAGACCTTTCCAACAATCCGAGCGGACGAAAGAGAGGAGTGTAAATGGTAGGTAATTAAGGGCTCTCGGTTGAAGAAACCGGGGGCCTTTTTTATGGGTTACTCTGTTAACATGCTCGGTACGAGCGCATCCGTTGTGTCGGCGGATTGTGCTGCGGCCTGTTCGTTCGCTTCCTCGGGAGAAATAGCCATTTCTTCGTAATCGATATCTGTTTCAAAAGAGAAAGTTTCCTCTGTTTTCGGCGGTAACGTGTTGGTTAGCGTTTTTTCCGGACCGGTTGTTTGGGGAACATAGTGGTTGCCCGGATTCCACCATTCCGGCGGATTTCCCGCGCAGGCAGATAAAAATAAACAAATGAAAATAATACTTTTTCTCATGATTAATTCCTCTCTAACCGGGCTTGTAAGTACAAAGTCCCCGCGTGATAACTGCTTCTTACTAACGGGCCGGCGGCGACGGCCTTAAATCCGTATGAAAGGGCTTCTTCTTCCCAACGTTTATAATCTTTTGGTTCCGGGTAGGAGGCAACGGGATAATGGAGGGCCGAAGGGGCCAAATACTGTCCGATGGTTAATAAATCTACTCCTACCGCGCGTAAATCTTTGAGTAAACGGGAAATTTGTTCATTTGTCTCACCGAGTCCCACCATAAAACCGGTCTTTGTCAAAATATGCGGTGCAAGTTCCTTACTGCGTTTTAATAAGTGAAGTGTACGTGTATAATCAGCACCGACGCGGACTTGCGGATATAATGCTTGTACTGTTTCCACGTTGTGCCCTAACACAACGGGATTTTGGTCTAAAATTATTTTAAGAGCATTTTCGTTTCCCTGCAAGTCCGAAATAAGCGGTTCTATTTTCACTTGAGGGGTAAGGGTTTTTATGGCTTGCATCACCCGCGCAAAGTGTTTTGCTCCCCCGTCCGGTAAATCGTCCCGTGTTGGCATAGTTAAAACGGCGTAGCGGATATTCCATGCTTGAATCTCTTGGGCAATCCGTTCCGGTTCTGAAATATCCGGCGGTAAGGGATGCGCTTTTGTGACCGCGCAAAAGCGACAGCCGCGCGTACAAATATCGCCCAATACCATAAATGTTGCGTCCCCACAGTTAAAACATTCTCCGCGGTTCGGGCAACGCGCCGCCTCGCATACGGTATGAAGGCCGTTTTTGTGGAGCGACAGATTGGCCTGTTGGGCAGGTTTAGAATGATAGGCGGCTTTATTTTTACCGATCATCTCTTTGAGCCAAAGCGGTATTTTCGTCATTAGTTTTATTATACAAAAACACGTCCGTTAAAAGATATAATATAAAAAATATGCGAAACCGAAAATGGATGGTATGGGCTAGTATTTTTTGTGGTTTATTGCCGCTTTCTGCACAGGAACCGGCGCAAGATCAACTGCGCCTTGCGGAAGCAGGCAAGTTGTATTTTGCCTTTAAGCCGCTTGCCGCTTTTGAAAAATATATTGAACTTTCCAAAGATACACATAATAAAGAAGCGTTTCTCAATGCCGCGTTTATTGCATTGGAACAGCATCAGCCAAAACAGGCCGTAGATATTGCTATGGCCGGCTACCGTCTTTATCCGCAAGATGAGGAAATCTTGGATATTTTAGCCGAATCATTTTTGGCGGACGGACAATATGCTGCTGCCGAACGGATTCTTTCACTTCTTCCGGAAAGTCAGGACAAAGCCGGTTTTTATTACATTAATTTGGCCCGCGCGCAACTAGGGCTTAATGAGCGTAATTTGGCGAAATATAATTTGAAAAAAGCCGCATCGGCCGGAACGCATACCGGGCTAGCCGACTATTTGTTAGGTACGGTATATGCCGAAGAAGCCGATTATCCGACGGCGGCAACTTATTTTGAAAAAGCCATTGCATATGATCACCAATTTACGGAGGCGCGCCGTGCTTATGCACAAGCATTAGAAAAATCCGGCAATTTGCGAGAGGCCTACCGGCAGTATAAAACAATTTACGCTTCTGAAAAAAATGACGATACTACTAATCAGGCCATTGCGCGCTTGAAAGGAAAAATTCCCCCTTCTCAAGAGAAAAAAGAAACATTACCGCTTATAACCCATACGATCGTGGCTGCCTTGCCCGCGCAGGAAAATTCCCAACAGGAAGTAAAAATCGGTTTAGGGGTTCGTCCGAACGGGCGTCCTTCCGTGCGGGACAGTGTGGTTTTTACTTCTTCCCATCCGTTTAGTGTAGTCAATGAAAAAAATGTTAAAATTGCGGGCGGAAATCCCGGCGAAGTGTGGAAAGTAGTACTTTCGCAGCGCAAACCGTTTTTGCTAACGCCTGCCGGTAAAAAAATTGCTTTCCGTTCTTCCGTTTTAATTAAACCTGTGTCAAACGATAATACCAAGGAGCCGACGCTTATTGTTAAAAACATTGTCAGCGGGGCCGGTATGACGTGGATGAGTGTGGCGGATAAAGAATACCGGGGCAAACTGCAAGTCCTTTACAATTCCCGCCTTAATACACTTGTGCCGGTTAATATTTTATCATTGGATGCTTATTTACAAGGGGTCATCGCCTCGGAGATGCCTACACAGTTTCCTGCGGAAGCGTTACGCGCACAGGCCGTATTGGCGCGGACTTATGCACTGAAACATATCGGCAAACATAAACACTACGGTTTTGATTTGTGCGACACTCAAAACTGCCAAGTTTATGGCGGCGTACAGGCAGAAAGTGAAAGCGGAAATGAAGCCGTTACCGCCACATTAGGTGAAATTTTACGTTATGAAAACCAACCGATAGAAAGTGTTTTTTCCGCAAACTGTGGCGGTATTACACAAAGTGCCAAAGATGCCGGATGGAGTGAAACGCCGTACTTAAAACCTGTGTCGGATTACAAAGCATTTGATTTTGAACAATTACAACCGTATCATTTCCGTATGCTGTTGCAATATCCGTTAGATGCATATAGTCGTTATGATAAAAATGTCAGTTTGGCTGCTTTCCGTTGGACGCGGGTGGTCTCATCAGAGGATTTACGCAAAATTATTAAACGCAAAAAGAAAGATATCGGCGAAATTGTTTCCCTTATTCCGGAGCGCCGCAGCGGATCGGGGTACGTTAGCCAATTGGTAGTGAAAGGAACAAAAGGGCAAGTGACGTTGAGCAAAGAAAATATCATCCGCAATAATTTAAGTTTGGGGATGCTCAGAAGCAGTTATTTTATTATTGAGCCCAATTATGAAAAACGCAAATTAAAATATTTTGTGTTTTACGGCGGCGGATGGGGCCACGGCGTAGGTTTTGACCAAACCGGTGCGGCCGGCCGTGCAGACAGCGGACAAGATTACAAAGAAATTTTACACCATTATTTTCCGTTGGCGGAGTTTTACTCCCTGCCGAAAAAATAATTTTTACACGCCCGCCCCTACAATGCGCGGCTTCGGTTCCGGAATCGCATCGATTTCTGCCTGTAACTGACGGATAAACGTCTCTTTTTGTTCTTCCGGTGCGGCGGATTTCTTAATCACTTCTATTTGAAACTCTAAAAATTTCCGGTTATATTCATTGCGTATATCTGCTTTTTTATCGGCATGG
>Ga0265298_10012153_pt1 | contig 10013 bp, 15 predicted proteins | sample AusTroGonzalo_MG_3_FD_193486 | JGI IMG/M metagenome (GOLD analysis project Ga0265298, IMG submission 193486) | Bovine rumen microbial communities from tropical cattle in Woodstock, Queensland, Australia - Gonzalo_01 | ecosystem: Host-associated > Mammals > Digestive system > Stomach > Rumen ... | reverse complement strand
TCTCCCCTGGCGTGGCGGGCGCCGATACAGCCGATGCCGCAGGCGCGGCGCCTTCAGCGAAAAACTGAAGGTTGAGTTTGATGAGTTCCATCAGTATCCTTTCTGCCCGTGAGGTGGGCGAGTCCTTGAATTTATATCAACCCTGCGGGGTGATATCGTCTTCTTCCAGCATTACGTACTGGGGGTAGTTGTAGGCAAGCAGAAGGAACCCGGACTTCGCCATAAGGAACTCCGTAAGAACGATCTGCTTGTACTCTTCTTTCGGGAACGCCGTGATAAGGGCGTCCCCGGGCTTCGGGAACTTTATCCTTGGTTCCCTTCTGAGCCTGTCGGCGGTCCTGTCAACCTTCAGGGACTGCGCCAACGTGGTCGATAGTATTGATGCGGCGGCACAGACTATGTCCTGCCCGTAGACCGCCTGATCAGCGTGACCTTTGACGCGAAGAGTCATCGAACCCCTCTGATCGTCAAATTCAAACTTGACGTGTATCATTCAACCTCCGGCATCCCGGTGAACTGAAGCAGACCGTTCACAGCGTTGCCCTCGACCGACAACTCAAACACAATGAATCCCAGAACTTCTCCGCCGCTCGTGATCGGCGTGGAGAACACAAGGAACGCGGAATTGCCGCTGCCTACTCGGTTTGTCGGGATCATAGTATACTTCGTGTTTGAGTACGTAACGGATATCGACGTCGGACGATCAAACGCCTCTCTGATAAGTGTGAGTGCGTCCGCCTTCGGCAACTGCGTGGTGATGGTTGCGGGTGTGCCGGGAGTGAACGATACACTTGAGAGATCGACGAACGCGGCGTATCCGTCAAGCGCCTCCGCGACTTTCGTGTCAGCGATGCTGGCGGCGATCCTCGCGATCTCCTCCTCGGTCGATTCGTAATGCTTCTCCACGGGAAGGGAAGCGTTGTAGTTTTCTATGACCGCCGCGACCTCGTCGGGTACGGTCTGCGTAGACCCTGCCGGGTAGGGACCGTAATGCACGTTGTTGATCGTTGCCTCAAACGGGTGAAGATTGCCGGGAATAGTTACTGTTTTCATTTATGTTCTCCTTTCGTTATACCGCTGTGGATTCGGCGACCCTTTCCCGGGCTTTCGCCGTTGTCGGGGATTCCTCTCCGACGTTCTTCTTCTGTTCGCCGCCTGCGGGCATAGGCTGTCCTTCCATACCGAACTGCCGTGCCAGACCTGCGGTGAATTCGTTGGTGTTCCTGTCCTTATCCAGCATCGCCGCCATCATCATCATCTGCTGTTGGAGTTGCTGGACCATCTGGAATAAGGTCCCGTTCTGTGCGACTCTCTCTACGACCTGAGACTTGTCGTCGAAGTCCATCATCTCCAGACAAGCCAGAGCCTGGTCAGCCATCTGCGGATTGAAGATGCCCATCCCGTAGATTTCCTTCGCCAGTTCGTTCTGAGCCATTCTTGAGTAAGGCGAGGCTTTCTCTGCGGTGATCTCGACGTCGTAGACAGGTTCACGGATGCCGTCGTCTCCCTCTACCGGGACGATATTTCGATTGTCGTACGTGACGAACTTCATCGCTCCATCCTGCCCGACTATCCTGAACTGTCTCGGCGTGTCGTAGAACTGCCTGATCAACTCTATTACCAGCAGGACGACCTGACGGAACGCCCTGTACGCCGCTTTGTTGTTGTCCCTTGCCAATCGGGATGCGGCTTCCTGCATCGCCGCTATACCAGACGCCGCCGTGACGCCGCCTGTAGAGCCTCCCGTGTTGACGTCCCGGTTGCCCGTGGTTTCCTTCAACTCATCGATCTTGGCGTTGATGACCTCGACGTAGAGGCTGGGGAGAGGCATCGCGTTGATGGGTCGGATCGATTCCTCTCCGAGGTTCCCGGTAACGTGGATAAACGGCTTGCCGAGATCGGCGAACTCCTCCTCGTTAACGGAGCCGTCGCCTCTTATGAAGAATCTGGGCTTCGCTCCCTGGAGGGCGTTCTCCAAGATCACCTGGTTGCAACGATCTATGTACTCCTGCGCCGACTTACCTACGTCAACGAACCCGAACCCGGCGGGCGATCCTTCGATCGTATACAGAGTGTCGAAGACGAACGGGTACTTGCCGTGGTCGTACAGCATCTCCCGGTTGTTCTCCGTCGAGTAGAGGATGTCCTGATTGACGAACTTGCAGTACTGGAGCGTGCCGTTCTTTTTGTAATACCAGTCAACAACGGCGGACTTCTTGCTGGTGTCTATAGCGTCGTCGTGAGCGTAGTCGGTGATCGTCAGGGTTGACGTGCCGAGTTTGCCTGCCAACTGCGGGTACTTCTCCACCAGGGCGTCGTTGTCCTCCAACTGAACGAAGAACAGGTTCCGCGAGTCCTGGATGTCCATCACACCCGGTTCCCAGTACAGGTTGAGCAGGTCGATCTTTTCGACCGTGATGTCACCCAGCCCGTTCAGTTTCGTCGGGTCCCAGAAGACGCCGTATACGCCTGTCCCAGACTTGATCTTGTACAACTGCACGTCGGAGTAGGTCTGCTCGAACTCCGCCTGGTCAAGCACCACAGGGATGATGTCGGAGAGCATCTCCGCCTCGGGTTTGTCGCCCGCTTCCCTCGGGAGAATGTTAGGACGAGGAAAGTTATCCATCACCTCTGCGTGCTTGTTGGCGATCATATTGAACAGCCACCCGGACACTGGTTTCACCGACGAGGCGTCCTGTTTCAGTGTCCGCCAGTGCCGCATCCGATACCACTTCTCGTTATCGACGATGTGCTGTTCGAGGGTCGCTTTGCCTTTCTTGTACTCCTCCAGAATCTCGGTCGCTTTCTTAATTTGCCCCTCGTCGATCGGGTTGGTCATCACCTGATCGGCTGTGAGGGTATCCCCATTTTGGGTATACCCATTTTGGGGCAGGGTAGCCAGGTACTCCTCCGCCGTAGGCTTCGGTGCCGACTGGCGCTTGAATCTGTCAAATATTGCCATCTATTACCTCCATCCTGGCGATCCTCGAGGGAGGCGGAGCCAGGTCTTCCTTCTTAATATCGAGATACAGGTGTTGAGGACTTGCCGTGAACCCGTCCTTCCGTGCCGCCTTTCTGGGTTTGATGGGTCTCGCCATACAGAAGTATCGGCTCTCGTCTGCTACGTGATCCTCGCCTTCTGTGTCGAGGTCCTCTACCCTGTACTCGTCGTACAGAAGCGTCGGTATCGTCCTTATGAACGCCTTGCAGGTGTTAAAGACGTAGAGCATCGGGTAGCCGTTCGCATCAAAGGCAAGTCTGTAGTGCATCTGGAGCCAGCCTGGGATACGCTGATTATCGCCCCTCATAAAGTAGACGCCGTGCCTCGCCGCCACTTCCTCGACCGACTCGCCGGTGTCCGCCGCCCAGATCGCGGGGTCCGCCACGCCTTCGATGTGCTTGCCCCGGAGCCAGGGATGTTCGCATTCGATGCGGTGGATTTCCGAGAACACCTGGTCAGCCGTCATCTTCAACCCGACGTTCGCCTCGCGGGGTTCGCATCCGTAGTATTCGAGTATCCGGTAAGCAACGCCGTCGTAGTCGATAGCCCACCAGCCACACGAGAACGGCTTTGCGTAGCCCCAGTCAAACGACCGGTAGATCGTCCAGCCGTCCGGTACGTCAAACGGATCGATGACGTGCGTCCACTTCCGATCTCTGTAATGATCGGGCAGGTCTCTGAACTCCTCGAAGAACACGCCTTCGGGGATGTCCCAGTCGCCCTCCAGCCACGCCTTCCTCAATTTATACGGCAGGGTCTCCAACTGGCTCACGTAGTCCGGCTGAGACTCCATCAGGACGCGGTTATCGTAGACGCGGGACCGGATGAACGAGTACTCATCCGGGTTCTCGTTCTCCTCGAACTTCCGATCGACGAACAGGCGCTTCACCCACCCGTGTCCCACGCCTCCAGGGTTGCACGTCAGGTAGACTCTCCTCGGGTAGTTCCCGACGCCTCGGACGCACGCCTTGAGGACCAGGTACTGCTCCTCCGAGAACTGCGTCGCTTCGTCCACAAACAGGACGTCGCACTCGAGTCCCTGGAACCCCGGGAGGTCCCTGTCGCTGGCGCAGAACCTATAGAATATGATCGAGCCGTTCGGGAACGTCAATTCCTTCCGCCCGTCGTTCCACCTGGCGATCTCAGGCGGGACCATCTGCTGTATCGGTAAGATATGGTTGATGCGGAGTTCCGGATACGTCCGTCTGATGATCAGTATCCGTATGCCCGGATGCCCAAGCGCCAACAGAATCGCCTTCGTTCTCACTGCCCAGGACTTACCGCCGCCTCTCGCGCCTCCGAAGGCTACGTACTTATGCTGATCGGAGAGGAACTGCTTCTGAGTATCGGAAGGCTCCGGTAAGATCAGTTCTGCCATCCCTCGCCCTCCGCGAACCTGACAGTGATCTCGCGATCCTGAGCCTCGCCTGCCGCCTCTCTTCTCAACTTCTCGATCCGAGCGTCCTGCTCGGCGAGGTCTCTCTCGCTCTTGACGTCAAGCACGTCTCGCACGATCTTGAGCGTTGTAGCGACATCCTTTGGGTTGATAGGCTCTCCACCCTCGATGCTGTCTATCTGCCCGTTGACGACCCTCAGGAGCCTCTCAGCGGTGTCGTAGACGCTGAGTCTCACGTTCGAGCCTCTCTCGGACGCCTTCTCGATGGTTTTTGCCTTCGTCTTGTCGTCCTTTTGCCTACGAGCGTCTAGCCACCCCTCCCGCTTGGCTCTCTTGCCCAGGGTAACGTGGCTGACCCCGTACTTCTCAGCAAGCGCTCTTTGGCTGATCGTCGTGGTGATGTATTCGTTTCTTATCCCCGCCCAGTCCATCCGAGCGCCTCCCTTCCTATCTATTTCCCGCATATGCGTATGCGTATTGCTGATATCCTTCCTAATGGTAACACAAAAGGGACCCCTCGCGGGAGTCCCCCTTTTTGCGTTGTCATTCTGCACAAATCGGTCTTGCCTTATTTGTGCAAAACAGAGAATGTCGGAAAAATCGTTGACAATCGGTCTTGACCTATGGTAAGATGTCTGCGTCGGGACCCCCCGAACACTATCGCCCAACCGGGCAAAGGAGAATGATGAATGAGAAACGCAATCGTAGCCGCACTCCTGATAGCAGGAGGCATCGCACTGGGAGCCACCGCCGCTTCCACCCCCAGCACTCAAGAATCCCGGTTCCAGGCACACGACGCGATCGTGACCTACATTGAAGAAGACAGCGACACCGTGACCTTCACCGATGAGGACGGTGAACTCTGGGACCTGGACGGCATCGAGGACTGGATGCTCGGCGACAACGCGCACCTGGTCACCGACAACCGGGGAACCCCGGAACTCTACGATGACGTCGTACTCTCTGCTACCTACTACAGATAATTCCGCCTGATGATGGGGAGGGCGGTTCCCTCCCCGAAACGCCTGGAGCGTCGCGGATAACCGCAAGTACGGCTCGGACCGGTGCCGTTAGGTCGGAGATGATGAATGGAACAACGGAAATACTGGGTGAAGAGGTCGTGGATTTTCAACCTCGAGTCGATGAACGACAAACTATGGTGTATCGTGTACGATATGCGCGACGGCTTGATCACCGAACCCGTTGAGATCGCCGGACACGTCCTCCGCGACGAGGATGAAGTCCTCGAGTTCAAGGAGATGGTCAACGAACTTGAGTGGACCGCTAAAAGCGGCAGAGTCACCGGGAAGGAGTACGGACTGATCGCCGACATAGTCAACTGGCGTGTACTGCAACGGTATCTCTCTTGCGTCAACGGCGGGATGACTGAGTCCCGCGCTGGCGAGTGCTTCTCGGACCTTTAAGGGAAGGAGGTGACAACAAATAACCCGCCTGATGATGGCTCGCCGGTCACGAGCCGAAATCCCCTCCGGGGGATCGCGGGAAACCGCTAATACGTCGCGCCCAATGACGTGGGGCAAAGGAGATATGATGAGGTCTCATAAAATCACAGTGTGGGAAGAACCCGCGAAGGAAGTCGCGGTCAGAGTCGAGGGCATCGACAAGTATAAGGAAGCCCTCCTCTGTATCTTCAACAACGTCAGGGACCGCGAGTCTCTCTGGGCGGTCACCAACGACAGTGGCAACACGATCTACGTCACCTGCGACCCCGAAGAGGTTGACGCGGTAACCGAGTGGGTCTCCCAGTGGGGAGAGATCGAAGACGTCGCCGACGCCGTGGTCTTCAGAGCGGAAGAACCTCCCTACAACTACAACAAGTACGAAGACGCCCACATCGTGTGGGAAGACTAACCCGTCTGATGAGCCTGGATGGCAACCAGGCGAAACGCCCCCCTTCCGGGGGCTTCACGGGAAGCCAATATCCCGACTTTATGGGGGCGCCCTTACGCAGGAGATTTGATGATGAAAAAAGCAGAACTGAAATTTACGAGCGAGTTTGTCGGACGCTGTGTCTTCGTCGGCATCTACTACGGAAACGGTTTCGTAGTATTTGAGAAATGGGAGGACAGGAAATGAGAAAGTCAAGAATCACTTGGGAGGTGGTTGAGAGATGACCCCTCAAGCAAAGTACGACGCGACCCATACCAAGAAGATGACGTTCAAGTTCAACCTCGGCACCGACGCCGACATCCTCGCCCGGTTCGACCGGCTCAAACAAAACGGCGAGTCGGTGCAGGGCTACGTCAAGACGCTGATACGCAGAGATATGGAGAAGGGGACCCGATAAGGGTCCTTTTCTCATTCGTACTTTCTGCTGATCGCTCGCGCTACCGGGCATTCCTCCCAGTCCCCACAGCATAACGTGACAGCCGCCTCAGCGCGGCTTTCCTTATTAGGGAATATTACGTGCGTGGAGATTGACTCAAACAGCGCCCCTTCGCAGGATATCCAGGCTCCCCGCTCGCCGGCATAGAATGGGCAGGTCGCCTCTTCTCTCTCAAACTTTCCCACGGGGTTTAAGCGCCGCCGTCAGCGCCCTCCACCACTTCCCGAACCACGCCCGGTACTTCATACACCTTCTGTATTCGCAGTGTAAGAGGTCTTTAGGGCATTCGTTGCAGGGATAGTCCTCCCAGTCTTCTACAGATAACTCTTCCCGAATATCTTTATCCACTCTTCCACGCTCCATCCGTAGTAATCCATCGCCGCCTTCTGGCAGGTCGCTTTCATCCGCTTCATCGTCTCAGCGTTTCTATGTACCGCCCTCGGTCCTTCCTGATGGCATTGCCGATGATGCAGTTTTACCTTGAGTCCGTATTTCTCGCTCAACTGTCTCCGCGATCCCTCGAAAACGTGATGCCAATCAAGATGGTCTCCGTTCTCCGGCATACCGCACAGATAGCACTTTTCCTCGTCAACCTGAAGTATGCTCTTCATTCCGGCACCTTCATAAACGCGAGCCAATGAGTTAAGCTCTTCTTCCCCGAATGATGCCCGAATAACGGCTCCCTTCCTATCGCATTGATGACTTCTCTTGTTGTGTACTCAACCTCGGCCCACTTAAATATCAACGTCCCGTAAGGCACTAAAACTCTCATACACTCATCGACCCCCTCCCGCAAAATTTCGCGCCAGTTCGGTTCGAGATTGCCGTACGCCGCTCTTATCCACGACGTCTCCGACAAGGTCGCAAGGTGCGGCGGATCGAACACGACGAGATGGAACGACTCGTCCGGGAACGGCAGGTCCGTAAAATCTGCAATCAGATCAGGTTCGACCCGGATTTTTTTCAGCCCGCCGTGATTCTTGCCGAATTGCTTTTCGTAATATCCCTCGCGCTTATCTGTATACACTGCAAGCGGATGATGTTTGTCAAACCAAATCGAGCGCCCGCCGCAGGTAACGTCGAGGATCTTCTTGCCTGTTATATCCACTTCACGCCTCCCGTATCTCCACTATTATCGCGTTTCTTTTTTTCTCGTTTACGTCCGTCTGGTATACGTGATGTACACCCTTTACGTACTTCGGCTTATCGTCCTTCAGCAAATAGCCCTTCATCCCGTCGACAATCATCTTCCCCATCGCTGCGTGATTGTCGATATCCAGCCCGTCGTTCCATCGGAACCATATCTCCACCGGCACCTCCAGCACCCGCTTCGGGATCCTCGCTTTCGCCATCTGTTCCCATACCAGCGCGTGCCAATATCTGCTGTCTTGCGACCGGTACGTCCAATGTTTCCCGGAGTAATATGCGTTCATCCCATATCGCTGCATCCACGCCGACTTTTTATGCCGGTCTGCCGGATAGGGAATACTAAACCGGATCAACTTTACACCTCCAGCTCTTTATCCCACTCGGGAAACCAAACGGGCAGCTCGGGGACCTCCATCCAATACCTCGGCGTCTCGTCGCCTTCCTGTGGGAACGTCCACTCCTCAAAGATCGCGTCGTATGTTCCCACCTCGATCCCAAGCACCCTCGACCACGTGTTCGTCAGCAAAACAAGAAACACTCCGCCGCGCTCCGGCTTCTCGCTCCATTCGTGCCAGTCCATTATTACGCCTCCGGCGGCTCGGGCAATCCGACCCAATACGCCACATCATCAATGTCGTACTCTATCCCGTCATCGGTGATGAACTCGTTGAGAATCGCGTTATATTGCAGGAGAATGGTGTTATATCCCACAAGCCCGTATAAAAGTGCCGCCACCCACTGCTCGTCTTGAGGCAACCTCTCCTTGACGCTTATCCACTCGTTGATGGTCGGCGCCTCGTCTATCATCCCGGTGACCGTGTCTATCTCGATATCCGTCCCGCCTTTGTCGCAGAAGTCACTTGCGCCTCTTATAACTCGATGTCGGCAATTAAGGCACATTCTCTTCCGCTCTTTCTTGCTCATTCTCCGTTCTCCTTTCCGTCCGGAAACGCGCTGTGATACAGCATCTTGTATTTCATCTCGTCTATGATCTTCGCTCCACAATGAGGACAATACTCAATTTCCGAATGATCCCACGGTACAGTATCGTTACATTCCTCACCGCACGCCGAACACTCAAACTGCGTTGAGTATTTTTCGCACTTGTTATATGCGTGCCTCACCGCGTCTCTCTTTCCGTTCTCATACCCTGCCTGATACCCGGCATGAAACGCCTCACGCTCGGTTTGTTTTGTGTCGTTCATTCACTAACCATCCTTATCTGATCGTCTCCGTTTTCTATGTATTCATCCATCTTCATTCTCCTTTCCCTCAAATACCCCTGTCTCGATCACTCTCTCTACGACCCTCTTCATCATCACAGGCGGAACGCTCATCCCGCATATATACCGCACGTTGCTGAATCGTTCGTTATCAAATTCGTAATCGCGGGGAAAGGTTTGCGCGGAAATCAAATCGTTTTTTGATACCCTCGTTTTTTCTTTCCCCCGCAGTATTTCTCCCGCCGACGCAACAGTTTGCATCACGTTGTGCTCCCACGCGATTCTGTGATTGAATAACTTTTCTTTCTCGCCCAATCTCACGATGGTATCACTTATTCGTTTATCGTTCTCATTTGCCCTGCATAACCACCGGAAGATTTCTGTGTCTTTGTTTATTTGTTCTCCCTCGCCCTCTTTTATCTCGCCGTAAGTTATCGGCTCGTAATTAAAAGACATATCAAGTTTGTCAAAGTCAAACTCTATATCATTCCTGACGGCAATAAAGAACACGCGGTGTCTTGTCTGCGGCACCCCCATATATTCGCTCTTGCACAAATAGTGTTTGACCTGATAACCGATATCGTGCAGCTGCTTGTAAATCTTCTGAACGTAAGACCACGCCTCGCCCAATAGCAGCCCTTCAACGTTCTCCATAATCGAGACCTTCGGTTTGAGTTTCCTGATCGTTTCGATAAACACAAAGGACAGATCGTCAAGAGTCTGTTCCGCTTGCCCCTCGCGGAACTTTTTCTTTTTGCCCCAGCTTTCTTCGCGCTCGCCCGCGACCGAGAACGTCGTGCAAGGCGGAGACCCGTCAAGAATGTCAAGGTCGAACAGTTCTGCCGGAATTTGATCGTTTGGCAGCTTGTTGAAATCCCTGATATCCATCACGTAGTT
>Ga0265298_10012152_pt1 | contig 10013 bp, 12 predicted proteins | sample AusTroGonzalo_MG_3_FD_193486 | JGI IMG/M metagenome (GOLD analysis project Ga0265298, IMG submission 193486) | Bovine rumen microbial communities from tropical cattle in Woodstock, Queensland, Australia - Gonzalo_01 | ecosystem: Host-associated > Mammals > Digestive system > Stomach > Rumen ... | reverse complement strand
CCGTTTCTATAAGTTCAAATATAGCTGAAGGTTCAGCCAAGCCCACTAATGCCGATTTCGCTCGTTTTCTTGATACTGCCCTTGGCAGTGCTTACGAAGTAGAAACTCAACTCCTCATAGCCAATAAAGTTGGATATGTAGATAACGAAAAATATAACGAATTATATAACGGAATAATCGAAATACAAAAACAACTCGCAGGATTTATAAGGTCAATCCGGGAAAAATAGTTTTCGTTTTCGTTTTCGTTTTCGTTCTTGAACCCTTGAACCAATTCTCAATTCTCAATTGTCAATTATCAATTATCAAAATATGAAACGAATCATTTTACTTCTAGTGGTGTTAATCAGTCAACTCTGTTTAACCATGCCTGTGGCGATGGCTCAAAGCATGAGCGATCAGCAGGTCCTTCAATTCATTCAGTCAGAGGCCCAGGCAGGAACCTCTCAATCTCAGATCGTCACCAAATTGATGCAAAGAGGGGTCAAGATTGAGCAGATCCGCCGCCTCCGCAATCAGTACGACAAGCAGATCTCCGAAAGGGGTTTGTCCGGTGCGGCTGATGGGGCTGTGTCGATGGCGGCAGAGCGTATGCGCGGCAATAGCGATGGTACCACCTCTCAAGAGCTCACTACGGCCCGACGTGGAACCACCGGAGAGGTTTATTCCGATGCTGCCGAAGAGGTGAAGGATGTAGAACACGATGTGAAGGCTACTCAGGGAACGGCTCCTACCACCAATGGCAAAAGGGTCTTCGGTCGCGACATCTTCAGTCAGGCCAACCCCAGCTTCCAACCCAATGTAAATATGCCTATTCCCGACACCTATGTTTTGGGGGTAGGCGACCAGTTGGTGATAGACATTTATGGTGCTTCTCAGCAGACAATGATGTATACCATATCACCGGAAGGCACCATTACGGTTACTGGTTATGGTCCTATCTATTTGAGTGGACTTACGGTGGCAGCTGCCCAAAAGAAGTTGCGTAGCACTATCGGTTCTCGTTTTCAGAGTAGTAATTTGCAGCTAACCATCGGCAATACACGTACTATTCAGGTGAACATCATGGGTGAGGTAAGGGCTCCTGGCACTTACCGTCTTTCTGCTTTCGCCAATGTTTTATATGCGATTTATCGTGCAGGCGGTACCAGCAGCCTGGGTACTTTGCGTAATATCAAGGTTTACCGCAACGAGAAGGTGGTGGCCGTGGTCGATCTCTACGATTTTATTCTCAACGGACGAATGTCAGGCAATGTCAACCTTCAAGACAACGACATTATCCAAGTGGGTATTTACGACCGCTTGGTGGGTATTACAGGTAGTGTCCGCCGCCCCATGTTCTACGAGATGCGCGAGGGAGAGACAGTGGCCACTTTAATTGACTATGCTGGCGACTTTACAGGCGATGCCAACAAGAAGACCGTTCGTCTTGTCCGTCAAAATGGCGAGCGTTATCAGGTCTATAATGTGGAAGAAGCCGAGTTTTCTCTTTTCCGTTTGGAGGATGGTGATGCGGTTACAGTCGATGGCATGATCAACCGTTACGAGAACATGGTGGAAATCAAAGGTGCAGTGTTCCGCCCTGGACTTTTCCGCTTGGACGCCAACCTGACTTCTGTTCGTGAATTGATCGAGGCAGCCGATGGTTTGACCGAAGATGCTTTCACCGCCCGTGCTGTCCTCCATCGCTTGAAGGAAGACCGCAGCCTCATGACCATATCGGTCGATATTCAGGGTATTATGAATGGTACAGTAGCCGACATCCCCTTGAAAAATGAGGATGTGCTCTTTATTCCTACCGAAAAGGATTTGCGTGTCGAGCGAACCTTTACCATTACCGGTGAGGTGATGAGCCCAGGCACCTACGAGTATGCCGACAACACTACCATCGAAGACCTCATCGTGATGGCGGGTGGTCTTACCGATATGGCTTCAATGGGCAAGGTGGACATTTCGCGTAGAATCCGTGACCCCAAATCAACTCAGAAACCCAATAGAATATCAGAGAACTTCACTTTAAGCTTGAAGGATGGCTTGGTAATTGATGGTGACCAGGGCTTTATTCTCGAACCCTACGATGTGGTGCACGTGCGTCGCAGCCCAGGTTATGCTTCCCCTCGCAGTGTGTATATTTCGGGTGAGGTGGTTTTCGAAGGTAGTTTCACCCTTTCTACAAGAAATCAGCGTCTGTCCGACTTGGTTCAGGCAGCCGGTGGTTTGACCGAAGATGCCTACGTGCGTGGAGCCCGCTTAGAGCGTGTTATGAATGCGGAAGAACGGGCCCGATTGAAAGTAATATTGGATATTATGCGCAGAAATGTAAATTTTAAGGATTCACTTGCTTTCGATCAGCTGGCAACAGCCAGTACCTACATCGTGGGCATAGATCTGGAAAAAGCCTTGGCCAAACCTGGTAGCGACTGTGATATCGTGCTTCGCGAGGGCGACCGTCTGATTGTTCCTGAATATAACGGGATGGTGAAGATTTCGGGCAATGTGCTTTATCCCAATACGGTGACCTATCAGGCGGGCAAGAGTTGGAAGAGCTATGTCAATCAGGCGGGTGGTTTTGGTATTCGTAGCCGAAAGAGCCATAGTTTTATTGTCTATCAGAATGGTACGGTTTCGCAAGTGGGTAAGGGCAAGATCGAGCCCGGTTGCGAGCTGATTGTGCCTATGAAGGGCAAACCCGACTTGACCGGCCTGATGGCTTTTACAAGCCTCAGCACAACCTTCGTTTCTCTTGCCACTATGGTGGCCACTATTGCTAACCTCTTAAAGTAATCGTTTATGGAAGAGAACAACAACAATCAGGAAGTGATAGAAGAAAAAGAATCCTCTATCGATTTTCGCAAGCTTTTTAAGGATATCCTTAAATACAAGTGGCGCTACATCATTGTGATGGCGATAACCTTTGTGGTGGTGGCCATCTTTTCGCTGGCCTTGCCCAACTATTACACCTGCACGGTGAAGCTCGCGCCCGAGTTGTCTGGCTCGAAGTCTGCAAGCGGTTTGGCGGCTATGGCATCCACCTTCGGGGTTACGCTTCCCGCCGCAGCCAATGGAACAGAGGCGCTTTATCCCACGCTCTATCCCGAATTGGTCAATTCGGTGGATTTCAAGGTTTCCTTGTTTCCCATTCCAGTCACTATCGAGGGTAAGGAGAAAGGCGAACCAAACCGCACAATGCCCTATTTCGACTACCTGAAGGATGAGCAGAAAAAGGTGTGGTGGAAAGAAGCCCTTGCCGCTCCTAAGAAGTTAATAGGAAAACTTTTCTCCAAGGACGAAGAAGAGGGACCCTATAAGATTGATCCTTTCCGCCTTACCAAAGAACAGGCCGACATTGTCAAGGCGCTCGATAAGAAGGTGCAGTGCGATGTCGATAAGAAAACCATGGTGATTACCATCGAAGTCACCGACCAAGATCCTGTCATCTGTGCCGTTATGGCCGACTCGGTAAAGAGCCATTTGCAGGAATTTATTACTGATTACCGTACCTCCAAGGCTCGTGGTGACCTTGATTATAACAGAAAGATTGCAGAAGAGTCAAAGGAACGTTACGATGTGGCTCGTGCTGCCTACTCTAACTATGTGGATGCCAACCAGAATGTCATCCTGCAATCTGTGCGCCAGCGGCAGGTAGCTCTCGAAAACGAGATGCAACTGCAATACAACGCCTACATGCAGGCTGCCGGACAGCTCTTGTCGGCCGAAGCCAAGGTACAGGAAGATACCCCTGCTTTCACCACCCTCCAAAGCGCTACGGTGCCTGTCAAGAAAGCTGGCCCCAGCCGCTCCAAGATTTGCATCGTCTGGGTATTTCTCGCCTTCCTCATCGTCACTGCTTGGGTGTTCTACAAAGAGGACGATTACAAGATGTTCATGGGCTCGTAAGCTGACTTAAACTGAAAAAAATAAAAAAATTAGAAAAAAATAGCTTTGTATTGAAAAAAGTAGTATCTTTGCAGCGTCAATGTACTATTAAATTCAATTATTATGAAAAAGCTATTTTTATTAGTAGCTGTAAGCCTGCTGGTGGCAAGCTGCAGCAAAGAGAAAGTGCAAAACCCCACCACCCGTTTTGCCAAAGTTAACGTTCACTTCAACGACTTCACCATTACTCAGGACGACTTCCCCTCGAAGAATGGCGTGGATCCTTCGAGCTACGAAAATGTCGGTGCAATGACGCTCGCCTTCTACAATGCCGCTGGTACCGAGGTGTATAAGACCACTCAGTACAAGAATGACGGTTCTACCTACACCACCTTCGGCTCGTTTACGGCTAATCTCCAAGTGGGCACCTACACCATGGTAGCGCTGGGCTATGCCTACACCGATGGCGACGTCTTCACGCTCACCAGTCCTACCTCTGCGGCCTTCACCAGCGAGCGTCCTCGCGAAACCTTTTGCGCGACGCAGAGCGTCACGGTCACCAGTGCCAATCCCTTGGACCTCAACGTTACCCTCAATCGCATCGTCGCGGCGCTCACCATCCAGTCCACCGACACCCGTCCGGCGGGTATTGCCAAAATCCGCACCACCTATGCCAAAGGCGGCAAGAGCTTCAACCCCACCACAGGCTTAGCCACGGTCGATGCAGGCTTCTCGCAAACTAACAATCCCTCTGCGGAGATCGGAACCACTATAAGAGTGACCAGCTTCCCCTTCCTTCTTACCGACGAGGAAGACATAGACATCACCATCGAGGTGTTGGACGACGCTGACAACGTCCTCTTCACCCACACCCAGCCCTCCGTCCCCTTCAAGCGCAACCGCATCACCACCCTCCGCGGCCCCCTCTTCTCCGCCCCCACTTCCTCCGCCTCCTTCCAGCTCGAAACCGACTGGCTCCCGGGCAGTGAGATCACTTTCTAACTAAAGCGAGCGAACAGGAGAAGTTAATAGATAACAGATAATAGATAATAGTTGATGGCTACGCAGAGCATTGTAGGAGACAAAAGTTTGACTTTTGGGAAGCGCATAGCGAAATGTTACCGCCATCTGAAGGATAGAAAGCGAGAGACAGTGATGTCGAAGCAACTTCTGCGTTCGGGTACGAGTATTGGTGCTAATGTTCGAGAAGGATTATACGCACAGAGTCGAAAAGATTTTATAAGCAAGTTAAATATCGCATTGAAGGAAGCCGGTGAAACCGATTATTGGTTGGATGTGATCCACTCTGCTGAATATTTCACCAATCAGGAGTTCAACTCGCTAAAAGCAGACAACGACGAGCTACTCCGTCTTTTGATTGCGATAATCAAAAAGACGAAAGATAATAGTTAACAGATAACAGATAATAGTTGGGCGCGACAGCGACCAAAAAAACAACTATAATCTATTATCTCTAAACTAAAAAAAACTTTTATCTATAATCTATCATCTATAAACTAAAAAACAACTATTATCTATTATCTCTAAACTATAAACTGAAAAAAAACTATTATCTTTTATCTATTATCTATTAACTAAACACGAAGTATGAAAAAAGAATACACCCCCCCCGACGATTCAACTCCAATGGCGGAAGAACCCTCCGTTGCTTACAATGTGAGTAGCACCTGCGGCGTTCCCGTGAATACACTCCCCGCCCAAGAGCGCATTATCTTAACGGAAGAAATGAAAGCCTCCCTGCATAAGGCAGAGCAGGATTTGACTGACGGCAACTGCCTCACTGAAGAGAAGTTCCAAGCTCGTTTCGCGAAATGGCTTTAGGAATACTTTATAGTCCGCAGTTTGCCGACAACCTGGAGGCCATCCTTAAGTTTTTTGACGAGCGCAACGGCAGTGATGCCTATAGCCGCAAGCTGATGGGAATGATTCATAGCCAGATACAGACGCTGGCCATCTTTCCCGAGATAGGACGGATGACCGACTTCCCCGGGGTGAGAATCCTCTTTGTGGAACGCTACGGCATAGAATACCAAATACGCGACAACGTGATACTCGTAGTTGACATCTATTCGTGCCTTACCAACCCCGACAACCGCATGTTCAAAAAGAAGTAGCTGAATGATAACGATAAACAAACGAAAACGAAGACGAAAACGAAAAAAGTGATGCGGCAGCCGATGGCGATAGCCAGTTTTGGTTTTCGTTATGGTTTTCGTTGAAAAAAGTTTTGGTTGAAAAATTATGGACAAGGCGAGAAACTTTCGCAACTACAAAGTCTGGCAGGATGCCGTTGACTACTCCACTAAGGTATATCAGATAACCGATAAAATGCCTTGGTTCGAGAAGAAAGGCCTCTGCGACCAGCTGCAGCGTGCTGCCGTAAGCATTAGCAGCAATATCGCAGAAGGTTCAGCCAAGCCTACCAACGCCGATTTCGCTCGTTTTCTTGATACTGCCCTTGGCAGTGCATACGAAGTTGAGACACAATTATTGATTGCCAACAAAGTTGGATATATCAGGAACGAAAACGAAAACGAAAAATCGTTGACGTACGACGAACTTTATAATGGTATTATAGAGATTGAGAAGCAGCTCGCAGGCCTTATTCGTTCACTCCGACAGTAGTTTTGGTTTTCGTTATCGTTTTGGTCGAAACTTTTCGTTTTCGTTTTCGTTTTCGTTCTTTCCTGGAACTTGGAACCTCCTAACCAGTTCAACAATAGAACCTCAAGATATGACTAAAAAATACAAAACCCCCTCCCCCTCCACCCCAATGGCATCCGAGCCCACAGCGGTTTACACCACCAGTGGTGCTCACAGTCCACTGACGAAGAAATATTCGCAGGAGGATCTGTGGCATGCCATTGAGCAAGACCCGGAGCTGTTGCTTAAACCATCCGAGATTATTGACGATGACGACGAGGTTATCGACCTTGAGACAGCTCGTGAGATGACTCATCAGGCTGTGCATAACGTCTATGCTATGCCAGATCGCGATATGACGCCCGAGGAACTGTACGATGCCATCGAGAAGGAGATAGATTATATTTACGCACAAGACTGATATGCAGTACATCATTAAGCTTCGTGCGGCCCGAAAGATCTATACCTTTTATGGTAATGTGGCCAAAAAGTACCGTCACACGTATGACAAGGATGACCTGAAGCGTGACGTGTTCAATGCCACACACGCTATCTATGATATAGAGCGTACGCTCCTCCGTCGCCAGCCCACTATTAGCCGCTGGCAAGGCTACCACATGGCTAACACCGACAAATGGTACTACGCCTACACCATCGACGGCGACACCGTCACAATAGTTGACGCCTGCCATGCGCAGAACATGAAGTAAGAGGTGCCTAACGAAAACGAAAACGAAAAAAACAAACGATAACGATAACGAAAACGAAGAACTAACGAAGACGAAAACGATAACGAAAACGCCGCTTGCAGCAACCTTTTTGGTTTTGGTTTTCGTTTTGGTTGAAAACTTTTGGTTTTGGTTTTCGTTTTGGTTGAAAATTTATGGAGAAAGCCAGAAATTTTAGGAACTACAAAGTCTGGCAGGATGCCGTTGACTACTCCACTAAGGTATATCAGATAACCGATAAGATGCCTTGGTTCGAGAAGAAAGGCCTCTGCGACCAGCTGCAGCGTGCTGCCGTAAGCATCAGCAGCAATATTGCAGAAGGGGCTGCAAAACCTTCAAATGCCGACTTTGCTCGTTTTCTTGATACTGCTTTGGGAAGCTCCTACGAAGTAGAAACTCAACTCCTGATCGCCAATAAAATTGGCTATATCAGGAACGAAAACGATAAAAGGAACGAAAACGAAAACGATAACGAAAAAAGTGTTTCGTATGAAGAACTTTATAACGGTATCATCGAAATCGAGAAGCAGCTCGCTGGCCTTATTCGATCACTTCGTTCCGAATGAACAAAAACGATAACATATCAATAATAAAATAACGATAACGCAAATGAAAAAAAACAAACGAAAACTATAACGATAACGAAAAAAAGCCGAACGGCGGCAGCCGGTTTTGGTTTTCGTCTTCGTTTTGGTTGAAAATTTTGGTTTTCGTTTTGGTTGAAAAATTTTCGTTTTGGTTTTCGTTTTGGTTTTAAAATTAAACAATATGACTGAACGCAAACGTATATACCTCTGTCTCGCCCACATGTCCGAGGCGGGCCTTGAACAGAAATACATCCAAGAAGCTTTCGACACCAATTGGGTGGTGCCCCTCGGCCCCAACGTCAACGGCTTCGAAAAAGATCTGGAGGATTTTGTCAACCAAGTTGACAGTTCCAAGATCCAAGATCCAAGATCCAAGTCGCCTGCAACCTGCAACCTTGAACCTGGAACTTTGAACCTGGAACCTGGAACTCTCGCCAAGCGTGTCGTCGCCCTCTCCTCGGGCACGGCGGCGGTGCATCTGGCGCTCATCGCCTGCGGGGTGCAGCCGGGCGACGAGGTGCTCGTGCAGTCGTTCACCTTCTGCGCCTCCAGCCACCCCGTCACCTACCTCGGCGCCACCCCCGTGTTCGTCGACAGCGAGCCCCTCACCTGGAACATCGACCCCCTCCTGCTCGAGCAGGCCATCCTCGACCGCATCGCCACCACCGGCCGCACCCCCAAGGCCATCATCCCCGTGGCGCTCTACGGCATGCCCTACCAGATCGACCGCATCCTCGCCGTGGCCAACCGCTTCCACATCCCCGTCATCGAGGATGCCGCCGAGGGTTTCGGCTCGCGCTTCAACGGCCAGGTGCTCGGCACCTTCGGCCACTATGGCGTGCTCAGCTTCAACGGCAACAAGATGATCACCACCTCGGGCGGCGGTGCCCTCATCACCCCGGGCGACGACCAGTGGCGCCAAGCCATGATGTATGCCACCCAGTATCGCGAAAGCTACCCCTACTACCAGCACGAGCACATAGGCTACAACTACCGCATGAGCAACATCTGCGCCGGCATCGGCCGCGGCCAGATGACCATCGCTGCTTAGGATGTAAGATGTATGATGTAAGAGGGAAGATGTAAGAAGGAGGAAATATGTCAGAAATTGGAGATGCAATACAGGAGAAATGTGAAGCTTTTGGAGATAGGGTTATTAAATTAAATGATTATCTTCTTGAACAGGAAAGTAAGAAAGAGGATGAACGGTGTAAGAAGACTAAGAGTGGAAGAATTCCTGTTTCATTGAAATCGGTAGCTACATTAAGCAATCAACTGTTGAGAGCAGGTACATCAATAGGAGCTAATAATGCAGAAGCTACAAGTGCAATAAGTAAAGCTGACTTTAAGAGCAAAAGCTTCATAGCTTTGAAAGAAGCCAGAGAGAGTCTTTACTGGATAAAGATGCTTCATAGAAACAATTACATAGACGACAAACAATTTGAAAGTATATACGAAGATTGCGAAGAACTGGTAAGAGTCCTAGTCCACCGCTGCAAGAAGTTGAACGAAGAATAACATCTAACATCTTCCATCTAACATCTAACATCTTCCGGCCCTGCGCGTGTGGATGGACCAAGCCGGCGTTGAGGCGCGCCCCGTGTGGAAGCCCATGCACAAGCAGGCTGATGTAAGAAGTATGAGGGAAGAAGGAAGATGTAAGATGGCAGCATAAGCGGTAAACGGTAAACTGTAAACCGTAAACTAAAAAGTGTAGGGCTATCGTACGGCTATCGAAGGGCTATCGAAGGGCAGTCCAAGAAATAGCGAAAAAACGTCAAAATTTGACCTCGAAAAATCTTCAATCATACTATGGCAGCGATACCTCAGTTTAAAGCATCAACAATTGAAACGTTATCCAATATTATTGGTGATACCTATACTGGTTTATCGGGTTCTGATATTCACCGTCTGCTTCTGCAAGCTCAGATTGATGATGAGGTGCAGCCTGGAATGATGATTTCGAAGCATGTGCGGCTATACAATGCGTTTGCTAAGGAACTTAATAAACATCATTACTCCAATAATATTGTAGCGTTCATACAACTCTACCTCGACCCTGCTCGATATGTTGGAAACGCTGAATTGTTTGAAAGTCGCAGATTGGCAGTTAACAAGCAACTCGCTTTCGAAGGGATTGAAATTGATGAAACAGGGA
>Ga0265298_10012151_pt1 | contig 10013 bp, 10 predicted proteins | sample AusTroGonzalo_MG_3_FD_193486 | JGI IMG/M metagenome (GOLD analysis project Ga0265298, IMG submission 193486) | Bovine rumen microbial communities from tropical cattle in Woodstock, Queensland, Australia - Gonzalo_01 | ecosystem: Host-associated > Mammals > Digestive system > Stomach > Rumen ... | reverse complement strand
CATCAGCGTGGTAGCCTTCCCTGCGCCTGACATCTTAAAGGCATAATCGAAATAAAGAGGTGAAGGCTTGTTGACACCCGCATCCTCACTTAAGATGATGGTATCAAAATAATTTGTCAGCCCACAGGCTGCTAATTTCTTATATTGTACCTCATGGAAGCCATTGCTGGTCATATGCATGCGGTAGCCTTTCCCTTTCAGATAGTCCATTAACTCATGAGCACCTTCCACCACACCAGGTTTGCAGGAGCAGAAATCAAGGAAGACATCACTCATCTGCAGACATAGCTGTTCTGTGACCTCAAGACCGTTACCCATACTGAGTGGACGACGGAAACGCTCGACAATGAGATAGTCGCGCGTAATCTCTCCTTTCGAATAACGGCTCCACAAATCCACGTTGGCAGCCCAATAAGTATCATAGAACAACTGCGGATCTTTGAAATAGCGATCTAAATGGAAGTACTCAAAGGTCTCCCCCAAAGCAATGACAGCATTGCCATGGGTGTCGTATAATGTATCGTCGAAGTCGACAAAAAGGTCTTTATATTTCATCTACTAAAAAAGGGGACGGATTAAATTCGCCGTCCCCTATTCCTTTTACAGTAATGCCTGAATTTTCTGTTCGATATTAGCCTTAGGCTGTGCGCCTATCAGCTTATCAACAACCTGACCGTCCTTGAAGAAAAGGATGGTAGGAATATTACGGATGCCAAACTCAGCAGCCAAATCCTCGCACTCCTCAACGTCGCACTTAGCGACAGTAACCTTGCCATCATAGGCCTCAGCCAACTCAGCAATAACAGGGGCTACCATACGGCAGGGGCCGCACCATGTTGCCCAGAAATCTACCACTAATGGCTGTGCGCCATTCTTCAGGCTCTCGAAATTCTCATTTGTGATTGTTACTTCCATAATCTTAACTTAGAATTTGGTGATATACTATTCTTATCTTAATAATATGCTTGCAAACATCGTGCCACTAATTTATCTTGTAATCTAAGGCCGGTGACTGCTCAATATACTGTATCAGTTCACTCTTCACATCGACTTGCGTAGCAGTACTCTTGAGAAGCACATGATTCTTTCCGCTGAGGTCGTGCAACTGGAAGAAGAGATTGGTCTTGCCGGGATGAGCAGCAACCAGCTCACTCAGTTCCTCTACCACTTGGTCATCTAACAAGTCAGCAGTCAGCGAAATCGTGATACGATCGATGGCACGTTCCTTAATGGTCTGCAAGAACTCAACGCCAGTAATACCGAGGTCTTTGGGACCATCAGGGTTATACGAGAAACGGGGCTTTACCTTACCTGTAATATATACGGAGGCACCAATGGTAAAGAATCCCGATTTATCGCCCCACGTTTCACCAAACAGGGGCAACTCGCCAGAACCCGCAAAGTCTTCGAGCGTCACAATACCATACGGCTTACCATTCTTAGTAAATCCAGTACGAACGGCAGTAACGATACCTCCAATAGTAATATCCTCACGATTAGCCAGATTGCTGACATCTGCCAATTCGTCACAACGAGTGTTACACAGGTTGTCAAGGACGATCTTGAACTCATCCAAAGGATGTGCTGACAGATAGATACCTACCAACTCACGTTCCTTGTTCAGACGCTCGATGTCACTCCAACGCACATCACTCTTCGGAAGCGTAGGAGTTTGTATCTCTAAGGCACCAAAGTCACCGAACAACGAAGTCTGCGCCTGTTGCTGCTCAGTCTGATAGAGCTGACCATAACGCATCACAATCTCGATGAAACTTTCTCCCTTGGCATTCTGTGCAAAGAAGTCCTCGCGGCGGATACCGAAACTATCGAAGCCACCACTCAACGCCAAGGCTTCAAAAGCCCTACGGTTAACCTGACTAAAATTGATACGCTGAACGAAATCAAAAATATCTTTGTAGGGCCCATTCTGTTCACGCTCATCAATGATTGCCTGAGCAACACCGTCGCCCATACCCTTGATGGCTGCCAGACCAAAACGGATTTCTCCCTTCTTGTTCACACCGAATTTCTGGAACGACTCGTTAACATCCGGTCCCAGCGTAGCAATACCCATTGCCTTGCACTCATCCATCAACTTCGTGATTTCAGTAATCTGATCACGACGTCTTGACATGATGGCAGCCATGAATTCAGCCGGATAGTTTGCTTTCAGATAAGCTGTCTGATAGGCCACCCATGAGTAACAAGCAGCATGTGACTTATTGAAAGCATAAGAAGCGAAAGCCTCCCAGTCACTCCAGATCTTGTCAAGGACCTTTGGATCATGACCGTTTTTCTTTCCACCTTCAATGAACTTCGGCTTCATGGCGTCAACAATATCCTTCTTTTTCTTACCCATGGCCTTACGAAGAGCATCACTCTCGCCACGGGTAAAGTCAGCCAGCAAACGGGAGAGCAACATCACCTGCTCCTGATATACCGTAATGCCATAGGTATCCTTCAGATACTTCTCCATGACGGGGATATCATAGGTAATAGGCTCTTCTCCGTGCTTACGACGGATAAACTGAGGAATATAACCCATAGGTCCTGGACGGTATAGCGCATTCATCGCGATAAGGTCCTCAAAAACGGTGGGCTTCAGCTCACGCAGGTATTTCTGCATACCATTCGACTCAAACTGGAAGGTACCAATGGTACGGCCTTCCTGATAGAGTTGGAAGGTTTTGGGGTCATCAATGGGAATATGATCCAAGTCGACATCCACACCACGCGTCTGCTTGATGACAGCACAGGCCTCCTTCATCTCCGACAAAGTCTTCAGACCAAGGAAGTCCATCTTGATAAGTCCCGTAGACTCGATAACGTGGCCATCGTACTGCGTACAGTTCGTCTTGACATCTTTGAAGTCGGGGTCATCAGCAGTAGACACGGGTACCCAGTCACTAATCGGGTCTCGACAGATAATGAAACCGCAGGCATGGATACCTGTTCCACGAACAGTACCCTCCAACATCTTTGCATACTTGATGGTATTACGCAGAGCCGGATCGGCCGATGCCTCTGCCTCCTGCAGTTCCGGCACAGCCTTAATAGCATTGGTAAGATTCATCTTCGGCGTCTTACCGTCAACATCTGGAAGACGATCAGGGATAGCCTTACACAAAGCATTCGATACGGGAATGGGCACCTTCTCTACACGCGCCACGTCCTTGATAGAGTTCTTCGTGGCCATCGTAGCATAGGTAATGATATGGGCACAATTCTCATGACCATATTTATCTTCTACCCATTTAAGAACCTTACCACGACCGTCATCATCAAAGTCGGTATCAATATCAGGCAATGAGATACGGTCAGGATTCAGGAAACGCTCAAACAGCAAATCATACTTCAGCGGGTCTATCTTAGTGATACCCAGACAGTAGGCTACCACACTTCCTGCTGCCGATCCACGTCCGGGGCCTACCATCACGCCCAGTTCATCACGGGCACTATTGATAAAGTCCTGCACAATCAAGAAGTAGCCAGGGAAACCCATCGTCTTCATGATATGCAGCTCGAAGCGGATGCGGTCATCGACCTCTTTCGACAAATCCTCGCCATAAATGCGATGAGCACCTTCATACGCCAGTTTTGCCAGATAGTCTGCCTCAAACTTAATGCGGTATAACTTGTCGTAACCGCCAAGTTTCTTGATTTTCTTCTCGCCCTCTTCCTGAGGCAACTGGTTTTCACCATTTTCATCACTGGTAAACTCCTTAAACAGGTCTTCCTCAGTGAATTTCTCGCGCCACTGTTCTTCCGTACCAAACTCCTCTGGAATGGGGAAGAAAGGCATAATGGGGTCGTGGTCAATGCTGTATATCTCTGTCTTATCCAGCAATTCGAGCGTATTCGACAAAGCTTCAGGAACATCAGAGAAGACCTCGTTCATCTCCTCTTTAGTTTTAAACCACTCCTGCTTGGAATAAAGCATACGGGTAGGATCGTCCAAATCCTTGGCAGTAGCCAGACAGAGCAGATGGTCGTGGGCCTCTGCGTTCTCCTGGTCTACGAAGTGAGCATCGTTGGTACAAACGAGCTTAATGCCATATTCCCGAGCCAGTTCAATCAGTACCTTGTTGGCTTTCTGTTGCAGGGGAAACGTCTCACGGTTGGCACGAATTGAGGGGTCTTTCACCTCATGGCGCTGCAACTCCAGATAGTAGTCGTCGCCAAACAAATTATGATACCACTCAATAGCTTCACGGGCACCGGCAATGTCACCCTCCAGAATCTTCTTGGGTACCTCACCAGCGATACATGCCGAGCAGACCATCAGTCCCTCATGGTAACGTTCTAAGTCTTCACGGTCAGTACGTGGACGCATATAATAGCCATCGACCCAAGAGTTACTAACCAACTTAATGAGGTTCTTATAACCTTTGTAGTTCTTAGCTAATACAATAAGGTGGTAACCACCCTGGTCTTCCTTGCCACGACGTAATGACTTGGAGCCATGGCGCGACACATACATCTCACAACCAAAGATAGGAACAAAGGGGTCTAATCCTTCCTTCTTACGACCTTTATTGATACCGCCCACATAGTCGTGGAATTCCTTAATACCGAACATGTCGCCATGGTCGGTAATGGCCATGCCCTTCATACCGTTGGCAATAGCCTTATCCACCAGTCGCTTAATGCTCGACTGGCCATCTAATATAGAATAATATGTATGTACGTGAAGATGGATAAAATCCTCCATAATACTCTTTTTCTTTGTTTTTGAGGTTCAAAGTTACGGTAAAAAAACGAAATAACCAAAAAAAATATGAATTATGAATTATGAATTAAGAATTATTTTGTACCTTTGCATATTGAAAAAATACTATTAACTACCGCATGGGAGAAAGAATTAAGAAACTTAAGAAAATACGAATACACCGTGAAGGCACAAATGAGCTAACGCTCAGCATGCTAGCAATAGCCCTTATTGGTACGGGCTTGTGGTACGCACTTGACACAACAATCCCCTTCTGGATTTTTATCGTTATCTTTGGGGCTGCATGGGTGATGGCCCTCAACTTTTATCGTTGTCCTATCCGTTACTTCAATGGTGACACCGATAAGTTGGTGGTGGCTCCTGCCGACGGAAAGATTGTTGTGGTAGAGGAAGCCGACGAGAACACCTACTTCCACGACAAGCGTCTCATGATTAGTATCTTCATGAGTCCGCTGAACGTTCACGCCAACTGGTTCCCCGTTGACGGCAAGGTAAAATTCGTCAAGCACTTTAACGGCAACTACCACAAAGCATGGTTGCCTAAGGCCAGCGAAGAGAATGAGCATGCCGACATCATGATAACGACACCTGATGGCCAGGACATCCTTGTACGTCAGATTGCCGGAGCTATGGCACGCCGCATTGTAACCTATGCCAAGGATGGTGAAGAGTGCTACATTGACGAGCACCTTGGCTTCATCAAGCTTGGATCTCGCGTGGATGTATTCCTCCCGCTGTCAGCTCGTGCCTGTGTGACGATGAATCAGCCTACCACTGGCGACCAAACAGTAATTGCAAAACTGGCATGAAGAAACATATTCCCAACACGATAACCTGCCTGAATCTTATTTCAGGTTGTATCGCCACCTACTGGGCATTTATGGGCGACTACCGCATGGCACTGCTCTTTATTATTATCGGTGCCGTTTTCGACTTCTTCGATGGCATGGTGGCTCGTCTGTTGCATGTCTCTTCGCCCATTGGGAAGGAGCTCGACTCACTGGCAGATGACATCACCTTTGGCTTTGCGCCATCGGCTATCATCTTCAGCTATTTGAATGAATCTTGTGCGGTAGCAAACTCTACACTCTGCACTCTACACTCCACACTTCCTTTCGTAGCATTCATCATGGCAGCCTTCTCTGCCCTTCGCCTGGCCAAGTTCAATCTTGACGAGCGCCAGGCACTGGGATTCATCGGTCTGCCCACGCCAGCCAATGCACTCTTCTGGGGAGCACTGATTGGCGGGCTGCACGGCAATCAGATTTACTTTGAAGGTATAGAGTGGTGTGTCATCATTGGCATGCTTATCAGCAGCTATCTGTTAGTAAGTGAAATACCGATGTTTGCGCTGAAGTTCAAGACGTGGGGATGGAAGGGCAACGAGATTAAATACATCTTCCTGCTGACCTGCATACCGATGCTCTTCTTGGGCATCTTCGGACTGGCTGCTATCATTGCATGGTATGTCATCCTGTCGGCAGTAAACACCTATTTATTAAAGAACTAATTATCCGTCACTATGCTAAAAGGCCTATTAGGATTCTTTGCATTTATCTTCTTCTTGGTAGTACTCATCCTATTGTTGGTGGGCAGCTACCTCTATCGTACCTATAGAAAGATACGCGTTGCCGCTCAGCGTGCTGCTGAGAGACAGGCTCAGCAATACCGTGAAGAGACAGGACGCCAGCGCCAGCAGTATTCGCAGCGCCAGCAGACTAATAACAACAGGAATACTGATTATGCTGAACAGCCTCGCCAGACAACAACGGCTACTGGCGAGACCATTATAGATAATCGCCATCAAGAGCGCGAAGGCAAGAAGATCTTCGACGACTCCGATGGCGAATATGTAGATTTCGTTGAGGAAAGCTAATAGCTATTAGCCAACTGCTAACTGCTAATTGTGTACTAACGTACCAATCTCCTCACCGTCCATTACCTTTTTCAGATTACCTACTACGTCCATATTGAATACGTAGATGGGCAGGTTGTTGTCCTGACACATACAGATAGCTGTCAGGTCCATCACCTTCAAGCCTCGCGCGAGTACCTCTTTATATGTAATAGCGTCAAACTTGGTGGCAGTGGGGTCTTTCTCTGGGTCAGCAGTATAGATGCCGTCTACGCGAGTACCCTTCAGCATTACGTCGGCCTCAATCTCAATGCCTCTCAGACTAGAGCCAGTATCGGTAGTAAAGTAAGGAGAGCCCGTACCTGCTGAGAAGATGCAGACATAGCCAGCCTCCATGGCCTCGATGGCCTTCCACTTGGTATAGAACTCACCAATAGGCTCCATGCGGATAGCTGTCAGCACCTTATTCTTTACGCCAATAGCACCCAGTGCTGAACTCAAGGCCAGTGAGTTGATAACGGTAGCACACATACCCATCTGGTCGCCCTTCACACGGTCAAAACCTTTCTGGCTTCCGCTCAGTCCACGGAAGATGTTACCACCACCGATAACGATGCCTATCTGCACGCCCATCTCACTTACTTCCTTAATCTGGCGAGCATAATCACTCAAACGATCAGGGTCAATACCATACCCCTGCTTTCCCATCAGACTCTCACCCGAGAGCTTCAGAAGAATTCTCTTAAATCTTGCCATAGTCTATATAATAAATGTTACTTCTTTAAACGCATAACGCCTTTCTCTCCCGCTATCATCACTTAACAACAGGTGGCCATCGTCTTCCACATCAACAATTTCTGCCATGAAAGCGCCATCTTTATCGGCATAAGGATGGAATCCTTTGCGACGGTAGAGTTGCGAACGGTACATCTCACCTAAGCCTCCATGAGCCATATATTTGTCCAGCGCTTGCAGGACATCTTTCAGCAGCTGTTCACGGTCAGTCTCCTGTCCCGTTATCTGCCAAAGCGAAACAGGATTAGGTGCCTTACTCTGGAACTCCTGTTGGTTTACATTCAACCCAACCCCAATAATACTTTCCTTAATCATATTACCTTGCAAGCGGTTCTCTATCAGGATACCTGCCAGTTTCCCGTTGCGCCAATAGATATCATTAGGCCACTTGATACTGAGGTCACCCACTAATTGGCCTACGGCTTCAACGATAGCCAAGGAGATAGCCATGGAAATATGGAACTGCTTGTTGGCAGGCAGGCTATCAGGACATAGCATTAACGAGAACAGCAGGTTTTTACCGCGCTCAGACTCCCATGTATTTGTACCACAGCCACGTCCAGCCGTTTGGTACTCTGTGATTACACAAAAGGGACTGTTCCCCTTGTGCGTTTTCACCCATTGGTTGGTAGAGTCCGTCTCGTCAATATGTATGATTTCCCAGTTCACGATGCAAAGATACAAAAATATTTTGTAACTTTGCAGCATGGAACAACAAAATAAGGATGCCCAGTTTATGCGCAAGGCGCTGGACGAAGCCCAGCAAGCTTTTGACGAGGGAGAGATACCCATTGGTGCCGTAGTAGTATGTCAAGACAGAGTCATTGCGCGCGCCCATAATTTGACAGAGACGCTCAACGACGTAACTGCCCATGCCGAGATGCAGGCCATCACGGCAGCGGCCAACGAATTAGGTGGCAAGTACCTCACCGACTGCACCCTCTACGTCACTGTAGAGCCCTGCACCATGTGTGCCGGAGCCCTTGGCTGGAGTCAGATACCCCGCATTGTCTATGGCTGCCGTGACGAGAAGCGTGGCTACACCGACTATGCCCCCCACGCCCTGCATCCCAAATGCAGCGTCACTGGTGGCGTACTCGAAGACGAGTGCCGCCAGCTAATGCAAGACTTCTTCAAAAGCAAGCGATAGCTTTCCAAAAAATCGCTTTCACCTTCACAAATATCTGCCAATCCCTTTATTTATTAAGGTTTGCGCATGTTCCATGCGCGCGTAGGGGCCAGAAAGGTTTCACATCGCTTTCACAAAAACGAGTATCAGCATCTGTGAAAGCGATGTGAAACGTTATTGAGCCAAAAACGCTCGGAAAGCCCAGTACACGGGCAGTTGTGAAAGTGAAAGCGATTTTTTTGAAAGGTCCTACGCGCGGTGCGTGCGCGCATGCGCACGAGACAGCCCATCCCATCTCCATATTAGCCATTCCCATTGCTGTATTAGCTACTCCCAGTGACGAGATAGCTGTTCTCGCTTGCGACTACAGCTAATACAGAAAAAAGTGGTACCACTTTTCAGAAAGTTGTACCACTTTTTCACGTATACAGCTGTCTCGTTACCGGCAGACCAACTATCCCCCAAAGACGAGGCAAAAAAACGGGAGGCAATGCCTATTGGCATGCCTCCCGAATGGATTAGTTATAATAAGATTGGATTATTTTTTAATCATCTCTTCCTTTATAAGGGCATTCTTCGGCTGGAAGCGCGAAGGCAGCTGATGACGCTTGAACATTGACTTCAAGCCACTCTTGTGCTTAATAGCCTTCTTAGGAGCTGAAGCTGCTGCATCATTCAGCACGAAGGTCTCACTTACAAGACCTAAACCAACACCTGCTTCTGGAATGTAGTATGAGCCACAGAACTCATAGGTTTTCTTTTCTGCATCATATTCGCCCAGATACTCGGTGTAAGCAGGGTTGTATGCTTCCAAGTCGAGGAAGTAAACATCACCATAACCGTCTTCTGTATAGCCAGTAAACTGGTTAAAGCGAATCTTACCGTCCTCACCGATATTAAACTTCAAGCCATCCTCAGAATCACCCCAAGGCTTGAGAATGAACTGCTCAGGAAGTTCGTTACACTGATAGAGTGTAGCGTTTTCTGTACCCTCATAAAGACTACCACCATTTTGAGAAAGTGGTTCAACACCATAGGTATAAACACCCTTACCAACCTCACTCCATGTCAAGTTAGCCAATGTCTCAATAGCAGCGCCATATTCGATATCGCCCTTCTTGTTCAGGAAGACAATCTTCAGACTGATAATAGCATCGGTAAAGGTAGAACCACCTGCAGAAATCTTACCATAGACGTCCTCACCGACAGCCTGGAAACCAAGAGCCTGGCTTTCATAGCCTTCGATAACCTTAACCTCACCGTTCTTTACACCGAAGAAGATATCGCTACCATCAGCATAAGGAGCCTCAATCTTATAAACAGTACCATAGAGGTCAGCGAAACGAGTGTAACAACCAGGATTAGCGGCCTCAACATCAGCCTTAGCAACACCCTTGTAGAGGGTAATGCCATCCTTTGAAGTTCCTAACTTTTCAGAGATGAAAGCGCCAGCAAACACTTTCTCCCATGTAAAGTCATTATTCTTGATAGAAGCAGTGTACAAG
>Ga0265298_10012150_pt1 | contig 10014 bp, 3 predicted proteins | sample AusTroGonzalo_MG_3_FD_193486 | JGI IMG/M metagenome (GOLD analysis project Ga0265298, IMG submission 193486) | Bovine rumen microbial communities from tropical cattle in Woodstock, Queensland, Australia - Gonzalo_01 | ecosystem: Host-associated > Mammals > Digestive system > Stomach > Rumen ... | reverse complement strand
AACCACTTTCTATATGGTGGTGGGCCTCATCAAACCTTATTCCGGCAAGGTGTTTCTCGAAGATGAAGACATCTCTGAACTCCCCATGTACAGACGAGCGCAGAAACATATCGGTTATTTGGCGCAAGAGGCTTCGGTGTTCCGCCAGATGAGCGTGGAGGACAACATTGCTTCCGTAATGCAGTTCAAGAAAGACATGACGAAGGAAGACCAGCGGAAGAAGCTTGAGGACCTGCTTGACGAGTTTGGCTTGCAGCATGTGCGCAAAAACAAGGGCATCCAGCTTTCGGGTGGCGAAAGAAGGCGCACAGAAATCGCCCGCGCCTTGGCCGTCGACCCGAACTTCATCCTGCTTGACGAGCCTTTCGCCGGTGTCGACCCCATCGCTGTGGAGGACATCCAACGCATCATCTTCAAACTGAAAAGGAAGAACATTGGGGTGCTCATCACCGACCATAATGTGCATGAAACCCTCTCCATCACCGACCGTGCCTATTTGCTCTTCGATGGCCAAGTTCTGATGTCAGGCACCCCTGAAACCTTGGCCGAAGACGAACATGTCCGCGAGGTTTATCTGGGACACAACTTTATTTTGCATAAGAAGGAGATGTAAGTTGCTTACTCCATGTTGTCTGCAAAAATCACCGACTGCAAAACATAAAGCAACATCACAAAAGGCAGCGCAACCCACTGAAATACAGCGAATCCAATCACGGCAACGAGCAGGAAAATCCACCTCACCTCGTTGCCTTTCCATTTCGCCGATTTCATCTTGAAGGAGAAAAACCTCAAATTACTGACCATAAGCCAGGAAAGGAGGATGGTGATGGCAAGGCAAGGCCAAAAGCCTAAAAAACCGTCATCAAGATGCCCGATTTGGCTTAAGGCCAACGGCAACGAAACCACGAAAAGGGCCATGCCTGGTGCAGGAATGCCTCGGAAGGAGGTTTTTTGCGTGTCGTCGATGTTGAACTTGGCCAAACGCAAAGCTGAAAACACGGGCAGTAGGAAGGCCAAACAAGGTAGTAGGTCGATATTTCCAATGGGCAATACAGGAGTTTCAAGTGATTGATTCATAAGCCAATGCATGATGAATCCCGGTGCTACGCCAAATGAGACCACATCAGACAAGGAGTCCAAGTCGGCACCAATGGGTGAATGAGCGTGGAGCAATCGTGCGGCGAAACCGTCCAAAAAATCGAACAATCCGGCTGCAAGAATCATCAAGCAAGCCGCTATGGGCATCCCGTTGGTGATGAAAAGGATGGACAAGCAGCCTGAAAGCAAATTACAGCAGGTGAGCGCATTGGGAATATGTTGTTTGAATGCCATTTTCTGTCGTATTTACAGGGTGCAAAGGTAGTGTTTTTTCAGAAAAGCCGTATTTTTGCAGGAAATTGAAAATCGTATGCAACACCAGTTTTATTCCTTACAGCATATTGCGGAAATCGTCAGCGGAACCTTGGATGGCGGCACGAATGACAGGCAAGTATGTGATCTTCTTATAGATAGCCGTCAACTTGTCGCAGCTGACCAAGCCTTGTTTTTCGCTCTTGTCAGTCCTCGTAATGATGGGCACAAGTACATCAAGGAGCTTTATGACAAGGGTGTCAGGGCGTTTGTGGTGAGTCGAAAGCCAGAAATCGCCTGCCCCGATGCGACTTTTGTCGTTGTCGACGACACATTGAAGGCCTTGCAGTCCCTCGCGGCCTATCATCGGCGCCAGTTTGACTTCCCTGTCATCGGCATTACGGGCAGCAATGGCAAGACCATCGTCAAGGAATGGATGTTCCAAATGCTCAGTCCCGACTTCAACATCGTGCGCAGCCCCAAGAGCTACAATTCTCAAGTAGGTGTGCCACTTTCGGTGTGGCAGATGTCCGCTAATCACAATTTAGCGGTTTTTGAGGCTGGCGTTTCCGAGCCTGAGGAGATGACGGCGTTGCAGGAAGTTATTCGTCCGACCATTGGCGTTTTCACCAACATTGGACAGGCGCACGATGAGAACTTCATCAACCGCGTGCAGAAGGCGGGGGAGAAGCTGAACTTGTTCACCAAGGCGGATTCTCTGGTTTATTGTATGGATTATTCCGACATCCAACATGTGATTCTGCGTTCTGGAATCGCGGAAAAGGTGCGGCTGTTCACGTGGAGCTGCAAGTTCAATGAGGCGGATTTGTTCATCAAGACCCTGTCGAAAAACGAGCGGACGACTCAAGTGGAATGTGCCTATCAACAAAAGGAATTGTCGTTCGAGATTCCGTTTACCGACGACGCTTCCATTGAGAACGCCATTCATTGCATTGCGGTCTGTCTGTTGATGGAATACACTCGCGAGTGCATCAACGAACGGCTCCAAGCTTTGACTACCGTGGCCATGCGTCTCGAAATCAAGGCGGGGATGAACAATTGCACGATTATCAACGACTACTATAACTCCGATGTCAATTCGCTCTCCATCGCCCTTGATGTGATGAAACAGCAACGCCAGCACAAGCGTCATACGGTCATCCTCTCCGACATCCTGCAAAGTGGACGAAACGAAATGGAACTTTATACTGAAATTGCACAACTGCTTAAGAACAAGGATGTTGACATGCTGGTTGGCATTGGTGAAGCCATTTCGCGCCAGGCAAACCGCTTCGACATGGAGAGCTATTTCTATCCCAATGTGGCCGATTTCCTTGCGCATTTTCCGTTCTCGAAATTCAGTAACCAGACGATTCTATTGAAAGGTGCCCGTGCCTTCGAGTTTGAACAAATTGGCATGGAATTGCAGGAAAAGGCGCACGAAACCGTATTGGAAATCAATTTCAACCACTTGGTCAGCAATCTGAACTATTTCCGTGCCAAAATCAAGCCTGAAACCAAGCTGATGGTGATGGTGAAGGCTTTCGGTTATGGCAGCGGCAATTTTGAAGTTTCCAACATTCTTCAATTCCATAATGTTGATTATCTGACGGTTGCATTTGTCGATGAGGGTGTTGAGTTACGTCGCGCGGGTATCAACCTACCCATCATGGTGATGAGTCCTGAAGTGAATAGCTACGACAATATTATCAAGTATCATCTTGAGCCGGAAGTGTTCAGTTTCCGCAATCTCGGCTTCATCGAGAAGGCTTTACGCAATATGGCATTACCCGAAACGTATCCACTGAATGTCCACATCAAGTTGGACACGGGAATGCATCGTTTGGGCTTTGCACTAAATGAGTTGCCGGAGTTGATTCGCCGCATCAAGGCCAACCCGATGTTGCATGTCAAGAGCGTGTTCTCGCATTTGGCTACGGCTGACAATCCCGAGGAGGATGTTTTCACTTTAAGCCAGATCCATACTTTTGAGGAGGGAAGCCGGATGATTGTGGATGCGTTTCCACAGGCTTTGCGACATATTCTGAACACGGCGGGCATTTCACGTTTTCCGCAGTTCCAGTTCGATATGGTCCGCTTGGGCATCGGTTTGTATGGTGTTCCGACGTGTGAGGTTGATAGGGGTGCATTGCTGTCCGTGGTTTCACTGAAGACAACCATCAACCAAATCAAGGACGTTCCAGCGGGCGATAGCATCGGCTATAATCGTCACGGAAAGGCCCAAAGAGACATGCGTATCGGCATTGTGCCCATAGGCTATGCGGATGGCCTTTCACGCCTTTTGGGGAACGGAAACGGTAAATTCTACGTCAATGGGCAGCAAGTGCCTGTTGTCGGCGATATTTGTATGGACATGTGTATGCTCGACTTGACGGATATTGATGCCTCAGAAGGCGATGTGGTAGTGGTTTTTGATGCCGAACACGACATCAACGACATAGCCGTGGCATGCCAGACGATTCCCTACGAAATCATGACGCGTGTTTCGCAGCGAGTGAAGCGGGTGTATTATCAAGAATAATTTTTGGATTGAAAAATTGGGCATAAAAAAAGGCCAGCGGCATGCCGCTGGCCTTTTCCTTTCAGTAGGAAGGATTATTCCTTGACGAATCTTCTGGTTTCCACAGCATTGTCGTTGCTCAGACGGATGATGTAGGTACCATTCGAAAGTTCTTCCACATTGATGGTGGTGATGCTGGTGCAGTTGTTGTAGCTGCGCACCAGAGCACCAGTGATCGTGTAGACTTCAACTTGATAGTCGTTGAGGCTGGTCACGATGGTCAGGTTGTTCACCACGGGGTTCGGGTAGAGTTCAATGCTGACAGTTTCGTTTTCACCCACACCAGTGAGTTGTCTGAAGTTGGCGACAAGGTCGCGGTCCTTCTCGGCAACGAAGATGTATTCAGCATCGGTTGAGACCAAGCCATTGGCTTCAGTCCAGCCTTCGAAGACATAACCTTCGTGGGCGATGGCAGTCAGAACGACGTTCTCACCATATTCATACAAACCGGCACCGGTCACTTCGCCGCCAACAGTGGCAGTGACATTGATTTCGATGGCGCGAGTGGTGAATTGAGCCACGAAGTTGCCATCGCTGGTCACCGTGAAGGTGTAGGTAGCGTCAGTGGAGACCGGGACGCCGTTTCTCGTCCATCTCAGGAAGGTGTAGCCGTTTCTCGGAGTAGCAGTCAGCGTGCAGCTTTGGCCATATTCAAATTCGCCGCCGCCAGATACAGTACCACCGATGGAAGGAACAGCCGTGGCAGTGATGGTGAACATGTCAACATCGAAGTTGGCCACATAAGTAGCATTGCCCGTCACAGTGAAGGTGTAGGTAGGATCGGTGGAGACGACGGTGCCGTTCTTCGTCCAGCTGACGAAGTTGTAACCGTTGTTGATGCTACCAATTCTCAAGGTGCAGGTTTGACCGTAGGGGAACTGGCCGTTGCCACCGTTTTCGATGAACACGTAGGCGACGCCTTCAGGGTTGGTGTTGAGGTTGATGGTGTAGAGGTTCTGTGAGAAGTGAGCCACGAAGCTGGCGCTTTCTTCAACAGTGAAGGTGTAGTTGGCACTGGTGGAGACTTGCTCGCCGTTCGCATCAGTCCAATTGACGAAGGTGTAACCCGTAGCAGCCGTGGCATGCAGTGTGCAGCTTTGGCCGTAAGTGAAGGTACCAGTGCCAGAGACTGTACCACCGATGGCCGGGTCAGCCGTAGCGCTGATGGAGTAGCTGTCCTGAGTAAAGTAGGCAGTCATCACAGTATTGGCATACACTTCGAAGGTGTAGTAGGCATTGGTTGTAACTTGGACACCGTCCTTGGTCCAGCGTGAGAAGCTGTAGCCAGGGTTCGGCAGTGCTTGCAGCACGCAGGTGTGACCGTAGAGGTAGTAACCGCCAGGAATGACGCCGTAGACATCACCACCTTCAGCAGGCACTTCGATAACGGTGACATAGAACACATCCTGGACATAGTTGGCAACGTAGGTGGCGTTTTCGGTCACGGTGATGTCGAAGCTGAGGTCAGTGGAGACTTCGTCGCCATTGAGCGTCCAGTTGACGAAGGTGTAGCCTTCATTGACGGTGGCCGTCAAGGTGATGGTAGTGCCGTCATAGTAATCGCCGCCACCGCTCACGGTACCAGCCGCATTAGGATTGGCAATGACCGTAATTGTGTAAACATCGAGCAGTTGGAAGACAGGCGTGATGAACACAGGGCCAGTCACAGTGAAGCAGTACGGATTTTCTTCGGAAATCGTCACGCCATTTTCTTGCCATCCCACGAAGTAGTAACCTTCGTCAGGTGTAGCTGTCAAGCAGCATTCGTCGCCATAGTGGAAGAAGTTTGAGTCATCGATACCACCTTCAACGGCAACCTCGCCGCCTTCAGCAGAGGTGTTGATTTGTACTTCGTATTCGTTCATCGTGAAGTTGGCCACATATTCGGCATCGCCCGTTACAGTGAAGGTGAATGCAACCGAATCAGAAACCAGACTATCGTTTAGTGTCCAACTAACAAAAGTGTAAACATCAGTATTATATTCAACACTCAGTGTGCATTCATGTCCTTCGAGGTAGTTACCAGCACCAGTGATAACAAACGTTGTATCGCTTGCAAATTCATTGATTGTAGCAGTGATGGTATAGGTGGGGAGCATTGTAAAGTTAGCTACATAGTCACCATCTTCGGTCACAGTGAAGGTATATTCGGCATTGGTGGAAACCACGCTACCATTGATCGTCCAGTTGAGGAACACATAATCAGTGGCGGGTTCGGCAAGCAGGGTGCAGGTGTCTCCATAGTGGTAGCCGCCACCACCAGTCACAGTACCACCCGTGCTCGGGCTGGCCGTAGCATTGATGATATAGATAGTAGTGGAGAATGCTGCCACAACGGTGGTATCACTGTTCACGGTGAAGGTAAACGGATTGTCTTCCGAAATCATGTTGTCGTTCTCATCGGCCCAATATTGGAACACATAGCCAGGGTTGGCAGCCGTAGCGGTCAGGGTGCAGGTGGCACCTTCCTCGAAGTCGCCAGCACCTTCCACAGTACCAGCCTCTTCAGGGTCAACCAAAGCGGTCACCGTGTAGATGGGCAGGGTGGTGAAGTTGGCCACCAAGTCGTGGGCTTCAGTCACGGTGAAGACATACGGGTTGTCGGTGGAAACTTGCGATCCGTTTTCCGTCCAGTTGACGAATTGGTAGTGTTCGGCGGGAGTGGCCGTCACGGTGCATTGTTGGTTGTAGGTGTAGCCACCAGAGCCTTCCACGGTACCACCCGTGCTCGGAGCAGCCGTGACAGAGACGAGGTAAATGTCTTGTGAGAAGGTAGCCTTGATAGCGGCATCTCCAGTCACTGTGAAGGTATACGACTCTTCGTCAGAAAGGAAGTTGTCGTCCTCGTCAACCCAACCTTGGAACTCATAGCCACCCGTGTTAGGAATGGCGGCGACGGTCAGGGTGCAAGGTGTGCCAGCCCAGTAGAGTCCAGCACCTGTGATAGTAAAGGCATCGCTGGCACTAATGGGATCGAAGGAAGTTGTGATGGTGTATTGCACAGTCAGTTCTTCGAAGTTGGCCACAAAGTCGTGGGCACCGTCAACATCGAAGTTCCAGGGGTTCTCAGTGGAGACTACAGTGCCATTTTCAGTCCAGTTGATGAACTGATAGCCAGGGTTGGCGGTGGCGGTCAAGGTGATGTTGTATCCTTCAGGATAAGCACCCATACCAGTAATGCTCTCAGCGGCGTCTGCCAGATTAGGAGCGGCAGTAATCATGTAGAGGGTCTGTCCGAATTCAGCGACATAAGTGGCATCCTCAGTTACAGTGACAACAAATGTCGAGTCTTCCGATACAAGGTCGCCGTCTTTGGACCACATCAGGAACTCGTAGTACTGGTTGTGTGTAGCCGTCAGGGTGAGTTGGGTTCCAGCGGCATAGGAGCCACTGAAGGTCGCGGCAGGCGTGCTTCCGTTGACGCTGACCAAACCACCACCATCGGGGCTGACAGCGACATTGATGGTGCACATCTGCACGAAGTTGGCCGTGTAGGTGGCATCACCCGTCACAGTGAAGTTGTAAGTAGCATTGGTGGAAACTGGAGCGCCAGCTTCATCCGTCCAGTTTTGGAACTGGTAGCCCGAGTTGGCGGTCGCCGTCAGGGTGCAGCTTGCATTAGCTTCATAGTCGCCAGTGCCACTCACCGTACCAGCACCAGCAGGGCTGACATTGGCGGCGATGGCATACACCGATTTCAGTGTAATCACGTAAGGAGCAACAGGTGTGCCTTCAGAACCGTTTACCACGAAAGTATAGGTGGTGTAGCAGTTCGTGGCGACTTCAGTGTTCGTACCGTGATCGTAAATCTTGAAAGTGATTGCGTCACCTGCATTGCCCCAAACGGTCAATGCAAAGTACTTGACGTTCCCGATGGGGAACACACTCATTGGATACTGGCTTCCGCGCAGGTCGGTTCCGCAGAAGGCTCCAACTTCGAGATCATCGGACGTCTGTTGCACACCGTCCAAGTTGACCACGCAGGTAAGCGTGGCCGAATTCTCGAACGCGTGCGTGTCGACATTCCAATGGTTTTGGGCGTTCGCAAATAGTGCAAACACCATCAGCATTGTAAGAAAGAATAATTTCTTCATGATGTTGTTGTTTTTAATTAGTTGTTATTTAGTTGATTTTGATGTTCTTACTAATTATTTCACTTTAATCAATTTCAGATACTTCCCAAATCCTCTTTTTCGGATTTTCGCGGCAAAAATAGGACTTTTATTGATACGATTCCAAAAAAGGAATGATTTTTATTCAAAATTCTCTGTTTTTTTTGTTTTCTGTTGTTTCTTCTTTTGGTTTTTGAAAAGAGAGGGGCGGGTTTTCGCCCCTCTCCAAATCTCATTGTTATTTGACAATCAATTTCCTGTAACAGGTGTCCTTGCCGTCAGAGGTGATTCTCAGCGTGTAGATGCCGGGAACCTTGGGGGCGGTAATGGCATGTACAGACGTGTGCACCGTCTCTACCACCATGCCAAGGGCGTTGATGACCTCAATCTGCACCTTGCCGATTTCCTCGTTCGTTAAGCCGAGACTGATGGATTCGCCATGAGCCACGGGGTTCGGGAAGATGTGCAGGTTGCTGCCGAACTCATCGACGGAAGTCACGCCACGGAAGTGGATGACGAACGGATTGATGAGGTCGCCGAGGTTGGCATCGGTGGAATAGCCGATGATGTCCGACTGGTAACATTCCTCGCCGCTTGTGGCGTCATAAAGACCGAAGCTGAGGGCTGTGGCTTCGTCGCCAGTCACGGTCAGGAAGGCCATGTAACGGTCAACGGGTTCCATGTATACCAAGCGGACAGCGCCACGGCATTCGCCATTGGCGAAGGCGGCCAATTCATACTGGTCGGCGTTGAGTTCGATGCCGTCCAACTCGACAACCGCCGTGATGGTCATGTTGTCAGGATAGGCGTGCATGTTGGGCTGCCAGTGGTTGTTGTTTTCTTGGGGGCTGCCGATGGTTTCAGTGCCGCGTTGCATTTGCGGATAGGCAAAACTGAAAGTGGAGCCGTTCGTGGAATTGTACATCATGCCCATGCCAGGTCTGATGGAATCCAATGAACCGTACCAGATTCCAGATCCACCGTATTCGATGTAGTTGGCATACATGTTTCCGGATTTCACTTGGTCGCCATTGCTGGCCGTGAAGTCTGAGAAGGCAGTGGTAATGTCCATCGTGTAGTTGCATGGATAGCCAATCCAGTTCCAGCCGTGACTCAATGTGATGGGGTGCAGTGCAGGATTGATGACGCTTCCTGTTATGCTCACCTCGCAGTCGGCATTGGTTTGGATCTTGTACGACAGTTCATTGGTGATGCTGAAATCATTGCTTCCGTACCAAATATCGTATTCTGGCAGGTAGTTCACATAGCCGTTTGACGACTTGATGGTGATGCCGTGAGTGCCAAGGCTCGCCTCGATCATTTCCAATCCGTTGATGTCTTCGGTCTGTTCGATGTAGGTCGAATACCAGTTCCAACCAGAATAGAAGGTGGTGGTTTGGGTCTCAGTGACGCGCTCGAAGTTCGCCACGTATGCGGCTTCACTCGTCACCATGAAGGAGATGATGGAGTCGGTGGAAACCTCTTCACCATCTTTTGTCCAATTGGAGAAGACGAACTGTTCACTTGGTGTGGCAATCAAGGTGCAGGTCTCAAAATGGTAGTATGTGCCTGCGCCGGTGATGGTACCGCCATAGCTCGGATTGGCTTCGGCGGTGATGTCGTAGCTGTTCAATTCGAAGTTGGCCACATAAAGTGCCGACTCGGTCACGGTGAAGGTGTATTCGGCCTCGGTGGAGACCACTGCGCCGTTCACGGTCCAATTAATAAAGGAGTAGCCTTCATTAGGTGTGGCAATCAAGGTGCATTCGGTGTTTTCCTCATAGGAACCGGCACCATCCACTCTACCGCCCGCAGGATTGTTGGCTTCGGCGGTGATGTCGTAATAGACCGCACTCACGAAGTTGAACGCGTACGGGAAGATGGGGTTACCCATAGAACCATTGATTTCAAACGTCATGTTGTTGGTGCATCTCAAATCGAGTTCTTCCTCGATGGAATGGTCGTAGAGAC
>Ga0265298_10012149_pt1 | contig 10014 bp, 7 predicted proteins | sample AusTroGonzalo_MG_3_FD_193486 | JGI IMG/M metagenome (GOLD analysis project Ga0265298, IMG submission 193486) | Bovine rumen microbial communities from tropical cattle in Woodstock, Queensland, Australia - Gonzalo_01 | ecosystem: Host-associated > Mammals > Digestive system > Stomach > Rumen ... | reverse complement strand
ATCCGGCAGTTTTTTGATTTCAGCCGGAAAAGAGCCGCAGAAATGGGCCCGGACAGCGTTTTCAATTTTTCCATCGGAAACCCCTCGGTTCCCGCTCCGGATTCCGTGACCAAAGCTATGCAGGATCTCCTTCAGAATGAAGATCCGGTCACACTCCACGGCTATAGCCCGACACTCGGTCTTCCTTCCACAAAGGCAGCCATCGCCGAGTCCCTGAATAATCGGTTCGGCATGAATTATACCCCGGAAATGATCTTCCCCACCTCCGGTGCGGCGGGAGCTCTTTCCCATGCCCTCAGGGCGGTAACCAAGCCGGGAGACACCGTGATCACCTTCGCGCCGTATTTCCCGGAGTATATTCCCTATGTCACCGGAACCGGCGCAGAGCTTAAGGTGGTTCCGGCGGATCCCTCTACATTTCAGATCAATTTTGATAAGCTTTCTGAAATGATGAGCCCGGAAGTTTCTGCGGTTCTGATCAATTCTCCCAACAACCCGTCGGGAATTGTTTATACCACGGAAACCATTGAAAAACTGGCAACGCTCCTTACGGAGAAGCAGGCGGAGTACGGTCATGAGATCTTCCTCATTACCGACGAGCCCTACCGCGAGATCGTATTCAAGGGCACGGATTCGCCCTTTATCTCAAAGTTCTACGATAACTCCATCTGCTGCTATTCCTTCAGTAAGTCCCTGTCCCTTCCCGGTGAGCGTATCGGGTATGTGGCGGTAAATCCGAAGGCAAAGGATGCGGAAAAGATTGTTCCCATGTGCGGACAGATCTCCCGGTTCACCGGTCACAACTGCCCCTCCTCGCTGATGCAGCGGGCCATCGAGGGCGAACTCTATAACACCAGCGACCTTTCCATTTATGAGGAAAATGCACTGCTGCTTTACGATGCCCTGACCAAGATCGGCTACTCCATCGTGCGCCCCGGCGGAACATTTTACATGTTCCCGAAGTCACCCATCGAGGATGCCAACGAGTTCTGCTGGACCGGTGCAAAGGAACTGGGACTCATCATCGTGCCCGGAGATTCCTTCGAGTGCCCGGGACATTTCCGGATTTCCTACTGCGTTCCCACGGAGCAGATCAGAAAAGCAATCCCGCTCTTCGAGAAGCTCTTCAATATGTTTGCTTAATCTCACCGACCGAATAAAATGTTCGGTTGAGTTTTTCAGGCAAATCCGTTATAATCTATAAGATTATGCCTTAGCGGTTCTCTCCATCGTGGCATGGTCTAAATCACATCGGAGGTATGTTAAATGGATATCACAAACGAGGCGGAGAAAGGACCCAAGCGTTACGCCGGGATTCTGGTCCACCCAACTTCCTTTCCCGGTCCCTACGGAATAGGTGATCTTGGACAGGGAGCATATGACTTTATTGACTTTCTGAAACGGTCCGGCATGACAGCCTGGCAGGTCCTTCCGCTGGGACACACTGGGTTCGGAGATTCTCCCTACCAGCCCTTTTCCTCTTTTGCGGGACAGCCTTATATCATCAGCCCGGATCATCTGAAGAAGCTGAAACTTCTTTACGATTCCGACTTCCGGGATATGCCTGTATGGAACCCGGAAAATATCGACTACGGCGATGCCATCACCTTTAAGACACGCCTGCTCCATCAGGCCTATGAGCGTTTCCGCGATCCCGGAACTCCGGACGATTTCTCCGGTAACCCGGAAATGATGAAGCGTTATACGGAGTTCTGTGAGAAAGAAAACTGGCTTTCCGACTACGCTCTCTTCATGGCCGGCAAGGATTACCATGAAGGCGCCCCCTGGTATCTTTGGGATGATGAACTGAAGAACCCCACCAAACAGGAAAGACAGGTATGGGAAGAAAAACTTGCCGTCGAGATCGGATACTACAAATTCATCCAGTTCCTCTTCTATGAGGAGTGGACCAGGTTAAAAAAATATGCCAATGAAAACGGCGTCTCCATTATCGGGGATATTCCCATTTTCGTTGCCTGGGATTCCGTAGATGTCTGGGTGCATAAGAAACTCTTCTGCCTGGATTCCGAAGGCTATCCCACAGTGGTTGCGGGTGTTCCGCCGGATTATTTCTCCGCTACCGGACAGCTCTGGGGCAATCCGCTCTACAACTGGAAGGAGCATACAAAGACTCGTTACGAATGGTGGTTTAACCGGATCCGTCATCAGCTGACCCTGACCGACTTCCTTAGGATCGACCATTTCCGCGGTTTCGATAAGTACTGGGCAGTTCCCTACGGGGAGGCCACTGCACAGAAGGGCCAATGGGTAGAAGCTCCCGGCGAAAATTTCTTCACCATGCTGGAGGCAACTCTTGGTTACCATATGCCTATCATTGCCGAAGACCTGGGTGAGATCGATCATTCCGTCATCGAGCTTCGGGACAAATTCGGTTTCCCGGGCATGAAGATCCTTCAGTTCGCTTTCGAAAATCCGAACGAGAATTCCTTCCTGCCCCACAACCATATCCGGAACTGCGTCTGCTACACGGGAACCCATGACAATGACACGACTCTCGGCTGGTACAAGAATGCCTATGAGGCATCCCGCGATAAGCTCCGCCGCTACTACAGCACGGACGCCAGCGATATCTGCTGGGTAATGATCCGGGCCTGCTTCGGCTCCGTGGCCAACATGGCCATAGTTCCCATGCAGGATGTGCTGGAGCTGGATTCCTGGGCGCGCATCAACAAACCCGGTGTTGCTGCCGGAAACTGGTCCTGGCGATATAAACAGTCAGATCTTACGAAACATCTGGCAGAGCGGCTGTTTGAAACCGCTAAGATGTTCGGAAGATAATCAGTCAACTGTAAAGCCGATCATTTTAGAAAAGAAAGGGGAGCATTAAAATGATCCGATTGATCATCACACTTCTCTGGGCTGCACTCTCCATGATCATATGCCTGCCGTTTCACTTTTACTGGAAGCATCTTGCGAAAAAGGATCCGATGAAGAGCTGGGTCAAGTCCAGAAAACTTGTCCGCTTTTTCTTCCGGGGAATCCTGTTTCTCGCTGGAGTAAAGTATGAAGTCCGCGGTGCTGAGAACCTTCCCGCTGAAGACGAATCCGTCCTTTTTGTCGGGAACCACAGAAGCTATTTCGATATCATCGTCCTGCAGACTCTGGTCAAAGGGCCGATTGGTTTTGTTGCAAAGAAAGAGTTCAAGCACTACCCCCTTCTTCCGCTTTACATGGAGGATATGGGAAGTATTTTCCTGGACCGTGACAATATCCGGGCAAGCCTTGCTACCATCGCCGACGGAACAGACCGGCTGGAGAAAGGACTCTCGCTTGGACTTTTCCCCGAAGGAACAAGAAACCACGGTGACGAGCTTCTCCCCTTCAAGCAGGGCGGCTATCGTATGGCAGAGAAATCCGGCCGTCCCATCGTCCTTATGGCACTTTCCAATTTCGGAAAGATTTTTGAAGAGAACAAATTCCATTTTCTCCGCAGCCGGCACGTGATCATCGAATTTGACAAACCGGTTTATCCCAGTGAGATGCCGAAGGAAGAACGGAAGGAGTTCTACAACAACATTCCCATTAGAATCCAGGAAATACTGGATAAGAATGCCAAAGACCTGTAATCAATAGTTTAGTAAAATTTAAATCCCCCCTGTTAAAGCAGTAAGAAAGTGAGGAAATCCCATGTTTTGGTGGATCATCGGTATAGTCCTTGTGGTACTGATCGCCGTTGCCGTAGTACTGTACATTTTCGGAAATAAAATGCAGAAAAAGCAGATGGATCAGCGTGAGCAGATCAATGCCGCTGCCCAGCCTGCATCCATGTTCATCATTGATAAAAAAATCCTTCCCATAAAGGAGGCCAAGCTTCCGAAAACCGTAATGGACCAGCTGCCCAAGCGATATCTTAAGGCAAAGGTCCCCATGGTTAAAGCAAAGGTCGGCCCTCAGGTTACTACCCTGATCTGTGACGAGTCCATTTACGAGGACGTTCCGAAGCACGGCGAAGTTAAGGCCATGGTAAGCGGTATCTATCTGGTCGGCGTAAAGACTCTTCACTCCAAGACCCGGAAGATCCAGCAGCAGGAAGCTGCCGAAGAGCAGAACGGTAAGAAGAGAAAGCGCACCATGCGTGAGAAGATGGTAAAGCGTCAGGCCGAATACCAAAAGCAGCTGGCGATCCAGATGGAGAACCGGAAGAGCAAGGAAGAAGAAAAGGCACAAAAGGCCAAGGAAAAGAGAGAACGGGAAAGGGCAAAGAAGATTGTCGACTAACCACTCGAATAATAAAAACTCGAATAATAAGAACTCGAATAATAAAAACTCGAATAATAAAAACTCAAATAAAGAGAACAACCGTTTCGGTGACCGGATTTCGGATGATGAGTTTTTAGATGATGAGTTTCCTGATGACGAAGATGTCGGAACGAAACAAAAAAGAAGGGGGATAAAGCTGCTGCTTGCGGCTGCCCCCCTTCTTTTAGTTCTGTTGCTTTCCACCATCGCCTATTTTGCCGGCTTTTTCGTCAGCATGTTGAATGATAAGATCGGCACGGCCTCTTCTGCTACCACTGCCCTGTCCGCCTCTGATGAAGGATGGGTGTTTCTGATCCAGTACCTTCTGTATATCATTTTCTTCGGCGTGTGGTACCGGTATCTGATCCAGAAAAAAGAACGGGAAGAAGAAATAAACCCACAGCCAAAAAAGAAAAGCAGGAAGAAAACCTCTGCCGCATCAAAACAGAAGGCGGCAGCTTCCTGGAATCCGGTAAAATACTGGGCCGCCCGGCTCCCGTTGCTGCTTGTTCTCGGCTACGCACTGCAGCTTGGTGTATCGGCGATTCTCATGATCCTTTCCACAGGATTCCCCAGTGCATTTTCCTCGTATAAGGAACTGATCGCCACAATGGCCGGTGACGGAGTGGATGTGAAAACCTTTATCGCCGTATCTTTCCTTGCACCGGTTGCAGAAGAGCTGATCTTCCGCGGTGTATCCTACACCTACGCAGAATGGGCCATCGGTTACCGCTGGGCTATTCTTTTCCAGGCGGTCATCTTCGGACTGTATCATGGAAATCTGATCCAGTTTATCTATGCCACGGCCATCGGATATCTCCTCGGTGCCCTCCGTCATCAGTCCGGAAGCATCGTTCCCGGAATCGTCCTGCATACGATCATCAATCTATCGGCTTATCTGGTTCCTGCCGCATGGATTGAAAGTCTGCCAAAAGCAGGCGTTATGGCTCTGCTCTCCACTGCTGTAATCGTCCCCTGCTGTATCATTCTGCTGAAAAGAAAGAAAAGACACAGCAAAGCCCGGAAAGCCGGAGCACAATAACTATTATAAAAATAACTATCAAAAAACTCCTGCAACTGTGATCTCACACAGAAGCAGGAGTTTTTTGATGGGCCGGACTGCCGTCAGCCGGCGAATATCTCTTTTTCAATTTATTATATATTTACCTGAGGCCTGACTACCTCAGTGCAGACATCTCGATCAGCTCCACCACATACTCTTCCATGGGATGGCCGGCCTCAGCCATAAGCATGGGATACATACTGATAGATGTATGTCCGGGGATGGTATTGATTTCGTTAAATACCACACGGTTGGTGTCCTTCTCCAGGAAGAAATCCACCCGGGCAAATCCGAAGCAATCGCAGGCTTTAAAGATATTGATTGCCGCTTCCCGAATCTCCTCCAGCTTTCCTTCCGGAAGCTCCGGATTCAGAATCGTACGGCTTTCTGCATTGTTATACTTTGCGTCGTAATCATAGAATTCCGCAGCAGAGATGATCTCTCCAACGCCGGTAGCAAAAGCGGTATCTCCGCAGCCGAATACTGCGCATTCGATCTCACGACCGACGATTGCTTCCTCCACCAGGATCTTCCGGTCATGAACCGCTGCCTTCTTCAGTGCTTCAATCAGCTCCTCACGATTGTGGGCCTTGGTAACACCCACTGAGGATCCCGCATTGGAAGGCTTTACAAAAACGGGATACTCCTTTTCTGCTTCCACACGGGCCACGATCTTATCCATATTGGCAAACTTCCGCCGGAAGGCCGGAACAAAGGATGCCTGCGCGATTCCCAAAGAGTCTGCCACGATCTTGGTAAAGAACTTATCCATGGTGATCGCGGAAGAAAGATAACCGCATCCCACATAGGGAATACCGGCCAGCTCGAAGAGGCCCTGGATGGTTCCGTCCTCTCCCCAGAGTCCGTGAAGTACTGGGAATGCCACATCGATGGGATGTTTCTCAACGCCCTCTTCATTCATAAGAAGCAGGGATCTGTCTGTCTCCGGTGAGATCAGCGCATGGGTCTTACTCTTAAGCCAGCTTCCGTCCTCCATGGATTCAATACTCGGAGCGAGGAGCCATTCTCCTTCCTTCGTGATACCGATCAGCACCTTTTCATACCGGTCATCCGGAATTGCCTTCGCCACAGTCGTTGCCGAAACGATGGATACATCATGTTCTGATGAACGTCCTCCGAAAATGATCCCGACTACTTTTTTCTTACTGCTCTGATCCATTTTAACTTGTCCTCCTGGACTGATTATTTGAGCAATGCCTTGGTCCGCACAACTCATTTTTTACTATACCTCAACAGCAAACTGTTGTTACATACACTCTTTTCGCACCGGCCGAAAGAAGAACTCCGGCACAGGCATTCGCCGTTGCTCCCGTGGTATAGATATCATCCACCACAAGAACAGTGTCCGGCGGGTTACTTTCTCCCGGTTGAAATGCATTGCGCAGGTTACTTGCCCGTTCTTCCCGGGACAGTTTCTTCTGCGCCACGGTTTCCGAACTCCGGACGATCAGCTTTGTATCTACGGGAATACCTGTCGCTTCGGAAATCGCATCCGCCAGAAGCTCTGCCTGATTATATCCCCGCTCACGCAGTCTCTTTCCATGCACTGGCACAGGTGCCAGCACCTTTATTCCGAGCCGCTTCCAGCTTTCTCCAAAGGTATCTGCCAGCATTCTTCCGTAAAAATCCGCATACTCTGCCCTGCCGTGATATTTCAGAAGTACCATGGCATCCGAGACCGGCGGGATATAATGACATAAGGGAAATCCCTGAAGAAAGAGATTTCTTTTCCGACTGCAGTCCCGGCAGTATTCTGTTTCGGAATTCTCGACCGTTTTCCCGCAGCCAAAACATCGGGGTTCCTCCACCAGAGGGAGCTTTCCCCTGCAGGAAGCACAGATCCCTTTCTCTTCCAGAGAAAGCAATCCGTCACAAACTGCGCACCGGGGCGGAAAGATGAGATCGAGTATTCTTTTTTTTGTTTCTTTTTTGGTTACACTGCAACCAGACATCTGCCCCAACAAGCCACCCCGATCAAATGAATTTAGAGATCCTTTACATCTGTTTTTATTTTGCGATCTTTATTCTGCGATCTTTATTTTGCAATCTTAATTCTTCGGTCTGCCGATCAAAGATACATGCTCTTAAGCTCTGCAAGCCGAAGATCCAAGCCGGTATAACGTATATCCACATTGCGGTTGGCCACCATGCGGTTCACCATATTGAGATCCCCCACAAGCACCACCGCTGTTTTTGCTCTGGTTACGGCGGTATAGAAAAGCTTCCGGTTCATCATCCGCTCATTCGCATAGTAAAGCGGCATGATCACCAGGGGATATTCACTTCCCTGTGACTTATGGATGGTGATGGCAAAAGCCTGCGCCAGTTCATCCATCATCGGGAAGGGGTAGCTCACCTCACGCCCGTCATCGAAACGGACAACCACCACCTGGTCGAAATCATTGATCAGGGTAATATGTCCCATATCCCCGTTAAAGACACCGATGCCCTCTTCCTGAAGGAAGTTATTCGCCGCACATGGAGGGATACGCCACTCCAGCTTATAATCATTTTTGATCTGCATCACCTTGTCGCCCTCACGGAAGGTAACATCCCCCCGCTTCATCTCCCGTTTCGTTTTGGAGTAGGGATTCAGGGTTTCCTGCAGAAATTTGTTCAGTGCCGCCACCCCCAGCGGATGTTTTTTCAAAGGCGTAAGGATCTGAATATCATCCGGTTTCACATTACAATAGGGCGGAAGTTCATCCATAATGAGGGAAGCGATCCGGGACAGAACCTCTTCCGTTCCGTTTTTCTGGATAAAGAAAAAGTCACTGCTGTCTTTGTTGGTAAGTATAATAGGTTCGCCGTTTTTGATCTTATGGGCGTATTCCACGATCCGGCTGTTCTCCGACTGCCGGAAGATGGTAGAAAGAGTTTCCACCGGGAAGCATCCACTGCGGATGATATCATGAAGACAATTACCTGCACCCACGGAAGGCAGCTGATCCGCATCCCCCACAAGGATCAGTCTCGTTCCCCGGGGAATCGCAAGAAGCAGGGAATGAAACAACGCCATATCCACCATGGACACTTCATCCACAATCACAGCGTCACATTCCAGCGGATTCTCTTCATTTCGGGCGAAAAAGCTTTTCCTCGATGTATCCGCTTCGGGATCCCCGCTGAATTCCAGAAGCCTATGTATGGTTCTGGCCGGAACGCCTGTCGCCTCCGTGATTCTTTTTGCTGCGCGGCCCGTAGGAGCTGCCAGCTCCACCTCAAGATCATGCTTTTCCAGGAAACGGATGATGGCATTGATAATGGTGGTTTTCCCCGTTCCCGGACCACCCGTGATCACAGCCACCCCGGAACAAACGGCTGAACGCACTGCCTTTTTCTGGGTCGGATCCAAATTCAATGATAATTCTTCTTCGATTGCCTGCATGGTCCGGTCAAATTCCGCATCCGGAACCTTATGCTCCATTTGAAGCTCCAGAAGAAGCTTTGCACTTTCCGCTTCATTCTGGTAATTCCAATAGCTATAAACGGCGACGAAATCCTCTCCCCGCGGATCTGTGTAACCCCGGAAATCCTGATTTCTTCCCCAGCCCTTCACATCCTTAAGGACCAGCCGGCCGTCCATTGCCATATCAAAAATGCACTCGCTCACCCGCTCGCGGAAGTCCTGCGGCGCAGAGCCTGTATCCCAGGAGGCACCATAGTCCGGATCATATTCCGGGTCAAAGCCATAATCCGCACCGGATTCCGTTCTCAATAAACTGCAACATCTGCTGACCAGCTCCGGTTCCGGAAGAAAAAGATGCTGTCCCTCCATCATGGCGTCCGTTAAAATGTAATGGATCGCAGAACGGATCCGCTCCTCACTATCCTGAGGCACACCCACCGCTCCCGCGATCTCATCCGCCTTCCGGAAAGTGATCCCCTGGATATCCTCTACCAGTTTGTAAGGATTCTCCCTGATTACCTGCCGGACAGCATTTCCGTAATATTTATAAATTTTCAGAGCAAGTTCCGGCTTGATGCCGTATTTTCCGAGAAGGATTACAGCATCCTCATATTCCCGGTTTGCCCGGTAAGCCTCCCCGATCTCTCTGGCCTTCTTCAGGCTAATCCTGTTGATCTCCTGAAGTCTCTCCGGCTCTTCGGCCAAGATCCTGAGCGTATCTTCCTTAAACCGTTCCACGATCCGCTTTGCCGTAGCCGGCCCTATCCCCTTTACCAGACCGGAAGAAAGATATCTCTCAATCCCGTCCAGATCCACGGGATGACTCAACTCATATTCCTTGATCTGAAACTGCAGGCCGTAGGTTCTATGGTTTACATAATCCCCTTCTGCCTGGATATACATTCCCTCATTTACCGCCGCCAGTTTACCCACCATGGTTTCTTCACCCGCAGTGGTTTCCACGGCCATGACTGTATATCCGTCCGATTCATTTCGAATGATGATTTTTTCGATGTAGCCTTCGCAGATCACAATTTTTCCTCATTGATATCAAACAGCAACCTTTGCAGATCGCAGTTTTTTATTACAGTTTTGTTATCACAGTTCTGTTATCACAGTTCTGTTATCACAGTTCTGTTATCACAGTTCTGTTATCACAGTTTTTCTTCGTCAATAAATTCCACATATTTTCCGGTGCCGATAGCCACTGCAGAAAGCGGATCCTCCGCCGTCATGGTGGTAATACCCGTTTTCTCCTCGA
>Ga0265298_10012148_pt1 | contig 10015 bp, 8 predicted proteins | sample AusTroGonzalo_MG_3_FD_193486 | JGI IMG/M metagenome (GOLD analysis project Ga0265298, IMG submission 193486) | Bovine rumen microbial communities from tropical cattle in Woodstock, Queensland, Australia - Gonzalo_01 | ecosystem: Host-associated > Mammals > Digestive system > Stomach > Rumen ... | reverse complement strand
TCGGCAGAATTACCAAGGTGAACCTCTTCAAATCAGATTCCAAGTCTTCGGCTATTCTGATGTCGGCAACTATAGACGGTCAGAAACAGCAAGCAAGGGAGGTGTCTAAAGCAGACTGGAATCGTTTCTGGCTTGTAGAAGACCAGAATCAGTTCAAGCTTCAGTTGGCAACAAAGGTGTTTGATAATGTCTTGCGCGAGAGACAGAAGGAAGAAGCTGAGCCGGAGGTCCAGCGTACCAACCAGTTTCACAGATAAGAAGGACTCCTTGAAGGTTAAGAATGTCAAATTAGAACCCCGTTTTAATGAGAATATAAGCTAAAGATAATGAGTGACTTTAGAAATGCTTTTTTTGAACGCTATGCCGCTGCAGCTATAGAAGAGCAGAAACGCTATGGCATCCCAGCCAGTGTTACATTGGCTCAAATGGCAGTGGAAAGTGGTTATGGAGAAAGCTCTTTGGCCAAACAGGATAACAACTATTTTGGCATTAAAGCCAGTAAGAGTTGGTTGAATGCAGGTAAGCCATGGAGCTATCACCATGATGACCACTATAATGACAAGTTCTGTACGTTTGCTTCGCCATTGGAGAGTCTGGAATATCATTCCAAAGTTTTGATGGCGAACCGATATAAGGCATGTTTTCAGTATAATTCCGATGACCATTATCATTGGATCTCAGGGATAAAAGCCGGTGGCTATGCTACAGATCCTCATTATGTGGCAAAAATAGAGAAGGTCATAAAGGATTATGGGTTGGAACGTTTCGACAAACAGGCTATAGCGGAAGCCAACCAACAAGGGATTCAGATAGGTTATGCCAGGAATGGTTTTACTCCCGTCTCTGGAGTGAAATCACAGCCAATTCCTGAAGCTAATGTCCTTTTGCCAGAAAACTCACGGTATTCTTTCCCCATACAGGCAGAGGTGATAACCGTTACTTCACCGTTTGGCCACAGAATTGCTCCTAAAGCTGGAGCATCAACGGAACACATGGGACTAGATATCTGTGCCCAATACCAGCCAGTGCTCGCCACAGAAGACAAAGGAAGAGTCCTTTCAGCCAAGAATGAAGGAAAGGGCGGTAATGTCATTCGCGTGGAATACGAACGTTCTGACGGTTCCAAGTATCAGACGGCTTACATGCATCTGAGCCAGTTCAATGTCCATGAGGGTGACGTGGTTAATGCAGGTCAGCAGATTGGCGTTTCTGGTAATACAGGTAATAGTACTGGGCCACATCTTCATTTCTCAGTAAAAAAGATTAGTGCCGATGGAAAGACGGTCATGATAGATCCTTCGCATTATCTGGCAGAGATTGCCGTTAGAGGTGGTATCAGCACAAAGGTAGATTATAAAGGCAATGACCTTTTAGCACAGCATAAAGCCACAATGTCAATCGGTGATACGCCGATGATGGCACAGTCACAATACTTGTCTGAGTTGACACAATCACAAGAACCTAAAGATTGGCTTTCTTTCCTGATGAGTCAGGAAGGAGCTAGTATAGGACAGTCTGGAGATCCGATAGGTGCCCTTATCGGCTCTATATTCAGCGGACTCTTGCTGATGGCTGCCCAGCTCGATATGGATGATGGTCAATTGACAGACACCAATGCTCAGCTTTTGGCTAGCAGAACAGCTTCGGAGAAAGAACCGGAAGTCGTTATGCGTAACAGAACGGGAGTAACGGATGACTACAGTCAAGTAATACAATCATCCTCTGCTTATTTTGAAGCAGGGATGCAGGATGAGAAGATACAGGATAACGCAGTATCAATAAAGTAATGATTTTCAACTTTTAAATTTTCGTTTTATGATTAAATGTAAGGTAACGCTGGCAGGCGTTGTAAATAAAGCTGCCACAACACACGAAGGTAAGGACGGTAAGCCCTTTGTTTCATTTGGTGTAAATCTCCCTCTTGGCGACAAGAATGGAAACTGCCGTGAATTTGAGGTTAGTGTTTCTGCAGACCCGGCCATTGCAACAGCAGGTCTCCTCAGCATTGGCAAACGTGTTCAGGTCGTTGGCACATTGTATTTCCGCAAGCGTGACAATACGATGTATCTGAACATGTATGCCGACTCCATTGCCATTGATGTCAGCGAGATTGATAAACTTGAAGGTGAAATGGAGTTCAAGGGACGCACAGGCAATAAGAGTATTCTTCTCTTGTCCGACAAGCGTAAGAAGCAGTTTCAAGCATTCTCAGCCTATTCCAAGGAAGCGGCTCCTGATGGTCCATCCTACATCTGGGTTCATTTCCTCAATTTCAGTCCAGGAAAAGCAGAATGGCTGCAGCCAGCTACAAGTATCAATGTGAAAGGTACATTGGATGTGAAGCTTTACAATGACAGTCTCGACCTTGGATGTCAGGTAAAGGAAATCACAGAATGGAAATATGACGATAAGAAGCCGCAGGAGGAGGTTAAGCAGCAATAATGGCACATAATAAAACTAAATATAATTGGACTGGCGGAGATTCCCAAAGTGCGGAAGACCGTGCGCTTGACACCTTTGCAGAGTTGATGATTGACCGCATTCAGACGATTGATCAGGACTGGAAGAAACCTTGGCTTGAAAAAGGCGGTTTCGTAATGCCGAGGAATCTCAGTGGAAGAGCCTACAATGGTATGAACACCTTCTTTCTGCTGCTTCACAGTATGAAGGAGAAATACAACATGCCAGTCTTTGTCACCTACAACCAGGTTGCCTATGACCTTAACAACAAAAGCAAGTTGGAATCGAGGTCAGATGAACCAGCAGTTAGCCTAGCTCCAGAGGAGGGCGAGACCCCTGGCTTTGTCCATGTTCTCAAAGGAGAGAAAGCTTTCCCTGTTTTTCTGTCGTTACCTGTTATCAGGGATAAGGAGAACCATAAGCCAATCTCACTAAGCGAATATAACGACCTTACGAAAGAGGAGCAGGAGAAGTATTATGTCAAGGCATATACTCATGTCTATAACGTCTATAATCTTGACCAGACCAATCTGAAGGAGGCGCGTCCGGAACTGTATGCTAAAATAGAAAATAAGTTCAAGAAGCTAGATCAACAGGGCATAGTGCCGATGGAAGAAGGTAAGATGTTCCAGTTTGAACCGATGGACAAGATGATAGCAGAAGACAAGTGGATATGTCCCATCAAGACCAAGGAGGATGAAGGTGCTTATTATAGTCCTTCCAAAAACATTATTGTCGTGCCACCCAAGAAAAATTTCGTCGATGGCGAGTCTTTCTATGGCAATACGCTGCATGAGATGGTTCATTCTACTGGCTCAGACAAGCTTTTTGACCGCTTAGATAATAAGACAGGTGACAGGAAGTTCGACTATGCCCGTGAAGAACTGGTAGCAGAGATGGGGGCTGCCGTCGTAGCCCATCAGTATGGATTTGATAAGCATATCAAGGATGACAGTGCTGCTTATCTGAAGGGATGGCTCAAATCTTTGAAGGAAGATCCTTCTTTTCTGAAGACGACCTTGGATGATGTTAAGAAAGCGACGAATTTCATTGGTAATCGCATCGAGGAAGTACGACTGGACATCCGTGAGTTTGAATCTGTTTCTATTGACTATGATAGCGATGGTAAGGCAGATGTGGTTATTTCAGATCCGCTTGCAGATAAGAAACAAGGGGAGGGTGATAACAGAGGTCATCCAGAGGATGTTGCGATGGTAGCAGAAGAAATGTCAGCCCATCGTAAACGCTAATAAAAATTGCCGGCATCTCCCGACGGCGGCAATCTACATGTTTTTATGGATAAATTAATATGAACTTTTCTTTTTAGAATATGAAGTGTTCTTTTATCTTGTTGAACTTATTGATGACAGGAATCGCCTTATATAGCCGCTTCTGACCAAATGGAACAATGATGGCACACTCTGTAGATACTCCATCAAAAGCTCTTTTCCGGAAATTGGATTGGGGTAATGATGAACTATTAAAAACTATCTTTTTCAGTGAAAAACACCCCAAGAAACAGTAATCTCCAATATAACCTATAGTCTTGTCTATGATTAACTTTTGAAGATTCGTACAATTTTGGAATGCATATTTCCCTAATTCTTTAATATCCCCCGAAAGAGTAATAGCTTTTAGAGACGTACAGTTTTCAAAAGCGCTTTGCCCAATTCTTTCAATACTGGAAGGAATGTTTATATTCCGAAGTGCCGAGCAATTATAGAAAAGGGTACAGCTAATCTCCTTTACGGACTTCGGGATAGTAACGTCCTGCAACGAAACGCATCCGTGAAAAGCAGAGGAACCTATTTGACTGACATTTTCAGGAATTTGAAGCTTTCTTAGGGATGTACAGTCAATAAAGACTTCTGCTTGTATCTCGGTCAGCGTTTTTGGCAGCAACACGGATTCCAACTTTACACACTGGTTAAATGCGCATTCTTCTATTGTCATGAGGCCCTGAGGCAGAGTCACATTTTTAAGAGAGCTACATCCCCAAAAGATTCCAAAAGGTAGTTCTTTTATACCAGCTTCTATTATGACACTTTCCAACTGTTTGCATTCTTCAAAAGCCCTTACTCCTATTTCATTCACGGTTTCGGGAATGTGAACTGTTTTAAGGCTCTTACAACCAGAGCAGGCTGTGTGAGCGATTTTCTTGATGTGATTCGGAACTGTATAGTCGGAAATAAAACTTGCTGAAGGCATTTTAATGAGAGAATCAGACTCTTTATCGTAAAGAATACCATCGCAAGAGTAATAGCATGTATTGTTTATATCTACTTTGAATGAGGCAATGTCGTTACACTCTATAAAAGCCCCATCTTCGATGTCCGTTACACATGCAGGAATATCTAGGTATTTTAATCCGCATCTGGCGAAGGCCTCATTCTCAATAGTTTTCAGATTTGGGGACAGCTCTATTGTTTCCAGTTTCTCGCAATCTTGAAAAGCTGACTCTCGAATACTTTCCACCTGGCTTTCTGTTGTAATAACACACCATAGGCTACTGCATCCACTAAATGTATATGGATTTATTCTTCTAACATTCTGTGGAAGACGTATAATCCCAAGTGAATTGCAGTTTTCGAAAGCGTCCTCACCAATAAACCTGATTCGATTTGGCAGAAATAGCTTGTTAATATTGCTGGCATTGCAAAAAGCATATTTCCCAATAACAATAAGACTTTCAGGCATTGTTACTTCCGATATGAAATTACAATCCGCAAAAGCATACTGACAGATAGCTTTAACACCATTGGGTATTCGAATAGTCTTGTGATGTATGTTTTGTGGGGCTTTTATTAGTCTTGTAGCTTTTTGGTCGTATAATATGCCTTCTATAACCGAGAAGTTCTTACAGTTGTTCCCATAAAAAAAACTAAGTGAGGAACAGCCCTCAAAACAGCTCCAGTCCAATGCATCGAGAGATTCATTGAAGTGGACTGATTGTAGGTTCTCACAGTTATGGAATACCCTTTCTTCTAGTATTTCTGTCTTAGGAGGTAGTTGAATGTCTCTAATGCTTGTACAGCCCTCAAAACAATACTCTCCTATATTGATTAATTCGTCAGGGAGCTTTATTTCTGATAAGTTCTTACAGCCTTTAAAAGTCCCCTTCCCTAAATCTGCCAAATTGTTGGGGAGGACTATTTTTTCTAATCGGCAACAGTCTTCAAAAGCATATGCGCCAATTTTAGTGATATGCTCTGGAATGATAAGAGAATATAATAAGCTGCAATGTGCAAAAGCATGACTGCCGATTCTTGTGACGGTTGAAGGAATTTTAAATATTCGTGACTTTGAACATGGAACTTTCAGAAGTTGGGTAAACTCCTTGGTGTATAAAGCGTTGTCTTTGACTGCAAAATGCTCATTTTGCGGATGTACGACAAATTGTGAAACAGAATCTATACCACTAAAAGCAAAATCCTCTATATATTTAAGGGACTTGGGTATGATGATCTTGAATATGGAATCAGAATCATTTAGGGAGTACATTTTTAAGGTCTCAACTCCTTCTGGGATGATAAGAACACCATCTGTAGTATTACAACCAAGAAAGTCCTTCCCGTCTTCTGACAAAATAATAAGATTCTCATTCCTATTTTTAGCACGATGGCATTCATACCAAACATCATGGTTAGGTTTGGCATATTTGAATTGACAATCGTGCCTTATGACATCATTATCATAGATGTTGCCATTTCCTTTGTTTGATTCCATAATCATTGTTTAGATTTCCTGTTCTTTAAAGGCTTCTTCAAATAGTTGCTGCCTGAAGCCCATGAAAAGCTCTGCACTTTCATCGTCTTTTTCTAAATCTCTATCTGAACAAAAGTCCTCAAACTCCTTTGAGAGTTCTGCAGACTGCTTTGTTACATAGGTAAGTTTAGTAATCTTGCCTGCATCAAGAAGCTCATTCAGTTCTTCTTCACTCTTGTATCCTGTAATTTCCATTGTAAATATGTGTTATCCTCAATATGTATTACTGTATTGATGTCAATACAACTATAGTTTAATGGCACCAGCTTGTGCTGATTCCCTGTTGCGTTTGCTGGCCAGTTTCATTTGCTCCTTGATTTCCTCAGTATAGTCATCCTCGGAGACATATGTTCCAGATTTGCCGTCTTCACTCGCAATCCATACGCCATTGATTCCAAAGTTATACTTCTCCTTGAAGTCCTTGTCTTCGTCTAGATACTCCTGAAGGTTGCCGGTGACGATACGGATTCCCAGGTCTTTTCTGAGGTCTATACCAATGGTGAGGGCTGCCTTTTCCTGATTATTCCTCGTCCATTCTGTAGTTTGGGGTTCTCCAGACTGGAGATTCTTGATGGAATCATAGTCCAAGCCCAGAACATCTGTCAGTGTGCGTATATTCTCGCCAATAGCATAGGTAGGTACGCTCAGTACCTGATTTGATTCATCATCATACTGAATAAAACATTTGCCATTGTTCTCTCCATTTCTCAAATCATCAGGATCCATGCCGATGATCGTCTTTCCAGCTTTCAGTAGTTCCTGTTGCTCCTGTGAGTACAGTCCAAGGCTGGAAGTATCAATCTTCGGTTTCAGAATGACTCTCACATCTTGGTCAGCTGTCCTTGTCAGGGCAATTCGTGACATTAGTTGATAGTCGCCAGCCTCAGTTTGGAAATTCAGCGGCAGCATTGGCGTATATTCGCCGTGAAGCAGTTTGTTCATTACACTCTGAGGCAGGTCGTCAATCATAGCCTGAGAAAGACCATGTTTCTCAAGCAACTCATAGGGGATATCCCTTTCAGTAAAATTCTCTTTATGCATATTATTAATATTTGAGTTGTATTTCGGGCTGCAAAATTACAAAACTTCTATTTATTCAAAAAGAAATAATATAGAAAACTATCAAATTTAACACTTTAATTAAATTCTTAATGTTAAAATATAGAATTATTTGAATTATTTGTTGGAGGTTACAAATAATATGTGTACTTTTGCACCGCATTTACGAACATAGGTTAAGGTAAAAAGATAATGTTTAAGGTTAACAGTCTGTTTCTCATTATTACATTAATGATACAGGCACAAAGTTGTCAAGGTCAAGTAAAAGATAGGGATTACTGGATAGAGCGCTATCTCAGTGTCTCCTATCCCTTGCAACAGATTAAAGTCACATCGCCTTTTGGGAATCGCAAAGACCCTTTTACTGGTAAGTTGGCTTATCATGGAGGTTTGGATCTGAAAGCCAAGAATGAATATGTCCTTTCCATGTTTGACGGATACGTTGAGCAGATAGGGGAGGATGGCAGATCGGGTAGATTTGTTATACTCCGACATGGTGACTACCAGGTGAGTTATTGTCATTTGTCTAAGGTTCTGGCTACGGAAGGAGAAGAAATCCTTGCTGGTGATATCGTTGGAGTTACGGGGAACACCGGACGCTCAACAGGCGAACACCTGCATATTACTTGTAGATACAAGGGTGATAAACATGATCCCTACCTCCTACTACAGTCTATTCAGAGGATTCGCAAGCAGTGCTCAGATGCCTTGGAACAAGATGGATTAAGCGATTCTTCTAGAGTCGCATTTATAGAGAAATATGCGCCAGCCGCAATGGAACAACAATGCAGATACGGCATCCCAGCCAGTGTTACACTTGCTCAGATGGTATTTGAAAGCAAATGGGGACAAAGCAAAATGGCCGTTCTGGATCATAATTATTTCGGTATAAAGGCAAATTCAAGATGGCTTGCTAAAGGTTTGCCCTATAACCTGTATGACGATGACAAGCCTAACGAGAAGTTTTGTGTCTTTCCCGATGCAGCCGAAAGCATGGAATACCATTCGCAGATTCTTTTAGGTGACAGGTATGCAAGATGTTTCCTTTATGCTCCGACTGATTGGCACAATTGGCTTGTGGAGATCATCAGGGCCGGATATGCCACAAGTGATATTTACGTCAAGGAGTGCTCCAAGATAATTGAGAAGTACAGACTTTACGAATATGACCAGATAGCCATGAATGGCCAAAATAATCAGATTACAGAAGATGAATAAAACAGATTTAATAGAACAGGTGGCTCTGCAGACTAAGAGCACGAAGATTGAAACAGCCCGAATACTGAATGCCATTCTTGGCGTTATGGGCGATGCCATTAGCAGAAATGAGGATGTGGTTCTCTCTGATTTTGGACACTTTTCTAAAAAGCGGATGGCAGAAAGACGGTGTACCCATCCTTCCACGGGGGAGCTTATCCTTGTCCCATCTCACGATAAGGTGTCTTTCAAGCCTTCTGAAAATCTCTGCCGTTATAGTGGAAAATATCCCATCGAATAGCAGTTTAGCCCTTAAACAAAGTATGCTGTCCCTCATTGGAACAGCATACTTTTGTTTTCTATAGTATCTTCTGACAGATGCCCGATGTCAAAACAATCAATCAATGATTGGATCTCCCTGACAGAAGAGAAGACGAATTCGCCACCTCCACACCTTTCAATCTCAACGGTGTTTCCTAGTCCGAAGCGGCCACCTCTTGCGCTATATTCCAGCTTGCTTGTGCTCCATTCAACTTTGCTGTTTCCATTTTGATCCACAGAGAAGAAAGGTATCAGGTACTCCCATTTCTTATTCATGTCAAAGGTGCTCCTGGGCGGCTTGTTGTCCACATAGTAGATACTCCAAATACCTCCTTGGGATTTCAGTTCTACTGGCATCCTCTTGGCGAAAGAGGTTACTTTTCCTGCGTGTGCGATGCTGTCCCATTCTGCGTATTTGTCCCTGACTTTTGTGAGGAAGTCAATGAATCTGGGAATCTCTTCCGCATCGATGGACACTCTTACCTTGGCGTTAGGTGTCTTCGTGTGTGGAAAGATGGTACAACCAGTGTAGTGTATGAATTTCCCATTGTCGAATTTGGCAGTAACGTTGCAAGTATAGTTGGCATCTGCACCCTGCCCAAAGGCAGACATCATAAAATAGCCCTGCCTTCCAGATGCATTCACTGAAGCCATAATCAGGGCAAGAGTGAGAATTTTCTTTCTTATTGTCATCATATTCGTGCTTTTTTGATATGCAAAAGTACTACATATTTCCGAAATATCATTATTTTCAATAAAAAAGTTTCTATATTTTCAAAAATATTACTTTTTAAAGAACTGCTGCAGGTCTTTAACCATCTTATTGACATCCTCAGTTACTTGATTAAAGTTGGCATAAAGGATGCGCTCTCTCTCGTCCCTGGACTTAAAATTGTAGAATTTGGGCAGTTCCTGATATTCCTTTTCTTCCTGCTTAATCTTCTCCATGTCAAAGTCCGTCTTGCAGAAGAACTTTGATGTTTTGAATTCCTCCGCTTTCTGGATATTCATCGAGTCACCGGAACCAAGTTTGGTCTCAACGAAATCCCTTGCCGTCTGTCCGCATATCCAACCAGTAGGCATGTCGGAGATCTTGGAGGCAGGCACTAGGTTGTCCATATTCTCATTCAGGTTGATGGAAGTACGGTCTCGGTCAATAGTCACACCTTTCTTCATTTGTACGACTTTACCGAAAATGTCATTGGACAGCCAT
>Ga0265298_10012147_pt1 | contig 10015 bp, 8 predicted proteins | sample AusTroGonzalo_MG_3_FD_193486 | JGI IMG/M metagenome (GOLD analysis project Ga0265298, IMG submission 193486) | Bovine rumen microbial communities from tropical cattle in Woodstock, Queensland, Australia - Gonzalo_01 | ecosystem: Host-associated > Mammals > Digestive system > Stomach > Rumen ... | reverse complement strand
TCGAAGTTGGATAATGAGGGGAGGACTCTGGTTGGTGATAGCGTTTGGTATGATGGGTTGAGTAGTATCAGTGAGGCTTTTGGCAATGTAGTCTATCAAGATTCTGCCAACCGTAATGGGTTCTACGGTAACTATGGCTATTACAATGATGTTACGGGCTATGCGATGTGTACCGATAGTGCTATGGCCGTGGATTTTTCACAGCGTGACACGCTTTTTATGCATGCTGATACTTTCAAGGTTTTTACTTATAACATAGAGACGGACTCGGTTTATCGTGTTATACACGCGTATAATAAGGTACGCGCGTATAGGATAGATCTTCAGGCTGTGTGTGACTCGCTGGTCTACAACACACAGGATTCCTGCATGACTTTGTATCGTGATCCTATTGTTTGGAATCTGGAGCAACAATTGCTTGGCGAGGAGATCAAAGTCTTTATGAAAGACTCGGTTATCGACCATGCGCATGTGATCAACCAGGCTTTCTCAATAGAGAAACTGCGTGAGGACAAAGCCTACAATCAGGTGTCATCACAGGAGATGTTTGCCTTTTTTGAGAAAGGAGAGATGCATGAGGCCAGGGCTGTAGGTAATGTTCAAGTGGTCTTTTATCCTGAGGATGACTCCGATAGTTCCTATGTGGGACTGATCAGTATGACCACAGAACAACTGAAGATGTTCTTTGACAAGCGTAAACTGGACTATGTATGGGCTCCTGCTCCAGAGGGTAGAATGTTCCCGATGTCACAAATTCCTCCAGAGAAACGCTACTTGGAGGGTTTCCAGTGGTTTGACTATGTGCGGCCTGTATCGAAGCAGGACATCTTCAACTGGCGTCCGAAGGCTGCGGGTACAGAATTGAAGAGCCAACGCAAGCGTGGCAATGTGACAACTCGTAAAGAGGCAATGAAAGTTGACAGAGAATTATGAGTGATGTGATTCAATTACTACCGGATTCGGTAGCCAATCAGATAGCGGCAGGAGAGGTCATACAGCGTCCTGCCTCAGTTATTAAGGAACTGGTGGAGAATTCTGTTGATGCTGGTGCCAAGACTATCAAGGTTATAGTGGTAGATGCTGGCAGAACTTCATTACAGGTCATTGATGATGGCTGTGGTATGTCGGAGACTGACGCACGCCTGGCTTTTGAGCGTCATGCTACTTCTAAGATCCGTCAGGCTTCTGACCTTTTCACCTTACATACTATGGGCTTCCGTGGCGAGGCTCTTCCGTCAATAGCAGCGGTGGCTCAGGTAGAACTGACTACAAGGATGGCATCGGACGATATCGGCTCACGACTGACCATTCATGGATCGAAAGTTGTTAGCCAGGAGCCTGTGGCCTGTCCTGTGGGTTGTAATTTAAAGGTTGATAATCTTTTCTTCAATGTGCCAGCACGTCGGAAGTTCCTAAAGTCTAACGCTACTGAACTGAATAATATCCTCGCGGCTTTTGAACGAATCGTGTTGGTATATCCGGACATTTCTTTTATGTTCTATAGCAATAGCCAGGAACTGATGAATCTCAGGGCTGGGACGTTGCGACAGCGTATTGTTGATGTTTTCGGAAAGAAACTCAATCAGGATTTGTTGCCGCTGGAGGTGGAGACTGCCATCTGTAAAGTGACAGGATTTGTGGGTAAGCCGGAATCAGCCCGTAAGAAAAGTGGCGTGGACTACTTCTTTGTCAATGGACGTTATATGAAACATCCTTATTTCCATAAGGCTGTGGCTGGCGCCTATGAGCGATTGGTACCTGTCGGCATGCAGGTTCCCTATTTTATTTATTTCCAGGTGAACCCTTCCGATATTGATGTCAATATCCATCCGACAAAGACGGAAATCAAATTTGAGAACGAACAGGGAATCTGGCAAATCCTGTCAGCGGCCGTCAAGGATGCCATAGGCAAGTTCTGTGATGTGCCCACTATCAACTTCGATACAGAAGGTAAACCCGACATTCCAGTTTTCGACCCGCAGCGCGATGCTGTTCAGATGCCACGTGTACAGTATAATCCTGGCTATAATCCGTTCAATTCGGACCATACTGCCAAGACGGAGCACAGTAGTACTGATATGCAGTTCCATAAGCAGTGTGTGCCGACAGACTGGCAGCAACTCTATGAGCAGCAGGCAATGCCTACAGGGTTTCAGGAACAATCACTTTTTGATGATAATGCTACGACTATGTCAGAACAACTGTAGCAGGAGAAGTCTCCTATACATTATCAATATAAGGGACAGTATATCATGACAACAGTTAAGTCGGGCTTGATGATAATTGATCAGCATCGTGCAGACATCCGTATCAGATATGAGCGGTACCTCATGATGATAGAGCAGAAACAGGCTCGTACACAGAAGGTGCTCTTTCCTGAGGTTCTTCAGTTATCGGCTTCTGACAACGTGATGATGCAGCATTTCCTGCCAGAGATGACTGTCATGGGATTCGATTTGAGTGATCTTGGAGGCGGAAACTATGCCATCAATGGTGTGCCTGCCGGCAGCGAGGGACTCGATCCCGTTGCTTTGGTACGACGCATCCTGACCGACTCGTCCGAGCAGGGTAGGGGTGTGAATAGCGAATTACAGTCGATGTTGGCTCTGAGCCTGGCACGCCATACTGCCATCGAATATGGACAGGTGTTGTCCAATGAGGAAATGGAACATATCGTAAATGAACTTTTTGCCTGCAAGAATGTTAATTATACCCCAGATGGCAAAGATATCTTATGTATTTTACCACAGCGGGATATAGAACAAATGTTAGGCTGAAAATATCCGGATTTGTTAAAAAATGGTCCACAAATGTGCAATTTTAACGCTCTTTAACAGGCCTAGAGCATTTTCTTGCCTATTTTTGTTGCAAGATTAAATATTTTTACCTACTTTTGCACCAAATTTTGAAATAATGTTATTGTTTTATTAATAAGAATTGTATGAAAAAGTTTTTAATGATGCTGGCTTTTGCTGGCGTATCTGTGGCCGGAATGGCACAGACTGAACTGACTGAAAAGTACAGCGTTGCTACGAACTCATTCTGGAGCAACTGGTTTATTCAGGCAAATGTTGTTGGTACCTCTTTCTTCGACAATGGCGAGAAGTGGTCAAGCCCCTTCAAGGGCTATCGCACGAATCTTGGTGCTTCAGTTGCTATCGGTAAGTGGTTTACACCAGGTATCGGTCTGCGTACGAAAGTAAATGGTATTTGGGGACGTTCTATCATTTCTGAGGACAAGTCGACCAATGCCATTAAGTATTGGAATGCACAGGAGCAGGTTTTGTTCAATCTTAGCAATCTGTTCTGTGGCTATAGCGAGACTCGCGTTTGGAACATTATTCCTTTTGTCGGCGTAGGTGTTCTGCGTAACTGCAGTGCCAATGAGTATTGCCATGGTGCAAGCCTTGGTTTGTTGAATACTTGGAAGATCTCTCGTAAAGTTGCTGTGAACTTTGAACTTGGCTTGAACATCCTTGATGATGATATGGAGGGAACAACTACTGGTCATCAAAACTATGGCTATAATTTTAACTCCACAGATCGTCACATCAATGCTGAAGTTGGTCTGACCTTCAATCTGGGTAAGGCTACTTGGAACAAAGTTCCCGATGTGGATGCTATCAATGCTATGTACCAGAACCAGATTGATGCTCTCAATGCTCAACTTAACGATGCCAACGCTGAGAACGAGCGTCTGAACAACCTGATCAAGAATCACAAGTGCCCCGAGGGTAAGACCGTTACCGTCAAGGAGGTTGCTGCTGCTCCCGTATCAGTGTTCTTCAACCTGGGTAGCTCTAAGGTTGCTTCTAAGAAGGATATCGTGAATGTTCAGGCTCTGGCTGATGTTGCCAAGGCTAATGGCAAGACCATCGTTGTCACTGGTTATGCTGACAGCAAGACCGGTAGCGCAAACTTCAACCAGACTCTTTCTCAGAAGCGTGCTGAGACCGTTAAGAACGAACTCGTTAATATGGGTGTTGCTGAGGACAAGATTGAGGTGAAGGCTGCTGGTGGCGTGAACGATATCAATCCGTTCTCTTACAACCGTCGTGCTACTGTTGAGATTAAGTAAATTAGATATAATCGATAAAGAAAAATGAAAAACTTAATTAAAACTTTGGCTTTGGGCGCTGTAGTGATTGCTTCATTCACAGCGTGCCACACTCGCGAAGGCGAAACCACTACTCAAATTGACAACGTGGTTCGTACATCAACCCGTGTGCTGGTTATCAACACAAATGTTAGTGCTAGCATCAGTTTTGGTGGACAGACAATAAATGGTACGACTGCAACATTCAACACGAATGCCAACACAGGTAAGGTGAATATCACTGCAACTGGCAAGAAGGCTGTAACTTTGGACATCGACTTTAACGGTGGTGAATATCTTGCATACGATATCACTCTGGTTTCTGAGGCTCCTGCAGTGGCTGCTGCAACCGCAGAGGCAGAGGGTGCTGCTCCTGTCAGCAATGGTGATGCGAATGCCGCTGATAACGATGGTGTAACCGCTGATTTCAGTGTTGCTGGTAACTCTAATACAGGTACCACTGGTGACTACTCAATCACCGTGTTCACTCCTACTGAGGTTGAAACCGACATCGAGGAGGTTAAGAAGAACGAACAGATTGAAGAGCCTGTTCTCGCTTTGGATTGCCGTCCCGATGGTGCTGTATTCGAGAATCCCATCACTGTCAATGTGAACATCCCCGAATCTGATGGATTTGATCTCGGTTGCTTCGATGAGAATGGCAATGAGACCACTTCTGCCCACACTGGTGATAAACTCCAGATTCAGTTGACTCACTTCTCTATTTGGGACATCATCCTGAAGGCTAAATTGGTCAACGATCCTACGGTAGACGTTGTGGAGAATGTTTACACTGCTGATGCTTCAAAGGGTGCTATTGCCTATACTTTCAAGTTCGGCTTTGACAATAACGCAAAATCTCCTCTGATCGTTAAGTACCTGAAGAAACTGTTCGGTATTTCTGCAAGAGATGCTAAGAAGACAGTTACCTTCAAAAAGGTTGAGGGTACTGCAAAATTGACTGTTAAGCAGCAGGTGACGACTTATAACTTCGAGTCTGGTAGCCAAAAGTTCTCTGTGACTGTTTACGGTAAGGTTACTGAGAACCTCAGCATCGAGGCTGCTCCTGAGGTTGTTCCCGTAATTCCCACTCATGGTGGTGGTAGCAACGACTAATCATCGTAAGGAATATATGAATTTTGCCAGGTTGGATATCCCAACCTGGCAATTTTTTTATAGAAAAGCGTCATCATCCAAAAATATTTTGTACCTTTGCAGGCAATAAACATGATTAAGAAACTTTTCTTCATTTCTTTCTTCTGTCTGTTCGCATGTAATAAGGTTCAAGCGCAAGAGATGCCCGTCGCAGAGTTTTTCTGTGGTGCGGAACTCAATTATGCAGATGTTAACTTTACGCGTTTATATAATGTACTCATCAACCTGACACCTGGCGCGAAAATAAATCTTGGACGCGATTGGCAAATAGGTTTACAAGCACAGGTGCCCATTGTAAATGAGGGATACGCAGAGAAAGACAGTTGGTTGCGGCTGAGTATGGCCAATGTCTCTAAGGAACTGCACTTTGAAAGTGCCCGCCAACATTTCAAAATAACGGGTGGGCTGTTTGGAAAGAGTAGATATGGAGGTGATCTTCGTTGGATGTTTCCCATCAATTCATGGCTACTATTTAATGCACAGGTAGGTGTCACCAATAGTTGGGTCGTCAGCACAGATCTGTCTGAATGTGGAGAAACGTATTTTGATACCGAGAAGTGGAGTCTGACGAGTATCTTAGGCGGACGTATCTGGTTGGATAAATGGGCTACCGAATTGAGAGTCAATGGCGGACGCTACTTAAACGAAGATTACGGAGTAGAAGGAGAAGTCATGCGGCATTTTAAACACTGCTCCGTGTCATTGTTCGCGCAATATCACGAGAAGGCTCCATCTGAATACTACAAAGGCACCCATCGGTATGGTGGAGGTTTCAGAGTGGTGATGATGCTACCACCCTATAAAAAGCAGAAGAAGGCGGTAGTAGTACGACCAGCCTCGAATTTCCGCCTTACTTATAATGCTCAGTCTGATGGCTTCTCTATGAAGAAGTACACCACAGATCCAGAAGAGAACGAAAGGACATATCCAATACATATCCCCTGGGGAACGGGTAATTTCAACGAATAATTGTGATGAAAAGACTACTTCTGACATTCGTTATAAATGTTTTTGCTGTCTTTGGCAACTTGTATGCCCAACAGTATTGTGGCATCAACGGACTTATTCATGTGCCTACGGCTGACATGGATACGGTTGGCATAGCCCGTATTGGAGCCCACTATGTACCCAAGGTTATGATGCCCGATAAGATGTTGATTGACGGAGAGAAGTTCAATTCGCTCACGAATTACTTAAGCATTACACCCTTCCGATGGATTGAAGTGGGTTATGGCTATACCCTCTGGAAATTCCATCAAGATCTGGACCCCAACAAAAAAGTTGGATTCTATGCCAAGGATCGTTATTTCTCTTTGAAACTTCAGCCGATTAAGGAGGATAAGTGGTGGCCTTCTGTAGCCATAGGTGGAAATGATGTGTGGGGTTCTGGCGATGATGGCGAGTCAGGTAGTAATTACTATCGTAACTATTTCGTGGCTTTGTCAAAACATACAGATTTGGGTAGGTTTCGTTTGGGTGGTCATTTGGCATATCGTTCCTGGAAACGCGACTTTAATCATCGCTGGAATGGAATAGTTGGTGGTGTTACTTTACAGCATTCTTTTTATGAGCCTTTACGAGTGATAACAGAATGGAATGGTAGTGCAGTCAATGTTGGGGCCGATTGTCTGTTGTTTAATCTTGTCCTCGTACAGTGCGGGTTATATGATATGAAATACTTTACGGGAGGTATTAGCCTTTATGTCCATCTTCTTTAAAAAGGAGATCCTTGGGTTGTACCATTTTGACTTTTGGCAAATAATGAGAAAAAAATAATTTTTTGATAAAAAAGTTGCGAAAAAAGTTGGTGGTTTCGGAAAAAGTGTGTACCTTTGCAGCCGATTTAGAGAAATCAATAAAATTTCGGGCGTTTAGCTCAGTTGGTTTAGAGCATCTGCCTTACAAGCAGAGGGTCGGCGGTTCGAATCCGTCAACGCCCACAGTAGAATGAGTTCCATTGGAATTCATTCTTTTTTGTTAAATAAATCCAAAATCGAGGATGGGATACGATTTTTGTTTCTGTTGTTTGGCAATCTCTTATTTTTTTTTCTTATATTTGTGCCGTCTTTATCACAATACGGAACCGTTATGGAGCGAAAAGTCATTTGTGTCATCAATGCCATCCTGATATGCACCCTTATGTTGGTGCTGGCTGCGTGTGGTAATGATGCTGTTGACGAGGATGTTGATGAAGAAAAAGATAGGGCAATGAAAGTTGTTGACTCATGGATTTGCCAGGGGACGGAAGGAGATGAGATGGATGTCCTTACTTTTTCCGCTGATGGTAGCATGATCTGGTCAGTACTCAAGCAAATCGATGATGTGTATCTGAGATATGATATGAGTGAAGTCGCTTGTTCTCATGACGGCTACCATGTTAAGTATGTGGAAAATGGAGATACTGTCTCAAAAATGTGGTCGGTTCAAGAAGATGTCTTGTCGTTTGATGGTCGGCAGTATGGCCGGATGGATGGTGAATGGAAAGCCCGTTTTGCTCAGGCTACAATTACCACAGCCGAGGGCATCAACTATGATAATAATGGGATGTTGGCTCCTTGTGGGGACGATATTTATGGTAATTGGACTGCTCATGGCTACGTGCTGAGTTTTTTTGCAGACGGGCGAGTACATCTCACGGTTTCTGCTGGTAAGTACAAGGATGTGTTTCTGGGTACGTTTAAGGCATTATCCGACGAAGAACTGATTTTTTATGCAAGGCAGGAACTACAGGAGGACTATACTTGGTCTGATGAATTGCCGGTTCAGGGTTCTGGTACATGTAGTCTGGATCAAGAGAATTTGGTCGTCAGCCTTCAGATTGGTAACGACGTGTTTGATGCGACTTATCAAAAGATGTTTTAGCCAAGTCATCACATTGGTATGTAACAATAAAAAAAGCCTTTTTCTTTTTGCTGATTCAGAAAAAAGTTGTATCTTTGCACTCTCGTTGAGAAGTGACTTTTATAAAAGTATATAGTATTTAGTATTTGGAGTATAAATGGAATTAGATGTGTTGACGGCCATCTCGCCTATTGATGGTCGCTATCGTGGTAAGACAGAACCGTTGAGTGAATATTTCTCTGAGTATGCTTTGGTGAAATATCGCGTGCGAGTGGAAATAGAGTATTTTATTACCCTTTGCGAACTGCCTTTGCCCCAACTTCAGGATTTCAATCACGCTTTGTTTGAACCGTTGCGGGATATTTACCGTACTTTTACCGTGGCTGATGCCCAACGTGTGAAAGACATTGAGAGCGTGACTAATCACGACGTGAAAGCCGTTGAGTATTTTATTAAGGAGAAACTCGACCAGATGGGTGGTTTCGATAAATACAAGGAATTTATCCATTTCGGACTGACATCGCAGGATATCAACAATACGAGTGTGCCTTTGTCTATCAAGGAGGCGCTGGACAATGTTTATCTGCCTCTTCTGGAAGAATTGATAGAGCAGTTGAACGACTACGCAGAAGTATGGAAGAATGTGCCTATGCTTGCAAAGACTCATGGCCAGCCTGCTTCTCCCACTCGTTTGGGCAAGGAGATAATGGTCTATGTATATCGTCTGGAGGAACAAGTGAGAGCCTTGAAAGACATACCTGTCACCGCTAAGTTCGGCGGTGCTACGGGTAACTTCAATGCCCATCATGTGGCTTATCCCCAGTATGACTGGCGAGAGTTCGGCAATCAGTTCGTCAGCGAGAAACTCGGACTGGAGCGCGAACAGTATACTACCCAGATTTCCAACTACGACTGGCTTGCCGGTTTGTTTGATGCAATGAAGCGCATCAACACCATCATTATTGACTTGGATCGCGACTTCTGGATGTATATCTCAATGGATTATTTCAAGCAGAAGATCAAGGCCGGTGAAGTGGGGTCAAGTGCTATGCCTCACAAGGTTAATCCTATTGACTATGAGAATAGTGAAGGTAACCTGGGCATTGCTAATGCCGTGTTACAGTTCTTGGCTCAAAAACTTCCTATCAGCCGTCTGCAACGTGATCTGACTGACTCGACAGTATTGCGTAATGTCGGTGTGCCTATGGGACATTCGCTCATTGCTTTCCAGAGCACGCTCAAGGGTCTGCGTAAATTGATTCTCAATGAGGATAAACTGCATGAAGATCTGGAGAATACATGGGCTGTGGTGGCTGAAGCCATTCAGACAATTCTGCGTCGTGAGGCATATCCTAATCCTTATGAGACATTGAAACAACTGACTCGTACCAACCAAAAGATGACGGCTGAGACTATTCATGACTTCATTCAAACACTTGATGTCAGTGCCGAGGTCAAGGATGAACTGATGGCCATTACCCCTTGGAATTATACGGGAATTTGAATTGGCGATAAGCATTGTAGAATATTTAAATGGTATATTAGAAAAAGAAAAATGACGCCGTGAGGCACAATATTAACCTATTTTAAAGCATATTATTGTTATGGATTTTGAGAACGAGAAGAAGCAAGACGAACAGCAGTCTGTGGAGAAGGATGGTAACCGTGAGGGCTACCAGCGGGAGTTTCGCCCTGTAGGACGTTCACCACGTCCCCGTATCCACACAGGACAACGCCCGGCAGGGTATGAACGTCCGAATTTTAGTAAGCACAATCAGGATGATGACGGTGGATTCCGTCCGGAAGGTTTTGGTGCCGGTCTGCAAGGCCAGGCTCCTCAGCACGGTTATCGTCCTCGTACAAATAATTACAGTAGTAATAGCGGTTATCAGCAGCGTGGTGGCTATCAGCCTCGTCAGCAGC
>Ga0265298_10012146_pt1 | contig 10015 bp, 9 predicted proteins | sample AusTroGonzalo_MG_3_FD_193486 | JGI IMG/M metagenome (GOLD analysis project Ga0265298, IMG submission 193486) | Bovine rumen microbial communities from tropical cattle in Woodstock, Queensland, Australia - Gonzalo_01 | ecosystem: Host-associated > Mammals > Digestive system > Stomach > Rumen ... | reverse complement strand
CGCCAACTGATACGCCTCTTCGAGTTTACTGCCCACGGTGGGCGTTTCCTCGTCGATCTCCATCTGGTTCCAGCGCTGCTGCAGGAAATAAGTCTTGTCATTATCGCCGCCATAGGTATCGCGGAATGAGATATGCTTCAGATTATTATACGGCTCGTCGAACGCATATTTCACCATATCGGGAAAGGCAGGATGACGGCCCGTGATCATATCCACGAACATCGATTTACCCGCACCATTCCTGCCTATGATGGCGATATGCTCGCCCTCATCCAGCGAGAAGTTCACAGGCTCCGCCATCGACCATTCGGGCTTACGGGCTCGCGCCCCCATCATTTCAATCGTCTTCATTATCTTTTGGGGTCCCTGAGTTTGTCGAAGGGTTGCGTTTCGACACCTTATCCTTATTCTTATTTACGAAGTCTTTCCAGCCGCGATATTTCACGTCGCTTTCGGGCCGTCCCATCTGTAGGTAGTGGCAATAGGCGGCCGCCAGCGCATCGGTGGCATCCATAAACTTGCCCATCTCTTCCTGAGGAATCTTCAAGAGACGCTGCAGCATCCCTGCCACCTGCTCCTTCGAGGCATTGCCGTTGCCCGTCAGTGCCATTTTGATCTTCATCGGTGCATACTCATGGATGGGCACACCGTGGTGGATGGCAGCGGCGATAGCCGTACCCTGCGCACGTCCGAGTTTCAGCATCGATTGCACGTTCTTGCCAAAGAACGGTGCTTCGATGGCCATCTCGTCAGGCAGGTAGCCGTCGATGATACCCGTCACGCGTTCGAAGATATGGCCGAGTTTCAGATAAGCATCAGGAAATTTCCGCAGGTCGATCACACCCATGGTTATCATCTGCGCCTTGCCGTCTTTCACTTTCAGCAAGCCGTATCCCATCAGGTTCGTGCCAGGGTCGATACCCAGAATGATCTTCTCCATATCTGCTGCAAAGGTAATGCAAATCGGGCGAAATACCAAATTTCTTGGCGTATTTCCTTTCTGCCTGTGAAAAGTGGCGGAAATATTTGGATTATTTAGAAATTGTCGTTACATTTGCAGTCAAATAACTATCAATTAATGATGCAGATGAAGAGAACAATCGCCTTTTTCCTACTACTAATGACCATCGGAACAGGTTCCTCATTGTCGGCTCAGGAGTCCGACGAGGAGATAGACCTGCAGGAACTCTATCAACAGATTGACGATGCTATCGATCACTCTCCACAGTATGTCGCCACGCGGCTCAAACAGATAGATGATACGCGCCAGATGCTCATCTCTGAGAGCAGTCTGGAGAAGCGGTTTGCCCTGGCAGAACAACTCTTCGAACTCTATAAGCCCTATAAGAATGACTCGGCGCTCTATGCGGCTGACCTGTGTATCTCGCTTGCCGACTCGCTGAACCGAAAGGATATGGTGGGACTCTATCTCTCGCAGAAGGCCCACCAGTGCTCCAATGCGGGCATGTATGTGGAAGCGCTCGACCTGTTGAAGAAGGTTGACAGGCAGGCACTTGGCCCTGGGGAACTGACGAAATACTATGCAGCGTGGATGCATGTCTGTGGCGAGATTGGTTCCTACTCCCAGCAGCACGATGAGCGCTGGAACTACTACGGCTTGCAGGACAGCTATCGCGATTCCGTACTCGCCGTGGCGGAGGAGGGCAGTGAGGAGTACCTCCACCTGAAGATGGATGTGCTCAATGCCAGAAAGCAGTATCAGGATGCGCTCCGTGTCAGTGATAAGTGGCTCAAGATGGTTGCCGACGGTACCCATGAGAATGCCTTTGCCGCCTTCTACCGCTCAGTGGTCTATGACAAGCTGAACAATGGCCGTCAGGTGCGTTACTGGTTGGGTAAGTCAGCCCTCGACGATATCAAGTGTGCCGTCTATGACCAGGCATCGCTCTTGATGCTTGCAGAGCGCCTGTGTGAGGATGGCGACTATGAGCGGGCTTATCGCTATGTCCGTTTCTGCGAGGCATGCAACACGGCTTTCTCGCCCCAGTTGCGTAACTATCAGGTGTGCTACGTGGCTAATGTCATGGAAGCCGTCCATCAGAATGATCAGGCCCGCTATTCGCGTCTCCTGACCATTGCCTGCGTGGGAGCGCTGTTGCTCCTGATAATGATAGCCTGGCTTCTTTTCCGTCAGCGTAAGTAAGAGAGGTCCAAATTCTCGAGAGAATTCATCCAATAAGGGCTACTTAATTCCAAATAAGTAGCCCTTAATTTTCAATACTCACCACTTATTACTGCGCATTCGCTATAAAAAATGTTCAAATGTGCAAATGTTCAAAACTTTGTGGACAAGTGGACAAGTGGACAAAGAATTATCAAAACGCGGTTGACGTTATTAAAACTGCGATTTTGCAGAGTCAGGCTCGAGCAGCTAAGGCTGTGAACAGAGAGCAGTTGGCACTTTATTACAGTATCGGTAAGTATGTTTCGGATAATTCTCGTGAGGGCACATGGGGTACAGGTGCTATAGAAACTATCAGCCAGACACTGCAGAAAGAATTGCCAGGTCTTCGTGGTTTCTCGCCAAGTAGTATCAAGAATATGCGCCAGTTCTATGAGCAGTGGAGTATGCTTACAATTCGCCAGCCAATGGCGGGCGATTTGGACTTGATGGAATTCTTTGCCATCAGCTTCACTCATCACATGGAGATTCTTGCTAAGACCAAGACTATTGATGAGCGTGTGTTTTATATCCATCAGACAGCAATAATGAGCTGGGATAAATACAAACTGCGCGATATGCTGAAGGCTGATTTATACCATCATCAAGCACAGATGCCAAATAACTTCCTGCAAACAATGCCTAAGAGACAGCAGGCTCTTAGAGCCATTGAGATGTTTAAGGATGAGTATCTGCTTGATTATATCAATGTTGAGGAACTGGGTGTTCGCGACCCTCAGGATATAGACGAACGGGTGGTGGAAAACAGTATTGTTCAGAACATCAAGAACTTCATCATGACCTTTGGTAAATCGTTTACTTATTATGGTCATCAGGTTCACTACGAAAAGATGGGGCATGACCATTGGGTGGATCTGCTGTTCTTTAACAGAGAATTGCGTGCTCTTGTAGTGATTGAGTTGAAGAAAGGTGCTTTCAAAACGGCTTATCTGGGCCAGTTGGTTGGCTATCTTCGTATTCTTGATGACGATGAGCGTTTGCCAGGCGAAAATCCTTCTGTTGGAATTATTCTCTGTAAGGATGCTGATAAGGCTTATGTAGAATATGTGTTGCAAGATTATAACAAGCCCATGGGCGTGGCTACCTATAAGGCTACGCAAGAGCGTCTGCGTGAATTACTACCTCCTGAGGAAGAAATGAAACGACTGATTTTCCCAGAGGAATAAAAGGGTGTGGCAATGGCGAAAGGGGAAAGACAAATATTATCATAAGATCAAACTGCCGAACTGATAGACGAGAGCAGAGGTTATCCAGGCGATGACGGTGGTATAGCAGGCAGCGAAGGTGGCCCAGCGCCAGGAGCCCGTCTCGTTCTTGATGGCCGCGATGGTGGCCACGCAGGGGAAGTAGAGCAATATAAATATAAGGTACGCGTAGGCAGCGAGTGGTGTGATACCCTCGGAGAGCATCAGTTGGCGCAGACGGGTGTAACGTTCGTTGTCGTTGCTGAATGAATCTTCATCGGCAAACGAGTCGTCGCCTGAGTAGAGTACGCCGATGGTAGAGGCCACGATCTCCTTGGCACCCACACCAGCCAACAGCGACACGTCGAGCTTCCAGTTGAAGCCCTGAGGCGTGAAGATAGGCTCGATGGTTTTGCCCATGCGACCGATATAGCTCTGCTCCTGCTGTTGTTCGCTTGTCAGTGATTCATTGTGAGGGAAGTAACCAAGTGCCCAGACGATGATCGAGGCCACAAGGATGATACCACCCATCTTCTTCAGGTACTCCTTACCTTTCTCCCACGTATGGCGCCAGATGGCCTTAGGCGTTGGCCAGCGGTAGGGCGGCAGTTCCATCACGAACGGTGTGTCCTCGCCCTTGATGACTAACGACGAGAATATCTTGCTGATGATGACGGACATGGCGATACCTATCGCATAGAGCGACAGCAGCACCCATGAGCGGTATTGCAGTGAGAAGAACGTGCCTGCGATCATGATATAGATAGGTAATCGGGCGGAGCACGACATGAACGGCAGAATCATCATCGTGATGATGCGTGAGCGGCGACTCTCGATGGTACGCGTGGCCATGACGGCTGGCACGTTGCAGCCGAAGCCCATGATCAGCGGGATGAACGACTTGCCATGGAGCCCCATCTTATGCATCAGTTTATCCATGATGAAGGCGGCACGCGCCATGTAGCCCGAGTCCTCCATCAACGAGATGAAGAAGTAAAGGATAAGGATCTGTGGCAGGAAAACGATGACGCTGCCCACACCACCGATGACACCATCGACGAGCATGGCCTTCAAGGGACCTTCGGGCATATTCATGCTGACCTTATCACCTAACCAGCCGACAAGCCATTCGATCCAGTCCATCGGATATTGTCCTAATGAGAACGTGGTTTCGAACATCACGTAGAGCAGCAGGAAGAAGATGGGGAAACCGAAATACTTATGCGACAGCACGCGGTCTATCAGATGCGTCACCTTATAGGTGTCCTCCTTCGAGCCCGTCTTGAACTTCGCCTCCTTCAGCGCACCGTGGATGAAGCCGTATTTGGCATCCATGATGGCCGTCTCGGAGTCACTGCCCGTCTCCTCCATCACACGGGCAGAGACCTTGTCGCGGGCATGTGTCAGATTATGGAAGTCGTGCATGCGGTTCTCACCCGCCATGTGTTTGCCTAAGTAGTCGAGCACCTGAGAGTCGTGCTCCAGCAGTTTCAGTGAGAGATAGCGGGTGGAGTAGTGCTGGGTGATATGCTCATCGGCCTTCAGGTATTTCTGGATATGGCTGATGCCGTCCTCGATCTCGTGGCCGTAGTTGATATGCAGGTGGCGCGAGTGTTTGCTGGCACCCTCATACACCTGGATGACGGCTTTGAACAGTTCTTTGACACCCGTACCGTTCTTAAACGATGTGGGGACCATCGGCATTCCGAAGAGGTGGCTCAGCGTCTCGATATCGACACTGTCGCCACGACGCTCAAACTCGTCGTACATATTCAGGGCGCACACCATACGGATGTTCATATCCACCAGTTGGGTGGTGAGGTAGAGGTTGCGCTCAAGGTTGGAGGAGTCAATGACGTTGATTACCACGTCGGGCATCTTCTCCGTCAGGTGTTCACGGACGTAGAGTTCTTCAGGTGAGTAACAGGAGAGCGAGTAGGTGCCGGGCAGGTCGGTGAGGTTGAACTCGTAGCCGAACATGGAGGCGTGGGCCTCGGTGGCATCGACGGTGACGCCTGAATAGTTGCCCACATGGCCGTGGGCGCCAGAGGCATAGTTAAAGAGTGAGGTCTTGCCGCAGTTGGGATTTCCTACGAGCGCTACGTTGATCGTACGGCGCTCCTTCATGGCCTCGTGGTGGATATAGTCGTCCTCGTGACGGTTGTCGTCGGGGGAAAGTCTGAAGGTTGTCGCCTCTAAGGGCGTGTCGGTGGAAACCACCTCTATATTATCGGCCTCCTGATGGCGGAGCGACACCTCATAGCCCATCAGTTTGTACTTTACCGGATCCTGCAGGGGTGCATTGAGAAGCACCTCCACCTTCTTGCCCTTGATGAATCCCATCTCAATGATGCGCTTACGGAAACCACCGTGACCCTGTACCTTCACGATTACGCCGCTTTCGCCTGTCTTCAGTTCTGAGAGTTTCATGTCATTTTAATTTTGGGGCAAAGATACAATAAAAAGGCGTGCAACCCAGTTGCAATGAGCCGTTGATGCCGTAAAATACCTACTTTTGGGGATAGATCACATCGTAGAGCATCCGTGAGAATTTGTCCGCACCCGTGGATGTCAGGTGGCTGGAGTCGTTGAAATCCTCGGGAAGGAAGCCCTCGGCAAAGAGGAAACTATGGTATTCCACATTCGGATATTTCTGCTGCAGTTTCTGGACGAAACTCTCAATGTCGCGCAGGGCTTCGGGATGGATGGCATCCTGATAGGTCTTATAGACAGGTGTATGTACCAAGATCAGTCTGGCTCCCTGCTGTTGGGTCACTCGGGCAATGGTCTCATACACATTCCACAGCTTATCATACGTCTCCTCATCGATAGGTTCGGAAGGATCAAACTCATCAGCCAGGTTACGGTATTCCCAGTCAGCCAGTCGCTCGTTAACATCGAGTCCGCAATATCCCAAAGAGTCGCATTCCAGTATCTTTTCGGCCTTATTCCAGAAACGGGACATGTAGTTCAATTTGGAGTTCAGGATTTCCGACCAGTACCAGAAGGGCTTCAGGTGTATGCCCATATATTTCATATGCATGCAGTGACAGGTGCCCATTAGACTGAATGCTCCAGTATTGACCTCCTGTTCGTTATGCTTCAGGCGTCCAAAGAGGAAGGTGGAGTAGTCCATGTGCATGATGACAGCCTCGAGGCTGTCCATGCCCGGTACATATTTCTCTGCCAAGGCGGCATCGTATTCGTTCAGACGGGCAGAGATCGCCATATTGAAAGCGCCTTCTCCCAACAGAGCCGGATTGATACCCTCCTCAACGTGTGAGCTGCCTAAGAGTAGTACTTTAATATCCTTCTGGTGGTCTTCCACATATTGCCGCTTATAGGAATAAACATTCGGGCGGTACAGTAGTCCGACCTCAATGGCAATCAGCATCACGAGGAGCAGGGCGCCGAATTTGGAAAGGGTGATAAGAAACTGCTTCATGTGGTGTCAGAATTGGAAGTAAATAAATGCCTGGCTCTTGCCCGTGAAGGTGATGATGAGCAGGATGATCAACAGATAGAAGGCAAAGCGGCAGGCTCTTGTGCTGAACAATCGGAAGTCCTGCAGTTGGAGGGCATGCTCCTGCTTGCGTTGAATCCACTCGACAACCAGTAGCATAAGAGCCATGAGGATATATAGTTTGCAGTAATTGTCGATAACCATGGGGGCTGCGAAGCCATTAGTACCTGTGGCCATGAGGAAGTCAACGGCCTGACTGATGTTGTCAGCCCTGAAGAATACCAACGACAATGCCCAGAGACAGAAAGTAAGCACCATCTTTCCGACATCTTTCAGGAAAGGCAGACCGTGGTCGTTGGCTTTGAGTTTCTTGTTCTTGCCGAAAGCGCCCGACAGGATGAGGGGGATGAAGAGCAGGCCATGATATAGACCGAAGACGCCAAAGGTCCAGTTGGCTCCATGCCACAGACCAATAAGTACCAGGTTGATGATGGCCGCCAGCATGATACCGAGATTCCCGAGATCTCTGAAAGCGATGTTCAGTGGCATGAAGACATAATCCGTAATCCATCCCGTGAGTGACATGTGCCACCTGCGCCAGAACTCTGCCATGTTACGGGCCAGGAAAGGATGGTTGAAGTTCCTGTTTATTTGGAAGCCCAACAGCTTTCCGACGCCAATGGCCATGTTAGAATATCCGTCGAAGTCGGCATAGAGCTGGATGGGGTAGAGCAGGATGGCTATCAGGAGCATGGCCGATGACTGACTGTCGTATGCCGTCCAGGCATTGCCCGTGATGATGGCCAGATTGTCGGCAATGACCATCTTCGTGAACATACCCCACAGAATCTGCCGGCAACCGTCTGCCGCCTGCAGATAGTCTAATGTGTGTACGCGCTGCAGTTGTGGCAGGAACTTGTCAGGACGGTCAATGGGACCAGAGAGGATCGTCGGAAAGAATGCGATGTAAGCAGCAAATTCCGTCAGGTCCCTACTGGGCATGATATGTTCACGATGGATCTCAATGATGTAACTGATAAGCTTGAACGTAAAGAAACTGACACCGATGGGTAGGATGATGTGAAGCGTGTTCCACGATACCTGTAGGCCGATGGCATTCAATAAGTCTGCCAGTGACTCGGCGAAGAAGTTCAGGTATTTGAAATACAACAGGACGGCAATGCCTATCACCACACTCAATGTCGTGATATGGGAGGCCCTGCGCGTACGGCGGTTGTCCATCTCGTGGCGGAGCCACAATCCCAGTCCCCAGAATATGGCGGTGGCTCCCAACAAAATGGGAATCATCCGCCAGTCGGCAATGCCATAAAAGACATAACTGGCCAGCAAAAGCCAAGTATTCTGAAAACGTGGGGACTTCCTGCAAACTGGTAGATAATAGACAGAGAAGACTATTACAAAGAAGAGCAGGAAGCTGTATGAATTGACAACCATGTGCTTACTTCAGTTTCTCCAGCATCGAGGTGACCATCTCGCCGACGTTCCTCCACTTCATGATCTCTAAGGAGGTGAACTTAATGCCAAATGCCTTCTCGATGGCCACAATGAGCTGAATATGGCTCAGGGAGTCCCATTCCTCAATGTCGTTGGCACTGGTCTCGTCTGTCAATTCCAGTTCGTCGAGGTCGAATACATCCAAGAAAATCTCATGTAACTTGCTAAAAATCTCTGCTTTTTCCATATCTTTTACTTTTTTACCTTTATATTATATGTTGTGCGGCGTTGACAGGAATCTCCACGCCATTTAACTGTTGGCTGGCCTCTAACAGACTGACGATGATGCCAGCCACCTCTTCCGGCTGTAGGAGTTTCTTCAGAGGATGCGCCTCTTTCATCTGTTCCAATTGGAAGTCCTCAACCTTTCCAAAGTCAGTCTGCATATAGTCTGGGAGGATGCAGTTGCTGGTGATGTTAAACCGTCCCAGTTCCTTGCTCCAACTCTTGGACAGCTGTCGGATATAGGCTTTGGTTGCTGTATAGACGGAGAATCCTGTTGGGGGTACGTCCATCACGTAGGAGGTGATGATATTGATGATCTTTCCGAACTTACGTTTCCGCATACCTTGGGCACAGGCCTGTGTAATCCTAATGACGGGCATCACGTTGTCATGGAAAGCCTTGGAAAAGTCATCTGGGGCTGTCTTGTGGAAGTGGACACCTTGTGCGGTACCGGCATAGGCATTGTTGATGAGCACATCAACCTGCTCGTTTGACAGGAACTGTATAAATTGGTCCACACTCGCTTCATCGGTAAAATCTACCTGGACTGCCCTGACATTGGCGTATTGGCCAGCCAGTGCCTGGGCTTCATCCTCATGACGGCAATAGGTAAATAATACCTGATGCCCTGCCGATGCTGCACATGCTTCTACCAATGCCTTTCCCAAACCAGAGGATCCTCCTGTGATGATAATGTTCATGCGTTATTCGTTTAAGAGTCCTATCTGCACATGCCCTTTGGCCACCAGCTGACGACCAGTGTCAGTTGTCTTATAGAACTTGAGTTTATAATTGATGATGTTGACTGCCTCAGAAACAGTGTCGATACCAGCCTCAAGTGTAATCTCGTCGTTCAGGAACACTGGCTTGTGGAAGTTGATGTCCTGTGACTGGATCATGACGTGTGGGGTAGGGAGACACATGCCTACGAAGTGAGAGATAAAGGCATTGAGGATGTTCCCGTACATGACACAGCCACTAAACCCCTTTGCTTTGGCAAAGGCTTCATCTGTATGCAGGGGATTCATATCCTGACTGCAACGCTGGAAACTATCGTAAACCTCAGGTGTCACTTGATAGACATGTGACAACGATGCCGTCTTCTCTGCCAGTTCTGTAATAGTCATGCTGTTTCCGATTTAGTAATATAACATTCTCTTGGTTGATAGGCTACCACATCCAGTTCATACTGGGCAGTGGCTGCACCTTCGATTTTCGTAAAGCCAAGACCAGGATAGTGCTGTTCCACCATCTTGTTCTTGGGGGTAGGAAGATACTCGCCGATAATGCGCTTGTAGCCTGCTGCCTTGGCACGCTCCACCATCGTGTTGAGGGTGAAATTTTCCATGCCACGCTTCAGCACACGGCAACTCATGAACCAGGTATCAACAAATAATGTCTCTGCATCCTGGGGTTTCATGATGA
>Ga0265298_10012145_pt1 | contig 10015 bp, 10 predicted proteins | sample AusTroGonzalo_MG_3_FD_193486 | JGI IMG/M metagenome (GOLD analysis project Ga0265298, IMG submission 193486) | Bovine rumen microbial communities from tropical cattle in Woodstock, Queensland, Australia - Gonzalo_01 | ecosystem: Host-associated > Mammals > Digestive system > Stomach > Rumen ... | reverse complement strand
TACTACTTCCTGCAGGACCGTTTTGAAGTCGTTGAATACCGGCTTCTTTGCATGACGGATATCCTTTGGCATGAAGCGCAGGATATGCTTCGATACAGGCTCCATTCCGCCGTCAAGATATATGGCGGCTATAACAGCCTCAAAAGCGTCCGCAAGTATTGAGGGACGCTCCCTGCCGCCGGTGTTCTCCTCACCCTTGCCGAGGCGGAGAAACCTTCCCAGCTCTATCTGCTGCGCAAATATATGCAGTGACTTCTCGCAGACCAGCGAGGCTCTCATTTTTGTAAGCTCACCCTCTGCGACATTGAGGTTTTTATATAAGAAATCAGATACAACTATCGAAAGGACGCTGTCGCCGAGAAATTCGAGGCGCTCATTGCTGCCGTTGGGACGCTTCTTCTCGTTTGCGTACGACGAATGTGAAAGCGCCTGTTTCAGCAGCTGTATGTCATTGAATTTATATCCGATAATTTCCTCAAATCTTTCAAGTTCTTCCATAGTATCACTCCTTGTCCGCAAGCTCCATACCGGACACAAAGCTCTCTATAACGCCTGTGACATTACCCTCAACACAGCGCTTTGCCTGCCTTACAGCGTTGAAGAACGCCGTACCGTCAGAGCTTCCGTGAGCTTTTATGACCGGCTTCTTGACACCAAGAAGCGCCGAGCCGCCCACTTCCTTATAATCCATCTGCTTGCGGAACGTCTGTATCTTTTTGTAAGAAAGCAGAGCTCCGAGCTTTCCTGCTCCGGAGTAGAGCCATTTTACCTTTTTGGAGAAAAAGCTGCCCATGCCTTCATAGAGCTTCAAAGCTATATTTCCGGTAAAGCCGTCGGTAACGACTACCTGCACCTCGCCCTTGGGCATATCTCTTGCCTCGATATTGCCCACGAAGTTCAGCCCTGACTTTTCGAGCAGCTTGTATGCTTCTATTTCAAGCTCCCTGCCCTTTGTCTCCTCAGAACCGATATTCAGCAGAGCTACCTTAGGTTTGTCTATGCCCATTACCTTTTCCATGTAAGCGCTTCCCATGACCGCGAACTGCACCAGCATCTCAGGGCGGCACTCTGTATTCGCACCTGCGTCCACAAGCACGAAGCTTCCCTTATCCGCCGGCATAACAGGTGAAGGCGCTATCCGTTTAATGCCTTTGATACGCTTGACGATGAAGGTAGCCCCCATAACGAGAGCTCCCGTACTTCCAGCGGAGACAAAGGCATCGCCCCTGCCCTCTGCAAGAAGTCCGAGACCTACAGCCATAGAGGAATTCTTTCCCGACCTGATTATCTCCTTCGGTTCTTCATGTATATCAAAAACATCATCGGTATGAACTATCTCGATACCGTCAAGGCTGAGACCGTTCTTTTCGGCGCAGTCCCTTATCTCCGGCTCTCTGCCTGTAAGGACTATACCTACGCCAAGCTCACGGACTGCTCTTTCGCAACCCTTTATCACTTCCAGAGGAGCGTTGTCTCCTCCGAAAGCATCAACTATTACCTTTACAGCCAATTCTATCCAGCTCTCCTCTCAGCGACCTGACCGCACGTTCCGCATAAGCTTCGTAGCGTTCCTTTTTATCCTTTATCCTTACGCCTATATCGGGAAGTATGCCCATATTTGCGCCCATTGGCTGGAAGTTCCCGCTGTTGAACGGGTCGCTGACATACCTTGACAGCGCTCCTGTCATAGTATCAGCAGGGAGCTGAATGGGTTCAAGTCCTTTTATTTTTCTTGCAGCTGCGATACCTGCTATCAGACCGCTTGCCGCGCTTTCCATATAGCCCTCAACACCGGTTATCTGCCCTGCAAAATATATCTTCGGACGGCTCCTCATGGAGAAGTCGCTGCTGAGCAGTTCCGGACTGTTTATGAAGGTATTCCTGTGCATAACGCCGTAGCGCATGAACTCGGCATTTTCAAGTCCGGGTATCATTGAGAACACACGCTTCTGCTCGCCGAATTTCAGATTCGTCTGAAAGCCAACAAGATTGAAGAGAGTTCCCTCACGGTTCTCCTTCCTGAGCTGCACTACCGCATAAGGTCTTCTGCCCGTGCGCGGATCGTCGATGCCTACAGGCTTCATGGGACCGAATCGCATAGTATCAACTCCACGTGAAGCAAGCTCCTCTATAGGCATACAGCCCTCATAGACACTGAAGGGGTGGGTCTCGAAGTCCTTGAGCTGCACCTTCTCGGCAGCAATGAGCGCATTGTAGAATGCAAGGTACTCTTCCTTGTTCATGGGGCAGTTCACATAATCCGCGTCTCCTCTGTCATAGCGTGAAGCAAAGAATGCCTTTTCCATATCTATGCTCTCCGCAGTCACAATAGGAGCGGCAGCGTCATAAAAGCTGAGCCCCTCGCCGCAGAGCTCCTTTATTATATCAGCCATTGCCCCCTGAGTGAGTGGACCTGTGGCTATTATCACCGTACCCTCCGGCAGCTCAGTGACCTCACCGCCGATGACCTTGATAAGTGGGTGGCTCTTTATCTTTTCCGTAACCGCGTCTGAGAACTTCTCGCGGTCTACCGCAAGCGCTCCTCCTGCCTCAACGGCATTTTCCTTTGCACAGGGAACTGTCAGCGAACCGAGCATTTCCATTTCGTGTTTCAGAAGTCCGGCAGCCGACCCAAGCCTTGCCGCTTTCAGTGAATTTGAGCATACCAGCTCCGCAAAGCCGCTGTATTTATGTGCGGGAGAGAACTTTTCCGGCTTCATCTCATAAAGCCTGACATTTATCCCTGCCTCGGCGGCAGCCCATGCGGCTTCACAGCCTGCAAGTCCAGCGCCGATAACGCTGATGTATCCGCTCATTTCTTCAGCTCTCTTTCGTAGCCGCAGCCCTCTGTCTCACAGACCAGCTTTCCGGATTTTCCGCCCTTCATGAACAGAGTTTTTCCGCACTGAGGACAGAGCTCCGCTGTAGGTACATTCCATGTCATGAAGCTGCACTCCGGAAAGCCCTCGCAGCCGTAGAAGCTCCTGCCCTTCTTGGACTTTTTCAGCAGCATCTTCTTTCCGCAGCGCGGACAGCTTCCGTCAGTCTCTGTAACTATCTTCTTGGTATTCTTGCACTCCGGGAAACCGGGACAGGCAAGGAATTTTCCGTACTTGCTGTACTTTATCACCATATTTCTTCCGCAGAGCTCGCATACCACGTCTGTCTCCTCATCGGGGACCTTTACACGCTTGCCGTCCATAGCTTCCTCAGCCTGTTTCAGAGTCTTTGAGAAATCGTCGTAGAACTCGCGGAGAGTGCTTACCCAGTTCTTTTCGCCGTGCTCGACCTCATCGAGGTTGTTTTCCATTTCAGCAGTGAACTTTGCGTCAACTATCTTCTTGAAGTGATCCTTCATAAGCTCTGTTATTACCTCGCCGAGGTTCGTGGGCTTCAATGCCTTGCCCTCATGCTCCACATAACGGCGGGAAGTGATAGTTGTTATGGTAGGAGCGTAGGTACTTGGTCTGCCTATTCCGTTTTCTTCAAGAGCCTTAATAAGAGACGCTTCCGTATAGCGCGGAGGCGGCTGTGTGAAGTGCTGATTTCCTGATATGGATTTCAGTTTAAGCTTATCGTCGGCTTTAAGGTCAGGCAGCATTTTCTTAGCTCCGTCCTCAGAGTCCGTGGACTCAACATACAGCGCCATAAAGCCGTCAAACTTCACTGAATATCCCGAAGCCCTGAATGTGCAGCCGTTTGCTTCGATATCGGCTGAAACTGTGTCAAGGAGAGCGTTTGCCATCTGGCTTGCGATAAAGCGCTCCCATATCAGCTTGTACAGCTTGTACTGATCCGCACTGAGGCTGGACTTTACCCTTTCCGGAGTAAGCTCCGGAGTTGAAGGACGTATAGCTTCATGAGCGTCCTGAGCGTTGCTCTTTGTCTTGAAGCTCCTCGGCTCCGGCGGCAGGTAATCGCTGCCGTAAACTGTACCGATATACTCAGCGGCTGCCTTCTTTGCCTCATCGGATATACGCAGGCTGTCAGTTCTCATGTAAGTGATAAGACCTACTGCGCCTACGCCCTGTACATCCACACCTTCGTAAAGCTCCTGAGCAGCCTTCATGGTGCGCTTTGCACTGAAGCTGAGCTTGCGTGAGGCTTCCTGCTGGAGAGTAGATGTGATGAAGGGAGGTGCAGGCTGTTTCTTTGTGACACGCTTCTTGACGGATGTCACTGTATACTCAGCGCCTTCAAGCCTTCTGAGCAGATCGTCTGCTTCAGCCTGATTGGCTATCTCAAGCTTTTCGCCGTCAACGGCAACAAGTGCCGCGTCGAATACCTTCCTTGACGACGGAGCTGTGAACTTCGCGTCGATAGACCAATACTCCTTGGGCACGAATGCTCTGATCTCGTTCTCACGGTCAACTACAAGACGTACAGCCACAGACTGCACTCTTCCTGCGGACAAGCCTCTCTTGACTTTTTTCCAGAGGAAAGGACTGAGCTCGTAGCCCACAAGTCTGTCAAGGATACGTCTCGCCTGCTGAGCGTTCACAAGGTCAACGTCTATCTTATGAGGATTGCTCATACCGTTCTTTACGCCTGTCTTGGTGATCTCGTTGAAGGCAACGCGGTTGTTGTCGTTCATATCGAGCTTCAGCATCTGTGCTATATGCCATGATATAGCCTCTCCCTCACGGTCAGGGTCGGTGGCGAGATAGACCTTGTCGCATTTCTTGGCGCGTTTTTTCAGCTCTCTGATAACGTCCTCCTTGCCCTTCATATCGGTATACTGAGGCTTGAAGTCGTTATCCTTGTCAACACCCATCTTCGATTTCGGAAGGTCGCGGACATGGCCCATGGAAGCTATGACCTCATATCCTGTTCCAAGGTATTTCTGGATGGTTTTTGCCTTTGCAGGCGACTCTACTATAACTAAATCTGACATCGGATTATCCCCTTATCTTATAAGTTCAAACATTTTGCCCGGAAGTGAACGGACAATGCCGATTATCTCAAGCTCTGTGAGCTCAGTCATCAGCTCTGACGTGTCAAGCTCAAGTCTCTGAGCAAGCTCGTCTGCGTGGAGAGCGCCGTTTTCAAGCGCCTCCGCTATTTGCTTCTGCTGTTCGGAAAGATCTGCCGGCAGCTCTTCTTTCACAGCTTCACGTGCAGCTTTTTCGTTACCGGAAGGTATATTGTTAAGCTCATACATCGCTTCGGTGATGAACTTCTCATCATCGGAAGTATAGGCGGAAGGTATTGCTTTTGCTGTATATTCAGCGGAAAGCTGTTCTTTTCTGCCGCTTATGCAGTCCATCACGTCGGAAGCATCATACATAGGTATCGCTCCGTCACGAAGCAGCTTTATATTGCCTGAATATTCTCCGCTGAAAATATCGGCAGGCGGCAGGCAAAGTACCTCTCTGCCCTGTGCAGCCGCAAGGTTAGCGGTTATCAGCGAACCGCTCTTAACTCCTGCCTGAAATACAACGGCAGCCTTGCCGAGAGCCGCAAGTATCCTGTTCCGCTTAGGGAAGTTTCCGGAATAAGGCTGTGTCCCCGGCGGGAACTCTGATATGAAAACTCCGCCTGCGGCAAGTATTGTATCCCTGTAAGCAAAGTTCTGCTTAGGGTAGTCCACATCGACTCCGCAGCCCATGACACAGGCAGTAGGTCTGCCTATCTCAGCCGCAGCCATACTGCAGGCAAGATCTATGCCTACAGCGAAGCCGCTTACTATGACAGCTCCTCTTGCGGAAAGCTCGGAGCATATCTCCTTTGCCGCTTTCAGGCTGTACACGTCCGCCTTTCGTGTTCCTACCGCCGTGACGGTAAGCCCGGTCTGAAGGCATGAGATATTGCCCCTGTAATATATAACTGAGGGCGGATTGTATATATGCTTCAGCTGTGAAGGATATTCAAGGCTCTTGAAGCATACGACACCTATACCATGCTTTGCGCAGTTCTCAAGAAAGACCTCGGCATTGTGCAGCGGTATACTATGTATATTTTTATTCTCATTATCACTGAGGCTGACCATGGTGCTGCCCTCACTCAGCGCGAGGTATGCCTTTTCAGCTGTTCGGAAGAAGTTTATAACTTCCCAGATACGATGATTTCCTGTGCCGAACACCATATTCAGCCACAGCCAGTATTTTATCCCGTCCATAGCAAAGCCCCCTTTGTTTTTATAATAAAGATCATATATAATCAGTATCCCATTGTTCCGTCAAGAGATTCGTCATTCACTATCCAGTCGCTGACGGATATTATCCTGTAGTTCTCCTTATCATCTCTTATGACGACCTTGCCTATACCTGCATTGATGATAAGTCTTTTGCACATTGAACAGCTGTTGGCTTTATTGATATATGTACCGTCAGCCGCTTCCTTGCCCACAAGGAACATTACCGAATCCAGCATTCTGTCCCTCGGGGCGGATATTATTGCATTCGCCTCAGCGTGGACGCTCCTGCAAAGCTCATATCTCTCACCCCGGGGAATATCCAGCTTTTCTCTTATGCAGCAGCCAATATCGGAGCAGTTTGCTCTTCCTCTTGGCGCTCCCACATAGCCCGTGGAGACTATCTCATCGTTCTTTACGATAACAGCGCCGTAGTGTCTTCTGAGGCAGGTACACCTTTCCGACACCTTTTCGGCTATATCAAGGTAATAGTTTATCTTGTCCCGTCTTTCTTCCATTACAGCGCCTCCTGCTGCGGAATGAGCGTATTATCTGCTCAGCTCCCACATAAGTATTCCTGCAGCCATTGCTGCGTTGAGAGAGTTTATGTTACCATGCATGGGGATGATGACACGCCTTGTGCAGCGCTGTGCGATATCTTTGGGAAGTCCGTTGCCCTCGTTGCCGATGAACACAGCCTGAGTCCCGTCAAAGCTGCACTCAGTAACAGGTACGGCGTCCTTGTCTATGACTGCCGCCGACGTTACCGCGCCGGCTTCCTCCAGTTCACTGAAAAGGACGTCCGTGTCATTTTCAACGGCTGTCTTCATTCTGAATACAGAGCCCATAGTGGAACGTATCACCTTAGGACTGTAAAGGTCACAGCTTCCTGAAAGAATCACTCCGTCAATGCCGAGAGCGTCGGCAGTCCTTATCATCATGCCCACATTTCCGGGGTCCTGAAGTCCGAAAAGCACAAGGAATTTACCTCCGCTTTTCATTATACTGCTCACGCTCCGCTGCACAGGTATCCTGCACATGGCAAATACTCCCTGTGTGGTATCTGTGGACGCGATCTTATTTCCAAGCTCATTTGAAATGACAATAGTTCTTGTGCTCCTCAAATCAGCCTGTAAAATCTCCTCACCGAAGCGCTCCTGCGCTTTCTGGGTGAGTATGAGCTGTGTTATGCCGCTTTCCTCGCGGAGAGCGTCCTCGACTATCCTGAGCCCCTCCAACACGAATAAGCCGTACTGAAGCCTTTCTTTTTTTGAAGAAGAGAGCTTCTGATACAGCTTGACAGTAGGATTATCTTTTGAAGTGATGATGTTTTCCAACAGCACAACACCGCCTGTATTTATTCGTAATGCGTAACCGCAGCCATTGCCGCAAATTACGCATTATGAATCCGAGGATTAACAAAAACACGCTCTTAACGTAATTAAGAAGCGTGTTTATTATATGAATTAAAGAGCAGCCTTTGCCTTGTCAGCAATTGCTGTGAAACCAGCTGCGTCGTTGATAGCGATCTCGGAGAGCATCTTTCTGTTGAGAGAGATACCAGCCTTCTTGCAGCCGTTCATGAATGTTGAGTAGTTCATGCCGTTGAGCTTAGCAGCTGCTGAGATTCTTGTGATCCAGAGCTGTCTGAACTGTCTCTTCTTCTGCTTTCTTCCGATGTATGCATAGTTGCCCGACTTCATTACAGCCTGCTTGGCCATCTTGAAGTGTTTGCTCTTAGAGCCCCAGTAGCCCTTAGCAAGCTTTAAAGTCTTGTTTCTTCTCTTACGAGTCATCATTGCACCTTTAATACGTGCCATAGTCTTTTACCTCCAAAATTAAAATTACGGGAATAAGCTCATACTGTACGGAACTGTATTCCGCCTCTGATTACATATAGGGAACGAGCTTCTTGATAGTAGGTGCGTTTGTGCAGTCAGCAACACCGGCGTTACGAGCGATTCTCTTGCGCTTTGTGTCCTTCTGAGTAAGTCTGTGTCTCTTGTTGGTGTGCTGATACTTTACCTTACCGCTTCCTGTAATCTTAAAACGCTTCTTAGCGCCCGAGTGAGTTTTAACCTTTACCTTTGCCATTATATGATCCTCCTTACTTAGCGGCCTTTGGCGAAACGAACATTACGATGCTGCGTCCCTCCATTTTAGCCGGCTTATCCACAGTGCCTGCCTCAGAAACTGCTTCCTTGAAGCGATCAAGCAGTTCGCTTCCAAGTTCGGGATGTGCAATAGCTCTTTTACGGAATCTAACCGAAACCTTGAGTTTATCGCCGCCCTGTAAAAATTTGACAGCCTGATTTACCTTCGTTTCAAAGTCATGAGTATCTATCGTGGAGAACATTCTTATCTCCTTGATGGAAACTACTTTCTGATTTTTTCTTGCTTCTTTTTCACGTTTAGCCTGCTCGAAACAATACTTGCCGTAGTCCATAACGCGGCATACGGGCGGTGTTGCCTGCGGAGCGATCTTAACGAGATCCAGATCCTGATCGAAGGCTATCTGCTGAGCCTCTTTGGCGGATAAAACGCCGAGCTTTTTACCGTCAGCGTCGATTACGAGGACTTCCTTGTCTCTTATCTCTTCGTTGATCTGCAGTTCCTGTTTGCTAATAGTCAAGCACCTCCAAGCAAAATAATTTAAAAACAAAAATGAGTGCAGAAATTATCCGCACTCACCAATACACACTGAATATATCACAACTGCCGCAAGAACAGCCCGATAGCTCATTACATATTGACCGTTTCAGCAATGCCCGACGGTGAGAACGCATAGTTCTGCTTTGTTTACTCAATTATTATATACTCATTTCCGTTAATTGTCAAGCAGCTTCATAATTTTTGTCATTTTGCACAGTATCGTCTTTGACCATGCTCTTGATTTTATCCCATATTGCAAATCTTATCTTGTATTTCTTGGGATGTTTAAGTATATCCAGTTCTTTTTTATCAAAATGCTTCTCCTCAGCGTTTTTATCCGTTTCAGTGCTGTCCTTCACTTCTTCCGCTTCACCAGTATCCTCACAGGCAGCAGGCAGACAAAGCGGCGGATACATGACACACCACCAGTTATGCCCCTCTGCCTTTCCTATCTTTATACGCAGAGCACGGTATCTGCCGGGCGGCATAGTTATCTCACCGTAAGTACGCTCATCAAACAAAGTATCCTCAAGCTCCGCAGTGACGCCGTCCTGACAGCCCTGAGAACGCAGAACTCTCTCCGCTATGTCCTCTATCACATCAAGCTTTTCGGCAGCAGCCGCTTCCGCTTCCGCAAGGTCAGACGCTTCGCTGAAAATATTGCTCCTGAGCAGCTCATCACGGACCATAAACTTCAGCCGCTGATCCTGCTCACTGTCGGAGTTTGCCAGTATATGCAGTCTCAGGACGCTTCCGCGCAGCTCGTCCAGCTTCATGCCGTCGCCGATAAAGCTGCCTATATTTGAGATAAGCACCGCAAGTACAAGTCCTGCCGCCATAACAGCCATCGAAGGCTTTTTCATCAACATCACCTCGGTTACAGTATGGCAAAAACAGTAAATAATATTCAGCTTCCTGCAAAAATGTCTGTATTTTAAGATAATATATTGACTGTATTGATAAAAAATGTTATTATATAGGAACAGAAAGGGGTAATGATAATATGTCTGAAAAGAATAATCAGATCAAAAAGGAAAACAAGTCCGTATTAAAGAAAAAGCACAATAAAAGGGTAAAGATCAAAAAGTTCATACATGATAATATTGATACGCTGAAAAAATCTTGGTTTATCATATCTGTGCTTTCAATACTCATCGCTCTGGCAATCATAGTATTCCTGTTCAATCAGTGGTCCGTTTTGCCTTTGAAGGTCGCAGGTATCATACTGTT
>Ga0265298_10012144_pt1 | contig 10016 bp, 9 predicted proteins | sample AusTroGonzalo_MG_3_FD_193486 | JGI IMG/M metagenome (GOLD analysis project Ga0265298, IMG submission 193486) | Bovine rumen microbial communities from tropical cattle in Woodstock, Queensland, Australia - Gonzalo_01 | ecosystem: Host-associated > Mammals > Digestive system > Stomach > Rumen ... | reverse complement strand
CGCATCGGAAACGGCGGTGGTCTTTTTGGCGACGTGGACCCGGTTCAGTTCCTTGTGGTCTTCCACGGTGATGGGGCGTTTGGCTTCAGCGGATGCTTTTCTGGCTGACATATTCTTTTCCTCCTGATATTTAATAATATTATTTCATAAATAATATCAATGACGATTATTTTATAACACATACAAAGATGAACGTCAACTCTTTTTTTCATTTTCCCGGCGAAACCGTTTGACAGGCCGTCTGTTTCCGTTTATGATCGGAAACAGAAAAAGCAGGAGGTCTATTTTATGAATAAACAGGTCATCAATCCTTATCTTCCGAACTGGGAGTATGTTCCGGACGGGGAACCTTATCTTTTCGGGGACCGGGTGTATGTCTACGGATCCCATGATTATTTCGGCGGTGACGTATACTGCATGGGCGACTATGTCTGCTGGTCCGCACCGAAGGACGATCTGGGAGACTGGCGGTATGAGGGCGTGATCTACCGGAAGGATCAGGATCCGCACAACACCGACCTGCAGGGAAATCTGTACGCGCCGGACGTGACGACAGGGCCGGACGGAAGGTATTACCTCTACTATGTGCTGAGTAACTGGGGTGTGGTTTCCGTTGCGGTGGCGGACAAACCTGCCGGTCCTTATGCATTTTACGGCTATGTGCACTATCCGGACGGCACCCGCCTGGGCGAAAAGGAAGGGGACGAACCCCAGTTCGATCCGGGCGTTCTGCGGGAAGGAGAGAGAACGTACATTTACACCGGCTTCTGCGGATACGGGGATCTGAGCCGCCACGGTGCGATGGTAACCGTGCTGGAGAAGGATATGCTGACGGTTTCGGAAGCGCCGCGGTTTGTGGCGCCCGGGGTGATGTACTGCGAAGGAACCGGCTTTGAGGGACATGCCTTCTTTGAGGCGCCTTCCATCCGGAAGCGGGGAGATCTCTACTACTTTATCTATTCCTCCATTCAGTTCCATGAGCTGTGCTATGCCGTGAGCAAAGAACCCACGGGGGGTTTTGAGTATAAAGGTGTGATCATCAGCAGCTGCGACAAGGGAATCGACAGCTACAAGCCTGCGGACAGGCCGATGTATTATACCGCCAACAATCACGGCAGCATGGAAAAGATCGGGGAGGACTGGTATATCTTCTATCACCGGCATACCAACGGTACGAACTATTCCCGCCAGGGATGCCTGGAAAAGCTGTCCTTTAACGAGGACGGGACGATCTGTCAGGCAGAAATGACTTCCTGCGGAAGCGTCCGGCCCCTGCGCGGGGAAGGATACTATCCTGCCTATATCGCCTGCCATCTGTTCACGGACACGGAGGTGACGTATGTTCCCTGGTCCGGCTGGATGGACGACCGGTTCCCGAAAATCACCCAGGAGATCGAAGAAGGCGGAAAAGGCATCGGGTATATCGCGAATATGCGCAACTCCGCCACTGCCGGGTTCCGGTATTTCGACTGCCGGGGCATCCGGAAGATCAAAATCCGCACCAAGGGGTATGCCAATGGAAAGATGGAAATCCGCACTGCCTGGGACGGCGAAGCGATCGGATCCGTTCCGATCGGCTATGCCAACGTTTGGCACGATACCGAAGCGGAGATTGTTCTTCCGGACGGCGTTCAGTCGCTGTACTTTACCTTTGCCGGACAGGGACATCTGCAGTTTGCCGGGTTTGAACTGTGCATATGCGAGTAACAGGTAAAAACGGGTAACACCGGCCATGCTGCAGATGCGAAAGCCGGAAATCGGAAGGTATACCGCGCTTTGATGATGGTGATGCTGCTGTTTGTTTCAAAAAGCCGCTGTTGAAATTGTCAACAGCGGCTCTTTGGAATACCTGCTTTATTTGTCGGCGTCGAAAAGGAGAACCCATCCCTTTTCGGGAACGGCAACCTGATGGGTATGGATCGGGGCCCCCATGTCGACGGCGGGAGCCTCCCGCAGGCGTTCGTCGGTCATATAAGCGAGGAAGGCTTTCAGCTCTTTCCCTTCCCGCGGCGCAGCCTGGTGAGAACAAAGCACACAGATGATTTCTTCCCCCGCTTCTTTCTCCGTCTGAGCAATCAGCTTCAGCATGGTATCCCGCCATTGCTTTGCCGGCAGGGAACAGGGGAACCACATCCAGGTGCAGGGGTTCCAGTCATCCCCGGTCAGCAGCAGCCGGAGATCCGGTACGAACAGCACCACGCTGCCCTCGGTGTGCCCCGGGACACGGAGGACCCAGACTTCCCGGTTTCCAAGGTCAAAGACGCTGGCGTCGAAGTCGCCGACACGGTCAATATAGCGAAGAGGTTCCGGCATGGGAATGACAGCCGTGAAGAAATCCTCCGGCACGGAGAGCCCGGCTTCTTCAGCCTGCTTCTGCACCTTTCGGCGCTGGAGCTGAGCGGTTCGGAGGGCAAATTCTTCCTGATCCGCCGGATCCATCAGGCTGTGGTCAAACCAGCGGGCGCCCAGCATATGATCGTGATGCCCGTGGGAAAGGATCAGCTCCACGGGCTTTTCTGTCAGCGTCCGGACATAGGCTGCTACATCTTCCAGACCGTAGCCGGCGTCGAACAGCAGCGCGGAGTCTTCTCCTTCAATCAGGGTGAAACTGACGCCCATGGCGTCGGTGATATGGGTGATGCCCGGAAAGGGCCTGCAGTTTGTGAACATGAAAAATCCTCCTGTTTTGTTCTCAGGAGGATTTTAACACGAACAGGCGCGAAGCGCCACTGTTTTACTGCGGGCAGGAAAGCTCTGCGATCTGTTCGATCATATGGTGCAGGGCGTCGGCCTGGCGGTTGTCCGCGGCGCGGTAATAGACTTCCTTGCCTTCCCGGCGGGAGGTGATGAGTCCGCAGGTGCGCAGGAGCTTCAGATGATGGGAAAGGGCCGGGCTGGACATGTCCATCATGGCAGACAGGTCCTGCAGGCATTCCTCACAGTGGCACAGCAGCCAAAAGAGCTTGATTCGGGTGCCGTCGCTCATCAGTTTGAAGAGATCCGCGGAGGCGGAGAACTCTTCCGGCGCGGGCATATGCCCGAACAGCTTTTCGGCATTTTCATCATGCGCATGGGGCAGGTGGGTCAAGGCTATACCTCCTTTGTAAACAAAGCCCGGATGGCATTGAGAACGGCCAGGATCATCACGCCCACATCCGCGAAGACCGCGAGCCACATATTGGCGATTCCCAGCGCGCCGAGGATCAGACAGACTGCTTTCACCGCCAGGGCGAAAATGATATTCTGGCGGACAATGCTCATGCACTTCCGGGAGATCCGGATGGCTTTGGCAATCTTCAGGGGATTATCGTCCATCAGGACGATGTCCGCCGCTTCGATGGCGGCGTCGGAACCCATGGCGCCCATGGCGATACCGAGATCCGCCCGGGTCAGCACCGGTGCGTCGTTAATGCCGTCTCCGACGAAAGCCAGCACTTCGTTCGGATGTTTGGATTTCAACAGCTCCTCCAGCAGGGCGACCTTATCCTCCGGCAGCAGATCACTGTAGACCTGATCCAGGCCCAGGTCTTCCGCCACCTCTTTGGCTACCGCGTCCCGGTCGCCGGTCAGCATGACTGTGCGGCGTATACCGGCGTCTTTCAGGGCTGCAATGGCTTCCTTCGCTTCCGGCTTTTCCCGGTCGGAGATCACGATGTGGCCGGCATAAGCGCCGTCGATGGCCATGTGCACGATGGTGCCGGTCTGGTGACATTCCATACAGGGAACGCCAAGCTGCGCCATCAGTTTGGCATTGCCGGCGGCGACCTGCCTGCCGTCGACCTGAACAATCACACCGCTGCCGCTGATTTCCTCCACCCTGCCGATCCGGGAAAGATCCGGTGGCCGTTTGCAGGCGTTGCGGATGCTGACGGCGATGGGGTGGGAGGAAGATGATTCGGCAAGGGCCGCAACTTCAAGGAGCTCTTCTTCCGACAGGGGACTGTGGTGTACCGCGGTGACTTCGAACTGTCCCATGGTCAGGGTGCCGGTTTTGTCAAAGACCACGGTGCCCGTTTGCGAAAGCTTTTCCAGCCAGACGGAACCTTTCACCAGGATGCCGGCTTTTCCCGCGCCGCCGATGCCGGCGAAGAAGGTCAGCGGGATGCTGATGACCAGTGCGCAGGGGCAACTGATGACCAGGAACGTCAGGGCACGGTAGATCCAATCGCTCCATTCCGGGGAAAGCCCCAGGAACAGTCCGCGGATTACAGGCGGCAGCACGGCCAGCGCCAGGGCACCGAGGACAACCGCCGGCGTATAGATCCGGGCAAAGCGGGAAATAAAGGTTTCCGATCTGGATTTCAGGGAAGAGGCGTTTTCCACCAGCTCCAGGATCTTCGCGACGGTGGATTCACCGAATTCTTTTGTGGTTTGAATCCGGAGCAGACCGTTCATGTTTACGCAGCCGCTGACGACTTCGTCTCCGGGATGCACATCCCGGGGAACGCTTTCACCGGTCAGCGCGCTGGTGTTCAGGGAGGAGTCGCCTTCCTCCACAACCCCGTCCAGAGGGATTCGTTCCCCGGGGCGAACCACAATGACGGATCCCACGGGCACCTCTTCCGGATCCACTTCTTCCTGGCCGTTTTCCGATTCCACCCGGGCAAAATCCGGCCGGATATCCATCAGCTCGCTGATGTTTTTCCGGCTCTTTCCCACCGCATAGCTCTGGAACAGCTCGCCGATCTGGTAGAAAAGCATCACGGCCACGGCTTCATCAAAGTCCCCGGTTTTCACCAGGCCGATGACCAGGGCGCCGACGGTGGCCACAGCCATCAGAAAATTCTCATCGAACATCTGACGGTTCAGGATTCCTTTGAAGGCCTTCCGAAGAATATCGTAGCCGATGATCCCGTAAGGAATCAGATACAGAAGCATCCGGGGAAGCCGCTGCAGGATGCTGTCCTCCGCGACGCCCTCCAGATGTGGGAAATCCTCCGGCAAAAAATGAAGAATCATCAGCAGCGCGCCGGATACAAGAATCCGGACCAGCATCTTTTTCTGCTTCTTCGTCATGGGTTTGATCCTCGCTTTGCGTTTCCGCAGTCGTTGTGATCTGAGCTCCGTCCGTTTTTATTTTGACAGTTTACAGATAAATCTCGCAGTCGTCCTCGACTTTTTTACAGGCTTTGACGACCTCCTTCATCACTTCGGAAGGTTCAGAACCATCTTTGAAGGAAACGATCATTTTCTGGGTCATGAAATTCACGGTGACAGATTCCACGCCGGCAACTTTTGCCGCGGCACATTCCATCTTGTCGGCACAGTTGGCGCAGTCCACTTCGATCTTATAGGTCTTTTTCATGATTCCAAACCCCTTTCGTCCATTTCTTTTCATTTAACAATTAAATAAATGTTTAATCGTTGGCTGTATCATACCGCGCTTTCCGATGGTTGTCAAGCACTGCTTTCTGATTTTTTTATCCTGTTTTTGACTTTTGACGGTTCGGGTCCGGAGAAGGCGAAGACCTGCCCGCGGAAATGTTTGAGCGGAATGGACAGATCCAGAAACGTTCAGATGAAATTGGCAGTGGCGGATGGGAACAAAATATGGTAGAATAAGGAAAAATCCTGTGAAGAAATAGGAGGAGTTTTGCAAATGAAAAAGAGGATTGCGGCTTTCCTGACGGCGGTTTTGATGCTTGCGCTTCCGCTGCTTGCGGGCGCGGAACAGACAGAATCCCAAAAAGGATATACGCTGGACAAAGTGGTGGTGCTCAGCCGTCACAACATTCGTTCTCCGCTGACGGACGGCGGTTCCCTTCTGGGAGACATTACACCGCATACCTGGTTCACCTGGACCTCCGGTTCCAGCGAACTATCTCTGAGAGGCGCGCAGCTGGAAACTCTGATGGGCCAGTATTTCCGGCAGTGGCTGGTCAGCGAGGGCCTGATTCCCGAAAACTGGCGTCCTGAGGGAGACGCCGTGCGGTTCTATGCCAACGCCAAGCAGCGGACCCAGGCGACGGCACGGTACTTCTCGGCGGGGATGTTCCCGGTGAGTGTTGTACCTATTGAAATGAACGCGCCTTATGACACCATGGACGATGTTTTCCATCCTAAGCTGCACTTCATCTCCGACGCGTATATCGATGCCGCCCTGGATGAAGTTGCCGCCATGGGCGGTGAAAAGGGAATGGCCGGCATCAGTGAAAAGCTGCGGGACGCGATTGCCCTGCTGATGGATGTGACGGATATGAAGGATAGCGAAGCCTATCAATCAGGAAAGTACGGCGATCTGCTGAACGATGAAACCGTCATGTCGCTGACGTTGGACGCGGAACCCTCCATGTCCGGTCCCATCAAAACCGCGACATCCGTGGCGGACGCGCTGAAGTTCCAGTACTACGAGGAACCGGACGAACTGAAAGCCGCTTTCGGCCATGAACTGACCCGGGAGGACTGGCTTGCCATCTGCGGCATTGTGGAAACCTATCAGAAAATGCTTTTCTCCGCCCCGTTGCTCGCCGTGAACGAAGCACATCCGCTGCTGCAGGAACTGAAAAGCGAGCTTGAAAAGGACGGACGGGTGTTCAGCTTCCTCTGCGGCCATGACTCCAATCTTGCCAGCGTGCTGGCTGCACTGAACGTGGAAGAGTACGAGCTGCAGAACACCCTGGAGCCCGGAACACCCATCGGCGGAAAACTGACCTTTGAAAGATATCTGGACGCGGAAGGCAAAGCCTGGTACGCGGTGAGCATCATCTATCAGAGCACACAGCAGCTGCGCGACCGCGAGTCCCTGTCCCTGGAGAACCCGCCCATGAAGGGGGAAATCCGTTTTGAAGGCATTGAACCCAACGCGGACGGACTGATTTCTGAGGAGGATCTGCTGAATCGCTTCCAGGAAGCCATCGACGCATATGACACGCTTGTTGAGGACTATGCCGATGTGGAAAAGGCGGCATAAAAAGGAACACAGACGGAACAACGGATTTCATTGACAAGGCAGACGGGTCTGTCTATAATACGCTTATTCCGTTTGGAAATATTATGGAGGAGGAAAAATAGAAATGAAGAAGATTGTAGCTCTGGTTCTGGCTCTGGTTCTGACGCTGAGCCTGTCTGCCGCGCTGGCCGACGGGATCACCATCGCCGTTCCCAACGACGCCACCAACGAAGGCCGCGCCCTGCTGCTGCTGCAGGCCCGGGGACTGATCACCCTGAAGGAAGACGCCGGCATTACCGCGACGGTTGCCGACATCGTGGACAATCCCCTGAACCTGCAGTTCCAGGAAGTTGAAGCGGCTATGGTGCCCAACGTTCTGGCGGACGTGGATTACGGCGTCATCAACGGCAACTATGCTCTGGCGGCGGAACTGCCCAAGGCGCTGCTGTACGAGAATGCCGAATCCCCCTATGTGAACGTGGTTTGCGTGAACGAAGCCAACAAGGACTCCGATCTGGCCAAGGCGCTGGCTGCCGCCGTGCTGAGCCAGAAGGTTGTGGACTACTTTGCCGAAACCTACAAGGACGGCTCCGCCATCGCCGTGGTTGAGAATCCCACCGACGGTTTCGACGCCACCGTTGATTATGACGCTCTGAAGGGCCAGACCATCAAGATCGCCTGCACGCTGGATCCCCACTCCTTCGTGCTGGAGATTGCCAAGGAAATCCTGGCTGAAAAGGATATCACCCTGGACATCACGATTGTGGATGACTATGTGACCCCGAACACCATGGTGGACGCGGGTGATGTGTTCGCGAACTATTTCGCGCATCAGCCCTACCAGGATGACTTCAACGCCCAGAACGGCACGAAGATCGTGACCATCGCCGGCGTGCATGTTGAGCCCATGGGCCTTTACGCCGGAAAACAGGCGGATCTGGCCGCGCTGGGTCTGGACTAATCATTCGCATGGATCCCTGAGCCGGGCCGATCCTTTCGGTCCGGTTTTTTTCGTGACGTTGCGAAGGAACCCTGATTTGCGATATAATACCATTTACTGAAGTGACCGGAGGCGTTTCCATGATTGAGCTCAGGAACCTGTCCAAGCTGTTCACCACCGTTGACGGACCGGTGGAGGCACTGAAACACATTAACCTGACGGTTCAGGACGGCGATATTTACGGCATTATCGGCATGAGCGGAGCCGGGAAGAGCACCCTGGTCCGCTGCATCAACATGCTTGAAAAACCGACGGAAGGCAGCGTGCTGATGGACGGCCGGGATATGGGAACTCTTTCCGAGAAAGAGCTGCGGCAGGCCCGCCGCCAGATCACCATGATCTTTCAGGGGTTCAATCTCCTGATGCAGCGAACCTGCCTGAAGAACGTGATGCTGCCGTTGCGCTTTGGGGGAACGGACCGGAACGCGGCGGAGAAAAAAGCAAAAGAGCTGCTGGAACTGGTCGGACTGCCGGACAAGGCCAACAGCTACCCGGCGCAGCTGTCCGGCGGCCAGCAGCAGCGGGTTGCGATTGCCCGGGCCCTGGCCACTGAGCCGAAGGTGCTGCTGTGCGACGAGGCAACCTCCGCACTGGACCCGAAAACCACCCACGCGATTCTGGATCTGATCCGGGAGATCAACAAAAAGCTCGGGATCACGGTGATCGTCATCACGCACCAGATGAGCGTCGTGCAGGAAATCTGCAATCGCGTCGCGATTCTGGAGCATGGAACCGTTGTGGAAGAAGGCACCGTTACGGAAGTCTTCGCCAATCCGCGGGCCCAGGCTACCCGGAATCTGATCAATCCCGCGGACACCGACAACGACAGCGTGTTCCCCGAGGGCGGGCAGCGGATCCGCGTGATTTTCAACGGCGCCATCGCTTCCCGGGAGCCGCTCATCGCCAAGATGGCGGTGGACTGCAACATCCTGGCCAGCATCCTGGGTGCTTCCACCCGTTCGGTGGGTGACAAGGCCTACGGATATATTCTTCTGGATATTCCCGGCACACCGGAGGATCTTGCGAAGGCGGTCAGTTATCTGAGCAAGACGCCAGACGTGACGGTTCAGGTTGAAGCGGAATACGCGGCAAAGGAGGGAGAAAAATGAATTTCGCGAGCGCGTTTACGGCAGAGCGCCTGCAGGAAGCCTGGCAGTGCCTGCTGACGGAATTCCCCTTTGCCATCTGGGAAACCATATACTCCACCCTTCTGGCTACGCTTTTTGCGGTCATTATCGGTCTGCCGCTGGGCGTGCTGCTGGTGACCGGTGAACCGAAAGGAATCCGTCCGCTGCCACGGCCGGTGATGACCGTGCTCAACGTGGTGATCAACCTGCTGCGATCGGTGCCCTTTATTATTCTGATGGTCATGATTATTCCGCTGACAAGGCTGATCGTCGGAACTTCCGTGGGTACGGTGGCATCCATTGTTCCGCTGACGGTGGCGGCTTTTCCCTTTATCGCCCGGCTTGTGGAAAGCAGCCTGCGGGAAGTGAATCCGAACATCATTGAGGCGGCACAGTCCATGGGCGCCAGCCCGTGGCAGATTGTCGTGCATGTAATGTTGCCGGAAAGCGTTCCCAGCCTGATCACCAATATCACGCTGGCGATTACGACAATCATGGGTTACACGGCCATGTCCGGTGCGGTGGGCGGCGGCGGACTCGGAAAGCTGGCGCTGGCCTACGGCTATCAGCGATACCGCTTCGCAGTGCTGTATCTCGCCGTGATTGTGCTGGTACTGATTACGCAGGTGCTTCAATCCTTCGGTACCTGGCTGGCCAGAAAGTGCGACAAGAGATTAAGAGAAAAATAAGAAACTTTGGGCTGACAGAAAATCAGAATAAAATGGGAAAAATATAAAGGGCTGAGGAAAAACCACAGCCCTTTTTTCGCCTCAAAACTCCCTGAGGTTCTCCTTACCGGTTTTTCTTTTGCCGGACTGGATGTCCCGGATGATATCCGCGATTCTGTTGTTGACGGGCGTCGGGACGCCTTTTTTCCGCCCCCAGTCGCAGACCACACCGTTGATTGCGTCCACTTCGCAGGGCTTGCCTCTTTTCAGATCCTGCAGCATGGAAGGTTCGATGGCGGCGTGCTTTTTCATGGCGACGGGCAGGATGGTTC
>Ga0265298_10012140_pt1 | contig 10017 bp, 5 predicted proteins | sample AusTroGonzalo_MG_3_FD_193486 | JGI IMG/M metagenome (GOLD analysis project Ga0265298, IMG submission 193486) | Bovine rumen microbial communities from tropical cattle in Woodstock, Queensland, Australia - Gonzalo_01 | ecosystem: Host-associated > Mammals > Digestive system > Stomach > Rumen ... | reverse complement strand
GTGGCGTCCTTCGGAATCTCCGCAGTAGCACCAGGCGCGAGATCGCCGCCGACGGGCTCCTCCTCTATATTGGCAAGGTCAGAGAACTTGTAGACCCTATACGTGACCGTCGCCCCGGCGTCCTCGTTCACGTCAATGCCGACGAGCGCAAGCTCCACATTCTCGCCGTTCATGACGATCGTCGCCTTCGGCTTCGCGTCGGGCTTGGTCGGGTCGAGTCCGAGCACGTAGCTCTCCCAACGCGGAATCCCGTTGTCGCCGTTTGCGGCAAGCGCCTCGGCGATCTGCGCGGGCGACTTGCCGGCCGTGGCGACGCCGAGCGACGCCGCCTGCTCGAGCGTGATGTTTATCTTGCCGACGTTAGGAATCGACGAGAACCCGCTGGGCACGACCACATTGCCGTCGCCGTCGAGAGTGACGCCAGCGAGCGCAAAATCTCCGCGATCGACGGAAACCGTCCCGACGGGCGTGTTCGTCGGCCAGGTGGCGTTCGTGAGGAGGACGAGGCTGTTCGTCGCGGACGCAATTGCATCCGCGAGCGATGCATAGCCGACGCCGTCTGCTTCCGCAATGTTCGCGTTCGCAAGCGAGCCGCAAACCGACGCGACGCTGCCCTGACCGTCGAACTCGACGCCTGTGACCGCCTCTGATTGAACCGCTCCTGCCACCCACCTCGCCGTGCGCGCTTCATCGACGAAAAGCGGAGAGAACGCATCGCCCCCGTCGGCGCGCACCGCGTAGCTGGTCTGGGGCGGAACGGCCGATGTGTCGACCTCGGCACGGACGACATACTCCCGTGCTTCCTCCGGGGCGACGTCTCCATAGAGCGGAATCCATCCGTCCGTCCCATATGCCATCCAAAATCCTGCGCTCGTCGAATTGGCAGCGGCGGTAAAGCCTCCAATCAGCTTGGAGTCGCCGTCAGCAAGCTCAGACTCGTCGCAAATTGCATCAAACGAGTAGTCGAAGTCGATGCGTACGAACCTGTTCAAACCCGCAGCGACCGCTTCGGAGGACAGCACGAAATCCGCAGTCCCGTCGACGGCGTATTTCCCGTTCGCGACAGTCGGCGTATTCTTCCAGACACCTCCCGACACTTCGCTCGCGCCTGTCCTGGCGGACGCGGAGAACCACTCGGCCTCTTCGCCCCATCCGCCCGTGAAGAATCCGCCCGATGCAATAATGTCGCCATCCATGGCAACCTCGTATGAATAGGCCTCGCCTGGCGCCGTCGGTATGTCGAACGTCGCCTCGCCGTTTTCATTCACCGTAGCAGTGGCGGTCGTCGTCGTGCCGCCAGGTGCGGTCGCGGTGAGCGTCAGGGTCGCGCCCGCGGTCGCGTTCGTCACCGTGACGACGCGGTTCGTGTAGTCGAAGCCGGCCGAGTCCGACGCGAACGCAGTGGGCACTTCGGGGATCGCCACCTCGTATGTGGCAAAATCAGCTATCGCCACGGTGTCGTGCGTCGCCTTGATCCACGCCGCCGAACGGACGCTCTTCGAGATTCGCACCTCGTCGATCAGTCCGTTGAACGAATTGTCCTTCGCGTTGGCGTTGAGGTTTCCAAGCGTGAGGTTGCCAATGCGGTTGGACACGACAGTGACGACGAAATCAACCGATTTTGGCGCAGTCGACTCGCCGTTGAGATATCCCCACACGTTGGAAACAGAAGCCTTCATGTCGACCGTGTACGCCTGGTGCGCCCATGCGCCCGCAGTCGGCCTGATTGCGTTCGACGCCTGAATCGGGTTGCAGTTGTTGTTGGTTCCGACATTCAGGACCGTTGGACCGTTGCCGTCGTACATGTAGTACGCGACGTTATTCTGGTAGGTCTCCCGCTTCGAGAGAATGCCGGCGTTCGACTTGTGCGCGCTCTGCTTCGTCCACGCCTCGATGGTAAACCTGGAGAAGCCGTCGAGCGCGTCGTGGTCGAGCGCCACCACGGCATTGCTCGGTCCGTTGGCGAAGTCGACAGACCCGCCGACTATTCCCTGCGCTCCGTAGCCGACCGTTTCGCCTGAAGAATGCGTGAAGTCCACAGAGACGCCGCACGACTCCTTGAGCGGCAGCGCACTCTCGCCAAGATGCCACACGCCTACGTAGTTCGAGTCCCAGACCTGCGCGGAATCGACGCGCACAGGCCTCGTGCAGCGATAGTGCGCAACTATCTTGGCGTTTGCCTGAAGCGACGGGACCTTGACCCATACAGTAGACTCCCCGGATGGATTCCACGTGTCGATCTCGTGAGGAAGCACGTTGCCGGAAGCATCGGTAAACCTGAGGTCGCCGCCATTAGGGAGCCGGAAGTCGGAGTACCTGAACCCGTTGATCGCCGTGGACAGTCTAACCAGAACGGGGAAGTTCGCAAGGGTTGAGCCCGAATAGCCAGTGAACGTCACGTCCATCGACCTAGCGTAGTCGGACTCGACGAAAGTGTCCGCAAATCCGTCGTCCGGCAGCTCGTCGAAGACGACTTTTGCCTGGAGCGCCTGTGGGTTCTGGGAATAGCTGGCCGCCAGGTTCGACTTGACAAACGGTATCTTGGCGACGCGCGCCGCCGTGGCGGAACGGTTGGCCGTTGCGTAGGAACACTGATACACGTCCCACGACTCAACCTTGCCGACGAGCGCATACGGCGACTGGAGCGAGGATGCGGCACGCGCCTTGATGTAGTTGTAGCGTTTCTGGTCCATCCCCTGGAAGAACACGATGACGTGGTCGTCCTTCATCGCGTTCAGCTTCGCGAAGAGCGTGTCGAAGCCCTGTGCAACCGTTCCGCTCGCGTTCTCTATTCCGTTCGTGGTGGTGACGTTCACGCTTACCACCTTGACACGCGCGCCAGTAGCCTTTTCCTTCAAATCGGCGCACATCGCATAGCAGTTGGTGAACGCGGGGTCGCTGGAGAGCGTCATGAAGTCGACGCCCGATTCCGACGCGGAAAACCGGTCCCGGTTGAACAGCGCGTTGCCGAAGAGCTGCGTCCGCCCCATGTTGCCGCTTCCGGCGTTGTCCCAGTTGTTCCACTGGTTGCCGTTGAAGCTGATGGACATCATCGTGTACCCGGGGATGTCGAACTCGCCTCTGTTCTGCCCCGTTTGGACCGACGGCTCGGTGAGGAACGTCAAGACGTCTGTCTGGTCCTCGGCAAGGTGTTTAGTCAAGACCTTCTTTATGTAGTCGACTTCCGGCATCCAGTTCAGATTCTGGATGTTGCTCTGGTACGAACCGGCTCCAGTGCGGCCCCAGCACATGTCCCAGCCGCGCCACACTGTCGCCTTGACCGGGGCGGACAGCTTTGCGGCCGGAGCAGGAACCTCGTATGCGACCGTGTTGTCCTCGTTCGTATTGGTGTAGATGCGGCAGTAGTCCACCATGAAGTCCTCATGGCTTATTAACTCAGGCACGTCGTCCTTGTTGATCGGGGCGTCGGGAGCCTGGACCCACGTATTCGTCTGGATGCCCATGCCGAAGATGATGAACCAGGGGCGGTCGTGGCACATTTTGTAGCGGCTGTCGCGGACGTCCATTCGCTTGAAGATATGGTCGTCCACGTACCAGACGACCTCGCGCTCATTCATGATCGTGCCGAAACGGTGGTAGCCGTCGCCGAAGTGCACGCCGTCCTGCGGCGTCACCACCGAGCCGCTCCCGATAGAGCCGCTGCCGGACGGGGGGTTGATGTGGAAAGTTCCCGCAACCCAGTCGCCGCCGCTAGGCTGCTCGAGGATGTCCAGCTCGCCGCACGCCGGCCACTGACCGGTGTTGCCCATCATCCAGAACGCCGGCCAGCAGCCGCGCTGGCGCGTGAGCTTGGCGCGGATCTCGCAGCGCCCGTAATGGAACGCGACTTTGTTCTTGCTCAGGATTCCGCCGCCGGTGAAGTCGTATTCCTGACCGCTGCTGCCCCACCACGACTGACGCACCGCGTGCTCGCGCCGAACGGTGATTACTAGGTTGCCGTCATGCTCCTTCTGGTTGTCGCCGGAGGTCTCGAGGTTGAGCTGATGGCGGTTCTCCGTGTCGAAGTCCCAATAGCTCCTGTTGACGCCGTTCGTGCCGTCTCGCGAGAACTCGTCAGCCCAGGCGAGGTTGTCGTACATCTTGAAGTACTCGTCAAGCGAATACGGCTCGTCGCGGAACGTTATGTTCTCGGATGCGAAATCCTTGCTCGCCGTCCACGTCTTGGTACCCTCGTATAGCGCCCAGACCTGGATGTCGTTGGTGACGCATCCAAGCCAGTCGCCATGGTCCCAGCCCTTGAATTCATGGTCTGCCTCGTCCGGTCCATCCGGCAAGGCAACCGCGCCGCCATGCTCGACCTCGACTTTCGAGAGCACCGTCCCGTTCATGCGGCGGAACGTGACAGTGTGCGTTTCAGCGAAGGACTGCACGGTGCAGAGCGCGAGCGCGGCAAAAGCGGCAATCTGGATAGATCTCATGCTGGCAATTATACCATGATTGCTTGTGCGATGGTTCAAATGACATGTCAACTTCTTTAACTCATTCTGGGAAGAGCTTGGCGAGGATCTGCTCTGCGGGAGTGTACGCCTTCTTGGCGCTGTTGCACTCCTTGCAGCAGGGGACGCAGTTGCCGCGCGTGGAGCGTCCGCCGCGCGAGACCGGCACGACGTGGTCGAGCGTGAGGTTTTCGGCGCCGACGATCCTGTGGCAGTAGTGGCACTCGCCCTTCGCGACAAGGGCGCGCCACCAGTCCGTCTTGCGGAGTTCGCGCGCCTTCTCGCGTTCGCGGCGCACGTGCGCCGGGTCGGGGTTGAGGTCTAGCCAGTCTTCCATGCGGGATATTATAGCCTACCGCAGACGGAAGGTCAAGGTGAGGCGGGCGGTCGACGGGACGGACTTTCCGCCGGCCTTCGCCGGGGTGAAGCGCGCCGCCTTCGCCGCGCGCACCGCGGCCTCGTCGAGCTCGGAATGTCCGCACGACTCGACTACGGACACGCGGTCGACGAGTCCGTCGGCGCCAACGCGTATCTCGAGCACTACGTCGCCCTGCTCGCCGCGCTGGCGCGCGCCCTTGGGGTAGTCCGGACGTATCGCCTTGTGCGGCTTCGGCGGAGCGTCCACCCTGGCCTGCTTCGGCGCCTGCGCGGGGGCGGGAGGGGTGCTTGGTGCTTTCGCTTCGCTGGTGCTTTCGCGCCGCGGTGCCGCGCTGGTGCTTGGCTCGGGCATGGGGTCCGTCGGGTCGGGTTCTGGCGGACGAAACGCCTCGGGGTCGGGCGGCATTGGCTCCGCCGGCTTTTCGAGCTCGGGCTCCGGCGGCTTCTCCTCGGCGGGCGCGGGCGGCTCGGACGGAGGCGGCGACGGCATCGACGGTGCGACGGCGGCAGTCTCGTCGTCCTCGTCGGCGAAGGAGAGGTCTACGCTCGAGAGGTCGAGGGTGGCGATTGCCGTCGGACCTGGCGCGTACTTCATGTAGGCGACGAGTCCCGCGGCAAGGACGCCGTGCAGCGCAACCGAAACGCCTATCGCCGTCCCGAACTTCACTTGCCGCCCTTCACCTGGAAACTCGCCTTCTCGACGCCGACGGCCTTCAGCGAGGAAAGGAGCTCTATGCCGACGCCGAGGGAGGAATTGCGGTCGCCGGATATGAGCACGGGGAGGTTCATCTTGACCGCGTTCAGGTCGCGGACGCGCGAAACGACCTCCTCGCGCGACATCGGCATTCCGTTCAGCTGCATCGTGTCGTCCGCGAGAATCGTCACTACGATGCGCTCGCCCTTCTCGTCCACGCCGGCCGCGTTCGGGAGGTCCACCTTGAGGCCCTTGTGCACGGCCATGTCGAAGATGCAGTAGATGAAGAAGACGAGCACAAGGAACATGACGTCGAGCAGCGACGTCATCTCCAGTCTCGCACCTCTCCGTCTTCTTCTCACTTCTCCCTCCCTAACCCCTAACCCCTAATCACTAGCCCCTAACCCCTAACTACTACTCCTCGACCTTCGCATCGAGGACATTGTACGGGAAGAGCAATATCAGCGACGCGATAAGGCCCGCCGCCGTCGTTATGAGCGCCTCGCCGATGCCGGCGGTCGCGGCCATCGGATTCGCCACGCCGTCCGCGTTGTGAAGCGCGCCGAAGGTCTGCATGATGCCTAAGACGGTGCCGAGGATGCCGAGCATCGGCTCGGCGGTGATGATGGTGGACACCACGGCGAGCCCCTTCGCGTCCTTGCGCCCAGCGCGAAACTCAAACGCCTTCCACACGAGTATCGCGAGGCCAAGCACCGACAGACCCAGTATCGGCCACATCACGGGCCCGCCCTTCAGGAACAAGTCAACAAGTTTCGCCATGCGTCTACACCTCTGCGTCTCTGCGTTAAAACCGCCCTCACCTGCAAAGCTCCAGCGCGAGCAGCGCGAACGACGTGCACAGCACGGGGTCCGCCTCCCAGAAGCGGTTGTTCTCGTTCGCCCAGCTGCCGTCCTCCTTCTGGAGCGAGACGATCTTCGCGGCGAGCTCCTTCTTCCACTCATGCTCGCCGACCTTGACGATCTTCGCCGCGTCGAGCGCGCGGGTCATGATGTCGTAGAAGTAGTAAAGGCCCTGGTTGCCCATGCCCGGGTTCTCGTCGACGGACCAGTTCTTCTCAAGCCACTCGACGGACTGCCTCACGCGCGGGTCGCCCTTGTCGAGCTTCGCGGAGCACATCGAGAGGACGGCCGCGTAGGTCATCGCGCCGTACGCCCTGAGCGAGACCTTGCCCTGCGCGTTCGTGGCGCTGCCGCCCTGCGGGGTGCGCTCGTTGTACGCAGCGCCGCCCGCGTCGGGTCCCTCCTTCTTCATGAGGTTGTCGACGAACGCAAGCGCCTTGTCCCAGTCAAGGTCGACGCGCTTGCCGCCTTCGCGGAACTCCTCGAGCGAAGAGGTCTTCGCCATCGCGGAGAGCGCGTAGGACGTGTTGGAGAGGTCTGCGTAGCGGCGGCGCGAAACCTTGTCGTATCCGAAGCCGCCGGCCATCGTGTCGTCGCCCGTGAGCTGCGAAGAAGCGATGTACTCGCGCGCCTTGAGAAGCGGCGCGGTCGGCGCGAGCTTGGAGTCGAAGAGCGACGAGAGGCAGACGGATGTGTTGTAGTTGCCGAGGCCCGATCCGCCGCGGCCGGGTTTCGGGACGTAGAACCCGCCGTCCTCGCGCTGCGTGCCGAGCACAAACTTGACGGCCTTCTTCTTCGCCTCAGCGACAGCCTCGGCCGCGTCTCCGCATCCGCTCAGCGCCCAAAGCGGGAGCGCTGTGAGCGCCGGCATCTGGGCGTCGGAGAAGTGCCCGTCCTCCTGCTGGTTGGCGAGAAGGAACTTCACGCCCTTTGCGATGGCGGCTTCGCGTGCCGCCGCATCGTCCGAAGCGGCAACCGCCTGGAAACACGCCAAAGCAGCCAAAATCATCAACTTTCTCATTTTATCTCCCATAATTATGCGCTTGTGCAAGGAACACTCCAAGCTTCAATGCTATTAAACGCCAAGGTTCGTCCCAAGGTTCACTTCGGCGACCCTCGCCAAAGCGAAATTTTTAACGCAGAGGCGCGGAGTACGCAGAGAGGGTTTAGCCGTGTAGACGGTTGGTGGGTTAGGAGTTGGAGAGTAGAGTTGGAGTTGGAGAGTGGAATGTTTCGGTTTTAAAGGTTGATGTTTTAACGCGGAGGCGCGGAGTACGCAGAGAGGGTTTAGCCGTGTAGAACATGCAGAACGTGTAGATGGTTAGTGGGTTTGTGGGTTGAGGGGTTGGTGGGTTGTGATTTCACTGCACCAAGTGGAGGCGAGGGGAGATGCCTGTCGAGCAAGAGGAGCTTGCGGCCCAGCATGACCGGCGACGCTTTATTGACTGCTATGAACTCTTAAGCGTAAGCGACCAGAAGCAGACCCCGTTAACCGCGGGTATGTCATGCTGGCGGGGTGCCGCAAGCGACGGTTTGATCGACAGGCCGCGACCCTCGCCGGAGCGGAACTTATGTAAGGTTGAATGCATCGACGTCAAGCGAGACACGCAGGGCGGCGGGCGGCGGACGCGTGGAGACGATCCAGCGCCACGCCTTGACTATAGTCGAAACACACGTCGCGCGCAGGACGACCTGCCAGCGATACCAGCCCTCCGCCTTCTCGAGCGCGCTCGGCACCGCCTCAGAAGTCTTCAGGCCCTTGACCTTCATCAGCGACTTCGCGTACATGTCCGCCCACGAAGCGACCAGGTTCACGTCCTTCGATCGCATGTTGACGCAGGCGAGATGGCAGTACGGAGGGAAGAAGCACTCCTTGCGCGCCGAGAGCTCCTCCTTTGCGAACGCGGCGAAATCGCCGCGCGCCGCAGCGACGATGGCGGGCGCCGACGGGTCGTACGACTGTATGAACACCTCTCCCGGCAGCTCCGCCCTTCCCGCTCGCCCGGAGACCTGCGCGAGCAGCTGGTACGTCCGCTCCGCCGCGCGGAAATCCGGCATGTTCAGCGAGCTGTCGGCGTTGAGGACGCCGACGAGCGTGACGTTCGGGAAGTCGAGCCCCTTCGCGATCATCTGCGTGCCGAGAAGGACGTCCGCCTCTCCGCGGCGGAACGCGGACAGGATGTCGTCGTGCGAGTTTTTGCGCGAGGTGGAGTCCGCGTCCATCCGCAGTATCGCCGCGCGCGGAAAGCACTTCGCGAGCGCGGCCTCTGCGCGCTGCGTTCCGATTCCCCTGTACTGGAGGGACGGCGAACCGCACTGCGGACACTTCTTCGGCGTTGGGATCCATCCGCCGCACACGTGGCACCGGCAGCAGTCGTCCGCCTGGTGGTACGTGTAGGGAAGCGAGCAGTCCGGGCAGTCCACCGTCGCGCCGCACGCGGCGCATGTGACGCTGCGCGAGTATCCGCGGCGGTTCAGGAATAGGATCGTCTGTTCGTGGCGGTCGAGCCTTAGCGAGATTGCGTCGAGAAGCTCCTGCGAGAAGATCGCACCCTGAGATCCGTCGCGCCGCGGGGCCGACATGTCGACGAGCCTCACCTCCGGCAGGGTCCCGGCGCCGGCGCGCTGCGACATCGTCGCGAGGGCGTACTTCCCGGCGGACGCGTTCGCCCAGCTCTCGAGCGACGGCGTCGCGGAACCGAGCACCACGCGCGCGCCCTCGATCTTCCCCCTGAGGACCGCGGCGTCGCGCGCGTTGTAGCGCGGGTTGTCGTCCTGCTTGTAGCTCGGATCATGCTCCTCGTCGACGACGACGAGTCCGAGGTCGCGGACGGGCGCGAACACGGCGCTCCTGGGTCCCACGACGACGCGCGCGGCGCCGGAGCGGATCCGGTGCCACTCGTCGTAGCGCTCGCCGTCCGAGAGCGCGGAGTGGAGGACTGCGACCTTGTCGCCGAAGCGCGACGCGAAGCGGCGCACCGTCTGCGGCGTGAGCGATATCTCCGGCACCATGACGATTGCGCCGCGTCCGGCTTCCAGCTCCCTCGCAATCGCCTGGAGGTAGACCTCGGTCTTTCCGGAGCCTGTCACGCCGAAGAGGAGGACCGGCCTGTCGCTCGACGTAATGGTCTCGAGCGCGCGACGCTGCTCGTCGTTCAGGGGAAGCGGTTTCGACGGAAGGATGCGGCGCATTCCGCCGAGCGGATCGCGGCGCTTCAGCCGCGGAGCGACGGCGAGGAGTCCGAGCCGGCCGAGCTCCTTCAGCGAGGCGGGCGTCGTCTTGAGCTCCCGGCAGAGCTGCTGCATCCACCCTCCGCCGAGGCGCACGATCTGGTCGTACAGCCATTGCTGGCGCTTCGTGAGCGTCACGGGGAAGGCGGCAAGGGCGGGTTCGACGAAGTAGAGCTCGCGCGGACGCGCGTTGGGCTTCACGACGGCCGCGGGCACTGCGGCCTTCAGGACGGACTCCACCGGCGCGGCGGTGTAGGCGGCAAGGGCCTTGACGAGCTCTAGGAGGCGCGGCGAGAAGAACGGCTTCTCGTCGACGATGGCGTCGATGGGTTTTAGGGAGTAGGGTCGATTAGGGTCAATTAGGGCCGGGTTAGGGCCTCCTGACTCCAGACCCCT
>Ga0265298_10012139_pt1 | contig 10017 bp, 6 predicted proteins | sample AusTroGonzalo_MG_3_FD_193486 | JGI IMG/M metagenome (GOLD analysis project Ga0265298, IMG submission 193486) | Bovine rumen microbial communities from tropical cattle in Woodstock, Queensland, Australia - Gonzalo_01 | ecosystem: Host-associated > Mammals > Digestive system > Stomach > Rumen ... | reverse complement strand
AGGTTTTTTTACAGGGGTTTGTAAAATATTACGAAAAGATGAAAAACTTGTTGACATTTTATGACAATGGCGATAGAATCACTGTGTATACGAATGTCAGCGGGATAAATGTGTCCTGATGATGTGCGCGGGAGGTTTTGAAATGTTCAAGCTGAAAATGGATCTTCGCATTCTTCCAGTGCTGGCGATGGTAATCGTGCTTGCATTCGGCAGTGTTCCGGTTACAGCCGGCGCGGCCGGGAGTGATGCCGAACCCACGGCAACGCTGGAGATTGTGAGCAGCTACCCTTACACCACGAAGACAAAGGTGAAGGTTAATTTGCGTGCTTCCCGTTCTGTCCGCAGTGAACTGCTGCGCCACATTCCTGCCGGTGCCGAGATCACGGTGAACAGTGTGAGCCAGAAAAGCGGCTGGGCAAATGTAACCTACGGCAAATACACCGGCTATGTAAAGTCTGAGTATATTGTGCTGAAGGAAGTCAAAAAGATTACAGTGACGCCTACACCCACCCCCGTTCCCACACTGAGCCCGGAGGAAGATGCCGGCGGATACAAAGTTCTTCAGAAAAATGATTCCGGAGCGGATGTGACAGCGCTGCAGGAAGCATTGATCGAACTTGGGTACCTGAAAGGAACGGCGGATGGTAAATTCGGCGCCGGCACGGAGAAAGCAGTAAAAGCTTTCCAGGAGAAGAATGACTATCCGGTTACGGGGATTATGGATGCCAGTCTCCAGGCATTCCTGTATACCGGAACGCCTAAAAGCGCATCCGGCGACAAGACAAACGTGAGAACGTTGAGCCCCGTGGAAGGTGTTTCCATGAAGAAAGGCAACAAGGGGACTCAGGTTACCGCGTTACAGGAACGGCTGAAGGAATTGGGTTATTATAAAGACACGCCGACTGGCACCTATGATACAAATACCATCGGGGCGGTTCGCTCCTTCCAGAAAAAGAACGGCCTCAAAGCTGACGGCACAGCCGGGGCGGAAACCCAGAAAGCGATTTATTCCGCGGACGCGATTACCGCTGATGCCACGCCGACCCCGAAGGTGACGGAGGCGCCTACGCCTACGCCCACTGTGGCGATACCGGAAGAATCTCTTAAAACCGGGGCTAAGGGCCAGGATGTGAAGACGCTGCAGAAGCGGTTAAAGGAGCTGGGTTATTTTAAGAGCACGATCGACGGCAAGTTCGGCCGGGATACGGTGAATGCGCTGAAAGCCTTCCAGACAGCTCATGGACTGGAAGCGGACGGCGTGGCGGGGAAAGCCACCTATGAAGTCCTTTTCAGCGAGAATGCTTTAAAAAAAGACACGACTCCGACACCAGCCCCCACGGAGACACCTGATCCCACAAAGGAAGAGGGAAACGCAGAAGCATGGCCAAAGCTGAAGAAAGACAGCGCAGGCGATGCTGTGGCACAGCTTCAGGAGGCCCTGATTGAACTGGGCTACCTGAGCGGTAAGGCAGATGGGACTTACGGTGAAAAGACTGTGGCAGCGGTGAAAGCTTTTCAGAAAGCCAACGGACTAACGGCAGACGGTACAGCCGGCGAAGAGACCCAAAAGATTCTTTATGGCGGTAAGGCCAAGTCAGCTTCGACATCCGCCAAGGCAACAGCTACCCCGAAGACCAGCAAAGCTACGCCGACTCCGACGCCGGCTTCTACTGTATTGAAAACAGGCGCCAAAGGTACGGAAGTCAAGGAACTGCAAAACAAACTGATCCAACTTGGCTATCTTACGGGTAAAGCGGACGGTGTTTACGGGGCGAAGACCGCGGCAGCGGTCTCCGCTTTTCAGAAAGCCAGCAAGCTGACAGCAGACGGAGTGGCGGGAGAAAAAACGTTGAGCAAACTGAACAGCAGTTCCCCGACAGCGAGCAGCACGACGACAACCGCAACAGCTGTAGCGAATGCTTCCTCGGCAAAGCCCAGCGCTTCGCAAGCACAGTACGCAAACTGGTATGACAAGATTAAAGCTATAGCCCGAAAATATCCCTACGTTACTATCTATGATATTGGCAGCGGGATCAGCTGGCAGGGACATATTATTTCCCTGGGCGCACATGCGGACTACGAACCTGTGACTGCCAACGATACGGCGAAACTCCTGAAAGCTTTCGGAGGCAATACCTGGACACCCAGAGCAGTGTACGTCAAATTCTCGGATGGGAGCGTTTATATCGGGTCGACACATTCCATGCCCCATGATGTGTATCACATCAAGGACAACAACTTCAACGGACATAGCTGTATTCATTTTCCGCGGACGCAGGAGCAGGTGGAAGCTATCGGACCGTATGCGACAAAGCATCAGGAAACGATTGACGCAGCCTGGGGAGCAAGTCAAAAGACGAAGTAAAACGGGGAATTCGGGCAGAGTGCTTTGAGAGATGTTTGTTTGAAAAAAAGTACAGAAAAAGCCGGAAGTCAGTGCTTCCGGCTTTTTTCGTTGAGTTCGTCTATTTTCTCCCGACGCCCCTGCGGGGCACATCCGGGACAAGGAGAAAGCTTGCTGTAGGGCTTTTCATCGAGCTCACCGTAGGTAAAGGATGTCATGGGTTCATATTTATCCTTGACAAGGGAACAGGTTGGCTGGGAATGGTAGTTGGTTCCGCCTTTGGGATTGTAGTACAAAAGCAGGTCATCAGAAGGGTAAGTTAATTCACGGTCCAGATCATCCCAGATGATTACCTTGGTGTAGGGTTTACGGTGAAGGTTGTCCCAGAGCCACTTGGCATTGACGCCCTCGGGGGTAAGCTGGCGCTGCACCCGTATGCAGCCGTGGCTGGCTTTTTCACCCAGATAACGCTCGCAGCGCGCATAAGATGTGAAGGTCTGGCCGTTCCGGTCAGTTTCTTCCCGGCTGGGTACCTCGTGGACGAGAATGCCGCTGTTAATGCGGATTCCGTAGGCACACCAGAGTGTTTCTGCCTGGAAACCGCCAACCCAGCTGACCATCAGAAACTCACCGGCAGGAGTCTCGTGGAAGAGATGTTCTTTGTTCTTGGCAAACCCGGTAGAGCAGAGCATGGTTGTGAAAAGCTTGCCTTCCTTAAAGACATAGAGCCGCTGCTGCAGCTTATCGATGACGATACCGTATGTCTGGTCAACCTCTTCTTCCTTCAGGCGGTCAGTTCTGACGTACCCCTGAAACTGCTCGGCAAAGACCTTGACGGCGGAGCCTTCTTCAGATGAGGAATAGGCTTCAATCAGAGTCCAGGTATCTCCCCGCTCCAGGACATGGACCGCCTGGCTGGCACAGGTGACTACCCCAACATAATCCTTGCAGTCCGCATCCGGACGGGCGAGCACACGGACCTGTTCCCGCTGCTTGCCCGTAAGCACTGTGACCGGCTGGGTGAGCACTTTCCAGATGGCTTCCTCATCCATATGGCCCATTTCCATTTTCCAGAAACAGACATCATGATCGCATTTGACCGCGCTGTGCTCGTTGGGCGTATGGTAGAAGACATCCGTGGCCAGCAGGGTATCCCCGGGACCGTCCGGAAGGTCCTCCCACTCTTCGATTTCGTCCTGCTGGTCGGACAGGTCGATCTCCTCATCCTCCGCAAGGGCAAAGGAGAAGAGGAATATGACGCAGAGCAGCAGGCTTATGATTTTCTTTTTCATCACAGCAGGGGGATGTTGCCGTTATGGCAGGCGCGGACGACTTCCTCGGGCCAGAGGCTGGCCTGAACTTCACCAACGTGGGCTTTGCGAAGGAAATAGACGCACATGCGGCTCTGGCCGATACCGCCGCCGATGGTTTGAGGCAGCTCGCCGTTCAACAGAGCCTTCTGGAAGGGAAGTTCAGCCCGTTCCTCGCAGCCGCGGATAGCCAGCTGTTTCCGTAAAGTTTCCGGATCCACACGGATGCCCATGGAAGAGACTTCGAGGGAGATGTCCAACAAGGGATCGTAAAGCAGGATATCACCATTCAGGTTCCAGTCGTCATAGTCCGGTGCGCGGCCGTCATGGATTTTGCCGCTGCGCAGCACGCCGCCGACCTGCATCAGAAAAACTGCACCATATTCTTTGGCGGCCAGGTATTCCCGTTCCTTTGATGTTTTATCCGGGTAACGGTCTTCCAGCTCCTGGGTGGTGACGAAAGAGATTTTTTCCGGCAGCTCCGGACGGATATGGGGATAATGGGCGCAAACATACCCTTCGGTTTTTCGGAAAGTCAGATAGATGCGGTTAACGATATCACGGAGGAATGCTTCATTTCGCTCACTGGGAGCCATGATCCGCTCCCAGTCCCACTGATCGACGAAGATGGAATGGATATTGTCGGTCATCTCATCCCGGCGGATAGCGTTCATATCGGTGTAGAGACCTTCTCCAACGGAAAACCCGTAGGTCTTGAGCGCCAGGCGCTTCCATTTGGCCAGAGAATGAACAATCTCCGCGTGGGCGCCTGTTTCAAGAATATCGAAGGCGACGGGGCGCTCCACGCCGTTCAGGTTGTCATTCAGGCCGCTCTCGGGCAAAACCATGATGGGAGCAGAAACACGGGTCAGGTTCAGCGCCTTGGCCAGTTCCTGTTCAAAGAAGTCCTTGACAAGCTTAATAGCGATTTCTGTATCGCGGAGATCAAGGACAGGATTGTAGTTTTTCGGGATAATCAGATTCATAAAGATGCCTCCCGGATGAAAAATGATATCAAATAATAGCACTTTTACGGCGAAAAGGAAAGTATTGCCTGTGTTCTTGACAGTGCAGATAAAAAATGAGAAACTGTGGGCGGCGAAGGTGGGGAGAGCTCATCTTCGCGAAAAGGCGTTTTTGGGCGGCAACTTTGAGAGGGCAAATTGAAACAAGCGAGCTTCAAAGTATAGAGTTTAAGTCGATTGAGGTTGCGGGAGGGGACAATGGCAAAAGAAATCTATCTGATTATCGGGCTTGGGAATCCGGGGGAACAGTATGCCCATACCCGGCATAATGCGGGATTTGAAGTGATGGACCGGCTGGAGAAAAGGTTTGGAGTGAAAATGAAGAAAAAACTGCTGCTGCAAGGCGCGACGGCGGAGATCCCGGATGGAGAGAAGAAGATCGTGCTGTGTGAACCGTTAACGTTTATGAACAGGAGCGGCGAATGCGTGAAGCGGCTGAAAGCCAGGTTTCAGGTGCCGGACGAGCGGATGCTGATCATTTATGATGATATCGATTTGCCGCCGGGAAAAGTACGGGTCCGGAAGAACGGCGGGCCGGGAACGCATAACGGAATGCGGAGCATTGCGGAACAGCTGGGAGAGACAAATTTCCCGCGGATCCGAGTAGGCACGGGGGACCGGCCGGCCGGGCAGGATCTGGCAGCATGGGTACTGGGGCATTATGCGGCGGAAGAAAAGCAGCTGATGGAAGATGCTTTTGACCGCGCTGCGGAGACGGCGGTGGTTTGGGTGAAGGAAGGGATTGATAAGGCAATGCAGAAGGGAAACTCATGAGGTTTCAATTCAGAATTATGAATTCAGAGTCAGAATGAGACAGGGACAGATGCGGTCCGGGAAGGGAAAAAATGTTGCCAGGTATCATTAGTATCCCGGAGATGCCGGGGATCAGGGAGCTTTTGAGCACCGTGCCGGGAGAGGCGACGGTGCTTTCCGGCGTGAATCCCGCCCTGGCGGCGGTGATCGCCTGTGAGACGGCGGCACGGGGGAGAAAGACCCTGATTATCGCAGAGAACGACGTGAAGGCAGCACGGCTGGCGGACGACGTGCGGCAGCTTACCGGCGGGGAAGGCAGTTGCCTGCCGGGCGGGGAGATCGATCTGACCCGGGCAGCCGGAAGCCTGGAGAACAGCTGGCGGCGGCTGGAAGCGCTGAGCGCGGTGAGCGAAGGGAAGGTCAGGATTTTGTGCACCGGGGCGGAGGCGGCAATCCAGCGGATGGGCCGGCCGGAACCTTTCCGGGAGCTGAGCCTGCGACTGAAGACGGGAGATGTGTTTCCGCCGGCGGACCTGGACCGGCGGCTGAGCCGGATGGGCTACGACCGGGTGGGCATGGTGGAAGGCAAAGGCCAGTTTGCCCGCCGCGGCTCGATCCTGGACGTGTATCCTCCGGCGCTGAGCCAGGGGTTGCGGATTGAGTTTTTTGACGATGAGATCGACGGGATCCGGCTGTTTGACTGTATCAGCCAGCGGAGCCTGGGAGAAGCGGAAGAAGCGGTGCTGACACCGGCGGCTGAAGCGCTGCTGCCGGAAGATGAATATTCCGAAGCCGCGAGGCGGATGCGGGAAGCGCTGGGAGAGATTCCGGGAAACGGGAAGACTGACATTAATCTGTTCGAAGACCTGCCGCCGTTGCCGGAGGACGAGGACGACACAGAACTGTTTGACAAGGCGGTCGGACCGAAGATCCGGGAAAAGAAATATCAGGAAGCGCGGGAAGAGGAGAGAGACCGGCGGGTTGAACGGCTGCGGGAGGACGCGGAGCTGCTGGATCAGGGGCTGCCTTTCCGGCGGATGCGGGCGTGGCTGCCGGTGCTGACAGAACGGACGGCGACGGTATGCGACTGGTTCGGACCGGAGATGATCCTGGTGTGCGAGCCGGACCGGCTGCGGACGCGGATCGAAGAACGGCTGCAGGGGTTTGCGGAGGACCTGAAAAGCGCGATGGAGCGCCGGGAGGCGGTGGCCGGGCAGAGCGAGCTGCTGACGGACTGGGCCGGGGTGCTCCGGATGATTGAACCTTATCCGCTGGGACTGCTGACGGAACTGCTGCACGGACTGGGCGGGATCCGGCCGGAAAGGGCGGTCAGCCTGGACGCGGCGGGGATGGCCGGATACAGCGGGCAGATGCGGAACCTGAAAAACGACATCGCCCGGTGGCGGGAGCAGGGATACAGGATTTACCTGCTGAGCGGCGGAAGCTCCCGGGGGAAGCGGCTGGAGGAAACGCTGCGGGAACTGGGAGAAAAGGCTGAACTGTATGAAACACCGGAGGAGATCCTTCACAGGGTTCAGGATGAGACGGGCGCCGGCAGGCCGGCAATTCTGCCGATCACGCTGAGCGGCGGCTTTGTGCTGAAGGGCGCGGACGGGGCGCCGGGGACGGCGGTGGTTTCGGACGCGGACATCTGGGGCGAAGGCTACCGGCGGAGCAAGAGCCGGAAGCACAGCGGAGAGCGGATCTCCACCTTCACGGACCTGAAGGTGGGAGATTACGTGGTACATGAGGATCACGGCGTGGGCATTTATCAGGGGATCACGCGGATCCAGAGCGAAGGCAGCTGGCACGATTACCTGCTGATCCAATACGGAGGAAACGATAAACTGTATGTGCCGGTGGAACAGCTGGAACGGGTGCAGCGTTATATCGGCAACCCGAACCAGGCGCCGAAGCTGAACCGGCTGGGCGGCGGCGAATGGGCCCGGCAGAAGGGGAAGGTCAAAGAGGGGCTGAAAACCCTTGCCTTTGACCTGAAAGCACTGTACGCCGAACGGTCGCAGCACACGGGGCACGCCTTCAGCCCGGACAGCGCGTGGCAGCGGGAGTTTGAGGATGAGTTTCCGTGGGAACTGACGGCGGACCAGGCCCAGAGCGTGCGTGAGATCCGGGAGGACATGGAGAGCGACCGGAACATGGACCGGCTGCTGTGCGGCGACGTAGGATACGGTAAAACGGAAGTCAGCCTGCGGGCGGCCTTCAAGGCGATGGCGGACAACAAGCAGGTAGCCATGCTGGCGCCGACAACGATTCTCGTACAGCAGCACTACAATACGATTGTCAAGCGCTTCCGGCATACGGGGGCCCGGGTGGATTTTCTGAGCCGGTTCCGCACGGCCGCTGAGCAGCGGGAAATCATCCGAAGGCTGGAAGCCGGGGATATCGACCTGGTCGTCGGGACCCACCGGCTGCTGGCGAAGGACGTGAAATTCAAAGATCTGGGGCTGCTGATCGTGGACGAGGAGCAGCGCTTCGGCGTGGCCCACAAAGAGATCATCAAAAACATGAAGAAGCAGGTGGACGTGCTGACGCTGAGCGCGACGCCGATTCCGCGAACGCTGCACATGAGCATGACAGGGATTCGGGACATGAGCGTGCTGGAGACCCCGCCGGAGGAACGGATGCCGGTGCAGACGGTGGTGACGGAATACAGCGACGCGCTGATCCGGGACGCAATCCTGCGCGAGATCAGCCGGGGCGGGCAGGTCTATTTCCTGTACAACCGGGTGCGGAGCATCGGGAGTTTTTACGAGCGGCTGCGGGCGCTGGTGCCGGAGGCCCGGGTGGGCGTGGCCCACGGGCAGATGAAAGAACACCAGCTGGAAGACGTGATGATGGACTTCTACAGTGGGAGCTACGACGTGCTGCTGTGCACGACGATCATCGAGAACGGGCTGGACGTGCCCGGCGCGAACACCCTGATCGTCTACGACGCGGAACGGTTCGGCCTGAGCCAGCTGTATCAGCTGCGGGGCCGGGTGGGCCGGAGCAACCGGCAGGCGTACGCCTATTTCACGGTGCGGGCGGACCACATGCTGACGGAAACGGCGCAGCAGCGGCTGACGGCGATCCGGGAGTTTACGGAGTTCGGCGCCGGGTTCCGGATCGCGATGCGGGACCTGGAAATCCGCGGGGCGGGCAACATCCTGGGACCGGAACAGCACGGACATCTGGCCACGGTCGGGTACGACATGTACTGCAAGCTGATGGAAGAAACGCTGAACGAAGTGCAGGGACGGCCCGCGGCCAGGGAACTGGAAACCCGGGTCGATCTGCGGGTGGACGCTTACCTGCCATCTGACTACGTGACGGAAGAAAAACAGCGGATGGAAATGTATAAACGGATTGCTTCGGTGGTGACAGACGAAGACCGGGCGGACGTGACCGACGAGCTGATCGACCGCTACGGCGAGCTGCCGGCGGCGGCGGAAACGCTGCTGGACGTCAGTCAGCTCCGGGCTCTGTGCAACCGGCTGGGCGTGAGCCGCGTTACCCACGGGAAGGAAGGCCTGATCATGACGCTGGACGAGCGCTTCGTGCCCGATCCGGCCTGCCTGCTGCAGGCCATCAGCGAGACGGACGGACGGCTGGCACTGAGCGCGCGGGCATCGGCCCGGATGATTCTGAAAACCCCGAACCTTCCGGAGATGGAACTGCTGCAGGAAGCGCTGAAGGTAACCCGAAAGCTGGCGGCGCGGGTCAGCGAGCTGGAAGAGGCGGCAAGGGAAAAAGCCGAAAAGGAAGCGGCGGCGAAGGCCGCGGAGGAAGCAAGTGAACAGGAAAGGGATATTCTGGGGAATTACGCCGGCGGTGATCGCGGTTGACCGGGTGACGAAGCTGCTGGCACCGAAGCTGCCGGCGGAGGGGATCACGCTGATTCCCGGGGTGATCGGCCTGCGGTACGCGGAGAACCGGGGAATCGCTTTTTCCCTGCTGAGCGGCTATCCGAGACTGCTGGGAGTGGTGAGCCTGATCCTGATCGTCGCCGGGTACCTGTGGCTGCGGAAGAAGCAATTCGGCAGCTTTCCGCTGGCCGGACTGGCGCTGATGGCCGGCGGCGCGGCGGGAAATATGATTGACCGGCTGATCAGCGGATATGTGCCGGACATGATCGAAACGCTGTTCATGCATTTTCCGATTTTCAATATCGCGGACAGCTGCCTGACAGTCGGCTGCGTGATGCTGGTCATCAGCCTGCTGGCACGGCCGGGAGATTGGGAAAAGCGCTGATGGGACGGAGATCTGATGACTTGAGGCTAAGGGAACGATGAGCGAAAGAAAAGGAACGGAATACCGGGTTGTTTCCGATGGCCGGCGGCTGGATGTACTGCTGAGCGAGGAGACGGGCTTAAGCCGAAGCAGGGTGGCATCCCTGATGGAAGAAGGCCTGTGCGAAGCCGGCGGGAAGGAAATCCGGAAGGCCGGAACAAAGATTCATGCGGGGCAGGAAGCGATTCTGCGGGTCCCGGCTCCGCGGGAGGCCATCCCGCAGGCGGAGGAGATTCCGCTGGAAGTGCTGTATGAGGACGCGGACCTGGCGGTGGTGGTGAAACCGCGGGGCATG
>Ga0265298_10012137_pt1 | contig 10019 bp, 5 predicted proteins | sample AusTroGonzalo_MG_3_FD_193486 | JGI IMG/M metagenome (GOLD analysis project Ga0265298, IMG submission 193486) | Bovine rumen microbial communities from tropical cattle in Woodstock, Queensland, Australia - Gonzalo_01 | ecosystem: Host-associated > Mammals > Digestive system > Stomach > Rumen ... | reverse complement strand
GACGAATACAAAGGTGACATCGCACGTAGCTATTTCTATATGAGTGTACGTTATTACAGCGAGGATAGTGATTGGGGTACCAGCGGGATGACCAATAAATCCGTGATTAATGACTGGGCCATGACCATGCTCCTTCGTTGGAGCGATGCAGACCCCGTCAGCGACAAGGAAATTGCTCGCAACAATGCCGTCTATGGCTACCAAAACAATCGCAATCCCTTCATCGACCACCCGGAATATGCCCACATGATTTGGGATGAGAACTGGCAAGGAGGTGTCTCCTATAACATCACCTGCGCCACGGGATTGTCGCATGGTAGCGTGTCGGCACCCGAGAGCGCCATGGAAGGCAGCACTGTGGTTATCACGGCCACACCCGCATTGGGTTATATGGTGGAAAGCTATTCGGTATACAAGACGGGCAGCCCCAGCACCACGGTTGCCGTGAGCAGCAACGGCACCTTCACCATGCCAAGCTACGCTGTTACTGTCAGTGCCACGTTTGTGCAGAACAACACCTATTATAATATAGCAGTGGGGAATGTCAGTCATGGTGACATCAGCGTATCATCCCTTACGGCAAAATCAGGTACGACGATTAATCTGACGGCAACTCCTGACAACGGCTATAGTCTCTATTCCTGGTATGTCTTCAAGACGGGCGACATGAACACTACGGTTAGCGTCAGTGGCAACAGCTTTGTGATGCCCGCTTTCGATGTCACCGTGATGGCCACTTTTGTGCAAGGCAATGCCAATGGTAATTATGTGAAGGTGACGAGTGCACCGAACAATTGGAGCGGGGAGTATTTGATTGTGTATGAAACTGGTAATAAGGCATTTAATGGTGGATTAACGGATTTGGATATTGTTGGTAATACCATATCAATAACCATCAGTGGTAATACTATAGCTGCCAATTCCACTACCAATGCAGCTAAATTCACAATAGCTGCGGTTAGTGGTGGCTATTCCATACAAGCGGCAAGTGGAAAGTATATTGGGTATGGTTCTAATAATAATGGTCTTACTTCGAGTAACTCTCCTTTGGTCAATACTATTGCTTTCAATGGAGGTAATATAGACATTATTGGTTCTGGAGGTGCCTATCTTAGGTATAATGCCAATTCTGGTCAAGAACGTTTCCGCTACTTTAAATCAAGCACTTACACGAGCCAAAAGGCAATCCAACTCTACAAGAAGAACGCTTCTGTAGCCGCTCCTACTCATGCCATCCATTTCAACGAAAACGGTGGTTCCGGCACGATGAGCGACCAGACCGTGAACGAGTTTGAGCCCACCGCCTTGCAGGACAATGCCTTCACGAGAACAGGCTATGTTTTCGACGGCTGGAACACTATGGCTGATGGTACAGGCGACTTCTATGCCGACGGCGCCACCGTCACTTTGCTTGACGACCTGACACTTTACGCCCAATGGAACCAACTGTTCAGTATCACGTTGGCTGAAGTGGATTACGGTAGCATCAGTGCCAATCTTTCAGAAGCCATTGTGGAAACTACCATCACCCTCAATGCTACACCTGAGGTTGGTTATGAATTTGACCATTGGACCGTTACAGATGCGCTTGGCAATCTTATTAATGTCACCGAGAATGAGTTTGAAATGCCCGCCAGTAATGTCACTGTGAGTGCGACTTTCGTTTATGTAGGAGCTCCTTTTGAACAGAAATATTATTTGGTCACCTCCACCGACCAATTGATTGATGGAAGGACGTATTTGATTGTGAATAAGGCTAATAATAAGGCAATGGGTAGCGCAAGCAGCAATGGCAATAATCGCACGGCGGTTGAGGTTAGCATATTGAACAATACTATCTCAACTTTAGGTAGCGCTTGCGAGTTAACCTTAGGCGCAGAGGGGAGTAATTGGATTATGTTTGATGCCAATTGGGGCGAGAATGGTGGATATTTATACGCCGCAAGCAGTGGCAGCAACTATTTGAAAACGCAAGCTTCCTATGACGATAACGGAAAATGGAGCATCGGTATTAATGCTAACGGTGTTGCCACCATTAAGGCGCAAGGAAACAATACACATAATCTCTTGAGATATAACAATTCAAGTAACTTGTTCTCTTGCTACACCTCTGGTCAGCTGGATGTTTATCTCTTTATCCGAAGCGAGGAATACGATCATGCTGAAAGTGAGACTCTGGCCAACTTGTTCTCTTTCGACAAGCACACGATTCATAACGGATCCACTTTGACTGTCACAGGAACAGCCGAATGCAACGAGGCCAGTTACCTTGTCATTGAAGAGGGCGGACAATTCGTCCATAGCGGAGAAAATGTGCAAGCTACACTAAAGAAAGGCATCCAGGCCTATACTGAGTTTGGTGGTTGGTACACCATCGCCGTACCTTTTGGTGCTGACTATGATCCAAGTGGAATCGCTACTGACGATTATGACCTTTACGCCTACGACGAAGATGGCGACATCCATGGCAAGGAATGGATTAACTATGAACAAGGCGGCTTCAACTTGCTTGCCAATCAAGGTTACCTCTATGCCCACAAACCAGCCACCACACTGCGCATGACAGGCACTTTGAATAGCGGGAACTATAGTCCAGCGATAAACTTGAGCTATGGCCACAGCAGCGAAGCCATAAAAGGTTGGAACCTGCTGGGCAACCCCACAGCACATGAAATCAACTTCACGAAGACGGAGAGCGTTTCTGATGGCTACTATTTCCTCAATAACAGTAGCGCATGGCAATATGAGCCGAATGCCACTGTGCCCGTGGGGCGCGGCTTCCTGGTGAAGGCCAACGATGCCAACCAAACGGTGACGCTCAATCCTCAGAGCAAAGGCAATCGTGAAGAAAAGGGACAATACCTCTGTCTTAGCGTGGGCGACGAGAAGGCCTACGTCAAGTTGAACGAGGGCGTCAGCATGCCGCTACTTGACTTGAGGGGACAGCATTCGAGCCTCTATCTCATGCACGAGCACAAACCTTACATCATGCTGGTGCGCGACGAGGCCAAGACCTTGGATCTTTGTTATGAAGCCCACAATCACGGCACGCAAACCCTCACGGTCGACACCAAAGGGCTTGATTTGGACTATCTCCACCTCATCGACCATAAGACGGGTGCCGATGTTGACCTGCTGGCCCTTCGACAAGCTCAGGGATCAGCCTCGTACACCTTCGAGGCCTCGGAAGGCGATTATGCCACGCGGTTTATGCTGGCATTCGCGCCAATGGACGGCCCTTCGACAGGCTCAGAGACCTTTGCGTATTATGCCGACGGGGAAATCCGTTTTGTAGAGACGTGCCATGGCGCGTCTGTACAAATTGTGGATATGACGGGGCGAATCTTCGTCTGTAGAGACGCAGCGCGCCACATCTCTACCAGCGGGATGGCACCGGGCGTCTATATCCTGCGCCTCGTCACCGACGACAACGTTCGTGTCCAGAAAATCGTGGTGAAATAAAATTGGTAAATATATTTACTGTCTATGTGTTTACTTTTTGTATCTTTGCACGTTAATTTGCAAAATACAAAAAGATGATATTTGTTCCTACGAAATACCAGCTGCAGACTGTGGCTACCGGTCGTGTTTTCAGCGACGAAGGCTGGACTTTGGATGACAAACAATGCGACAAGCCGAGCATGGTGCGTCCAATCTATGAGAAAAAACAGCTTGAGGTTAAAGAAGGCGCTTGCCTTGGCTTGTACCGCTATGCCGACTGGCTGCCCATCAAGAAGATGCTCAGCAAGCCTTCGGAGCCGATTACCTATAAGAGCGAAAAGCTAGCCACGCGTCTTGGGCTCAACAATCTCTACATCACCTTCAACGGCTGGTGGCCCGAGCGTAATGCCCGCATGACGACCTGCTCCTTCAAGGAGATGGAGGCTTACTCGGTGTGTGCCCGTCTGGGCGATGACCTGAAAGACAAGGTGCTGGTGGTGGCCTCTGCTGGCAACACCGCCCGCGCCTTCGCCAAGGTGTGCTCCGACAACGGCATCAAGTTGCTGCTCTGTGTGCCTCAGGACAACATCAACGCATTGTGGTTCGACAAGCCGCTGAATCCTTGCGTGAAGCTCATCACGACCGAGAGCGGCAGCGACTATTTCGATGCCATCAACCTCTCGAATGTGGTCTGCGAACTGGATGGCTACCTCGCAGAAGGCGGTGCCAAAAACATCGCCCGTCGCGACGGCATGGGCACCACAATGATGTCAGCCACGACCTTTATCGGCCGCACGCCCGATTTCTATTTCCAGGCCGTGGGTAGCGGCACAGGTGCCATCGCCGCTTGGGAAGCCAACCTGCGCTTCATCGTTGACGGTCGCTTTGGCACGAACAAAGCCCGCCTGATGGTCTCGCAAAACAAACCCTTTGTTCCGATGTACGACGCTTGGCGCGCCGACTCGCGTGCCTTGTTGCCATACGATGCCGACCAAGCCCGCAAAGATGCCGCTGAAATCTGTGCGCCTGTGCTCTCCAACCGCAAGCCGCCTTACGGTCTTGCAGGAGGCCTCTACGATGCCTTGAAAGACACCAATGGTGACATCCATGCTGTCAGCAATGCTGAAGCCAATGCTGCCAAGGCCCTCTTCGAGGAGACCGAGGGCATCGACATCTACCATGCCGCTGCCGTGGCTACGGCTTCATTGCAGCAAGCGATAGAAAGGGGAACGGTGAAGGCTGATGACATAGTGATGCTCAACATCACGGGGGGAGGCGAGAAGCGCTTCCATGCCGAGCATGAGCTTTATTACCTGAAGCCTGATCACATCTTCAAGATTGACTTCACGAAAGAAGAAGTGGAGCGCGTTTTGGCGGAGATGAGGTAAACGCCGGCGCTCAACCCACTGACATTCAAACGAACGGAATTGCCCCGGGCAGCATGTCTGCTAAGGGTTTTTCCGTTTATGTCGGTGAGTATAACGGATTGCAAGCCTTCCGCCTCAACGGTCACAAAGTCTGTTGCAGGATTAGGATAAATGCTGATGTTCAGCGCCTCGTCCTCGTCGATTTTTGTGATGTCTAAAGGTGTCACCCAAAAGGTGACCAGGGCGGTGTTGCAGTTGCAAGGGATGGTCATGGGGATGTCGAGCCAAGCTGTTGTGCCAGGCTCAATCTCTGGGCGGAGGGTGGCATGAACGGTCACCCTAACGACTTCTTCAGACTGGATAGGGAAGGTGGTAGTGCTGATGCCATTGGAGTAGAAACTGAAGTCAGTGAAGAATACGTCAGACGGGTGTACGGTGACATCCACGGGGTCATAACCCGTGTTTCGGATGAGGAAGTGAAAGACGGCCTGAGTGCCGGGATACATGGCAGTATCGCCCGTGATGGCCTCGGCTTCGAAAGCGTACTGCGCCACCATGTCAATCTCGATATCGTCGATGGTGAGGAAGCAGTCGCCTTGGAGCTTGATGGCACAGATGCCGATATATTCGCAGCTCTCGGGAATCTCTTCGACATAGATGGAGACTTGCGTGTATTGGTCGCTGTCGATAACTTCAGAGTGGAACTCGTGCTCCATCGAATCGGAGCTGGGCGCTGAACCTGCCCAAAACGAGAGGCTGTATGAGCCATCGGTGATAGCCCAAGCGCTGAAGCGGTAATGCATGCTCGTAATCAGGTACGTGGGCATGAACATCCATGCCTCATCGCCTTCTGTAAAGGCGTACCAGTTGCCCGTGTGTGGGACACGGTTGTGGTCTTTTTCAAGATAGCCGCAGAGCCAGGAATTGTCGTCACAAATCCAGCCTACAGGCTTTTCAAAGTCGTGGTTGCCGTATTCAAAGCTTTCATCAAGGATGTTGCCTGCATAGGATACACCTGCCCAGAGGCAGACCAATATGGTAAAGAGAATCTTTTTCATGTACTCAAATTTGGAGCAAAAATATGAAAAAACTCCAATGATGGGCAAGTGTTCACCGAAAAATCGAATGAGAGGATTAAAAACTGCCCTGTCGTAATGGACTAGTATAGGAAATTGTCGTAAGGATACCGAATCGCGTGCATATCACGAATCTCTTTGTAGAGCAAATTCCTGAAATTCTGATAGTTGTCGCGGTTCTTCGCAGAGATGAAGATGCAGTTCTCGTTCATCTTGGCCATCCAGGTCTGCTTCAATTCCTCGTATGAGACGTTGCGCTTGGTGGGAGGCGTCAGGTCGTCGGGGTCTTTCTCCTCCCAAGTGTAGGCATCGGTCTTGTTGAAGACGACGATGGTCTTCTTGTCGGCGCAGCCCAATTCAGCCAAAGTCTGGTTGACGACCTCCATCTGCGCCTCGAAGTCGGGATGCGAGATGTCGACCACATGCAGCAGAATGTCCGACTCGCGCACCTCGTCCAAAGTGCTCTTGAACGACTCCACAAGATGATGCGGCAACTTGCGGATAAACCCTACAGTGTCGGACAAGAGGAAAGGTAGATTATCCACCACCACCTTGCGCACCGTGGTGTCAAGGGTGGCAAAGAGTTTGTTTTCGGTATACACCTCCGACTTGCTCAGCAGGTTCATGATGGTCGACTTGCCCACGTTGGTATAGCCCACCAAGGCCACGCGTACCAACTTGCCTCGGTTCTTGCGTTGCACGGTCTTCTGCTTGTCGATATCCTTCAGCTTCTCTTTCAGCAACGCTATGCGGTCCAAAATCAAACGACGGTCGGTCTCGATCTGGGTCTCACCGGGACCGCGCATACCGATACCACCCCGTTGACGTTCCAAGTGGGTCCACATGCGAGTCAAGCGCGGTAGTAGATATTGATATTGAGCCAACTCCACCTGTGCCTTGGCATGTGCCGTATGGGCATTGGAAGCGAAGATGTCGAGGATGAGGCTGGTACGATCGAGCACGCGGCACTCCAGTGCCTGCTCCATGTTACGGGCTTGCGTGGCGCTCAGCTCATCGTCGATGACGGCAATCTCGATGTTTTCCGCCTTGATATACTGGTGAATCTCCTCCAGCTTGCCCGAGCCAAGGTAGGTGACGCTACTCGGATGATCCATGGCTTGCACGAAACGCGCCACAGGCACGCCGCCTGCCGTTTCGAGCAGGAAGGCCAGCTCATCGAGGTATTCCTCCGTGCGCTCGCGGCTTTGTTGTTTGGAAGCCACGGCGATGAGCACCGCGCGCTCTGGTATTTTTTCGTATGTGATGAAATCGCCCATTGTATGATGTTGGTAGAGACGCGATTAATCGCGTCTCTACAAGCATTAATATGTTCTAAAACCTATGATTTTTCTCACCTCATTCAAGGTCTTCGCTGCGCTTTCGCGGGCCTTCTCGGCACCCATGCGGGCGATACGGTCGAGGCGGGCCTCGTCGCTTGAGAACTCCTTGATCCGCTCACGGATGGGGGAGACGGTCTTCTCCAGGTCATCGGCCAGTTGTTTCTTCATGTCGCCATAGCGGATAGAGCAGTCGTTCCACTTCTCGTCGAAGTACTTCACCGTTTCAGGCTCGCTGACGATGTCCATCATAGTGAAAAGGTTCTGAATCACTTCCGGCTTGGGGCTATTAGGCTCGGTCGGGCCGCTGTCGGTAATGGCGCGCATCACCTTCTTACGCATGGTCTTTTCGTCCTCGAAGAGGTAGATGCAATTGCCGTCGCTCTTGCCCATCTTACCGCTACCATCGAGGCCTGGCACCTTAATGGCGTCACCACCGAAGTAGTAGTTCTGCGGCTCAGGGAAGAACTCGACCTTATAGATGTTGTTAAAGCGGCGGGCGCACTTGCGCGCCATCTCCATGTTCTGCTCCTGGTCCTTACCCACGGGCACCCATTTGGCGCGGTGTTGCAGGATGTCGGCGGCCATGAGGGTCGGATAGGTGAACAGGCCAGCGTTGACGTTGTCGGGTTGTTGGCGGGCCTTTTCCTTGAAGGTCGTCACGCGGCCGAGCTCGCCAATGTAAGCATTCATGTTGAAGTATAGATACAACTCGATGGTCTCCGGCACGTCACTCTGGATGTAGATGGTGGCCTTCTCGGGGTCGATGCCGCAGGCGAGGTATTCGGCCAAGATGGTGCGGGCCGATTTCTGTATGTTTTCGGGCGTGGGGTGCGTGGTCAGCGAATGCCAGTCGGCGATAAAGAAATAGCAGTTGTAGTCTTCCTGCATCTTCACGAAACTGCGCACGGCGCCGTAGTAGTTGCCAAGGTGGAGGTTTCCGGTGGGGCGGATGCCGCTCAATACGATGTCTTTTGCCATAATGTAGTATTTGACTCGGGACGCGGGACTACGAGACGCGAGACTTTCGGCCATCCCGTGTCTCGTGTCACGAAGTCTCGTGTCATTGTTTATTTGGGCGCAAAAATAAGAAAATTTTGGGGATTTTTATCTCACCGTAAATTTCCGCGTCGTTTCACCCACGGTTATGAAATACATGCCTTCGGGTAATGCCGTCACATCAATCTGCTGCGTTTCAGCCGTGATTTGGCCTTTCAACAAGGTTTGACCCATCAGGTTGGAGATGCGGTAGGTCTGATCTGGTAGAGACGTGCCATGGCGCGTCTCTACGAGCAAAACACCGTCGGTAGGATTGGGATAAATCGTCAAGGTCCCTGAGCCCGTCGAAGGGCCGTCCTCCTCAATCCCATACCCCTCCGGTACCAATTGAACATCCTGCACCAAAGTCTCCCAATCGGCCACCGTCAAGGTGAGGGTCTTGGGGTAATAGCCTTCGCAAGAATACGTCACCTCGTAGGTGCCGCCCTTGATGGGGCGGTGGTAGTCGCCTGCCGGTAGGTGGCTGCTGACGGCAGAGCCGTGATGGTCGTGGGTAAGGATGGTGACATCGGCCTTCAAGGGTTCGCCTGTGACCGAGTCCGTCACCGTGCCGTGAATGCCATAGAGGCATTGCTCCATGTAACGCAATATGCTCTCGTGGTTATAGGTCCAATACATGGGCATCGTCGAAGGGTTCGGCGTATAAGGGATGGAACACTCAATGGTCACCTCGCGGCATTGGGCATAATAGTTCATGTAGTCCTGCCGACTGCCATAGATGGGATACCACACATAGCCGTTGACGATGCCATTATCGAAGCCGCTCATATACATGGTGTCGTGCTCGTGCGTCAGGTCGGCGTATTCGTGGCATACCAGCCTCCACCACTCGTCGTCGGGGTGCAGCGGTTGGTAGGTGTCCCATGGATAGTTCAGCACCTCCGAGCCGCCGTGGTAGTTCGCCGCCATGGTAAAAGGGTATTGCTCCGCGAGTTCCATCATCCACAGAGTCTCGGGTTGGTATTCCTTGCCATCGGGGTGGGGGCCATTGTCGAAGTCGGGATAGTTGCGGTTCAGGTCTGCGTCGTTGGCGTTGTTACGACGGGCACCATAAACGGTGTTATTGCCCCCATGATAGGTGCCGTCAGGGTTGGTGCAGGGCGAGATGAAAATGTCGAGCTGATTAATCAAATTAAGGATTCTGGGGTCATCACTCGTGCAAAGCTCATCGATGAGCCGAAGCATCAGCATCATGCCCGTCAACTCATCGCCATGAATGGTAGAGGTGTAGAGGAACTTGGGCTTGCCGTCGGGCGCGCCGTTGTTAAAGCGACAAAACATGAGCTTGCGTCCGCTCGCCAGCGTGCCCCAGTCAATATAAGTGCACCGTTCGGGATAATCCTCGGCATACTGCTTCATCATATCCTGATAGGCCTCGTAGGTGGGATAGGCGTCCCAGTCGTAGGCCTCGCGGTTCGTGCCGTTCCACATGGCATACACCTCTTGCATGGATGGTGGGATGAGCAGCATCGGGTGATAGCCTTTAGCCAAAAGTTGTTGGTATTGCTCGGTGTTGGCATAGCAAATCAGTCTGTCACCCTCCATCTTGTCGATGGAACAAAGGCGGGTGAGCAGGGCGGCCTCTTCGGGTTGCTGGATTTGAAGGGAGAAGAAATATTCCCCACGAGCGGCCATCAGCGCGTCGAGGTCGATTTGGGCCTTTGTCACCCCTACCGCCATCAGCAGGAGCACAAGCAGGACATATGATTTCAAGCTTTTCATATCCTATTTAATTGATT
>Ga0265298_10012136_pt1 | contig 10019 bp, 5 predicted proteins | sample AusTroGonzalo_MG_3_FD_193486 | JGI IMG/M metagenome (GOLD analysis project Ga0265298, IMG submission 193486) | Bovine rumen microbial communities from tropical cattle in Woodstock, Queensland, Australia - Gonzalo_01 | ecosystem: Host-associated > Mammals > Digestive system > Stomach > Rumen ... | reverse complement strand
GAGGCGTCCGAGTATCTCAAGTCGACAAAGACGATAAACAAGGACAAATACGCAAGCCTGGGTACAGAATACTATAAAAGAATTCTGGGCTGCCTTACACCCCTTGTGATGATTCTCATTTCGTGCTCAATGAATTACAAGTTCAAAAAGAACGTAATGTTCATGTCTCTTTTGTCTTCCGTGGCATTGGCCGTGGTGTATTACGTGGTACAGATGATTACCACGATGATGGCGGATCAGGGCATAATCAGACCATATATGGGTACCCTTGTTCCGTTCATTGCCGTAGCATTGGCGGCATTGTTGCTCAACATGTTTTTTTCAAGAAGGTAAAAGCCGGTTATGGTTTCCCCAGAAAAATGCCCGCACGGGGCGGGCTGTGATTCATCTGCGTACAAGGATTGTCTTTTCAAGCTGGCGCTTGGCGTTCGAGGCCCATCTTGCATCACTCGGAGAAGTGGCCACCATCTGCACATAGCGGTTATCACCTCTGAAAGCATATTTTGAATGCTTTCCGTCCTTTCCCATGTCTATGAAACCGAGACCGAGAAGACCTTTTGCGAATTCGGAAGGCTTGCAGGCTTCAGGAAGCCTGTCAACGGATTTCTCAAATTCCACAACCTTATCCGACACCTTGTTGTTCTCGACAATATCCAGAAGAAGATCGGTTCTTCTCTTGCTTGTATTCTTCTGCTTTGAATTGATGTTCTTGAGCTCATTCTGGACAAGGTCGATGAAAAGGGCCGCATATTCTCCTTCATAAAACTCGTTGAGTGTGGTTTTGAGAAGCCCTTCGTTGTTTCCGGGCTTGAACTTGAAACTCTCGAGAGCGGCTTTCAGGCTTGTGTTCGTTCCTTCCAGTTTCTCGTTTTTCTTTTCGAGCTCATCACACATTTTCATAAGCTCGTCGTAATCTCTTTTGAGATTCACAAAACCGGAATTCTCACTGCGCGTTCTTTCAAGTTCGGCCTCAAGCTCCTTGATTCTGTCTTCAAGTCGGGAATTCTTCTTTTCCGCCTCATCCCACTCCTCGAAATAACTCTTTGCCTCGCTGTTTTCAGAAAGGCTTTTTTCGATTTTTTCCGCTACAGCTTTTGCGATAAGGGCGACAGAGTCTGGTGAGACACAGTCCTTTGGAATTGGATAACCTTCAACACTTTTCGGTTTTTCCTTGTTTTCTTTTACAGGTATACCCTGATAAGAGTTCCGGACATATTCAGAAAGATCTCTTTCCCGGACAAGGCGCTTTCCGAATATATCAAAGAAGGCCAGCTTTCCTTTGTCGAGTGTAGTCGCAACATTCTCCGGACTTACTCCGAATCTTTCGGCGACCTTTTCGATGTCGATCGATTCTTTCAGGATTGCCATCTGTCTTTCTTTTTCAGATTCAGGCTCTTCCGTCTGCTCTTTGATTTCAACGCAGACTTCTGTTTTGGCTTCGGGTTCCTTCACGGCCGGAGGTTCGGGGTTCGGTTTTACAACCACAATTGTTCCCGGCAGCGGATTATCCTTCATTATCCGTTCGGCTTTTTCTAAGAATGCTTCCCAACCGATCTTGGGAGTCTTGGCTTTCCCGGTCAGATACTGGTTTATCATCCCGTGGGAAAAGCCCATTGCAAGAGATAAGGCTTTGTTGTTGTAGTGATATCTCTTAATCAATTCGGACAACTTTTCACTGTTTGTCATACATCTCCTTTCTGTCCTCGGACAGTGTTTGAGGCCAACAACAAAACCCGCGCAGCGGGTATAAAAGAACTCCCCGCCATAAGGACGGGGAGAAATTGCAAATAAAATTGAATTAATCAAGAATCAAGGAAGACCGCCTCAAGCATGTTCGGAGCCCCTGCTTCCGGATAGTAAACGTCTCCGCCTCCATAGTATATTCCCTGTCCGGGAACAGACCAGTAATTGAATCCGTCCGGAAGTTCGGGGAGGATAACTCCACCGGCGTGTGTTCCCGTCAAAACAGGTCCGTAAGGCTGTTCATTGACAAGAAGCATCACATCATATTGTTTCACGTTCCCGCAAACAGTGCAGACCTCGTCTTCAAAATGACACTCGGTAATGATATAGAGCGTGTCGTGATCGGAACAAGTTGTTGCAACAGTATGATGGTCTGAATTGTAATGGTTTCCAACTGTTGAATTAACCGTATGATTATGAATATCGTCGGAAATCTTTGTGAATTCATAGTCTGCAGGTTCATTGTTCGCATCAAACAGACCGAGAGTAAACGAGTCGGCGGAATCTGCTTTGATTCCCAGTGTCATGATGCCTGCGCCGTAATCAACTTTAACAGCACCGATCCAAGAATCATCAAGGATATCCTCCTCTTCTGTAGAAACCGTTACACCTCCGCCTATTACAGTCTGGAGCAGAGTCATATCATATGCTGTAAGATTTATGAATATATCAGCCCGACTCATGCTTTCATTGTTCGGCATTGCAAGTTCATAATAATCAACAGCCTGAAGTCCGGACCCTGCGAGCGTCGTGTTCTTTTCAGAACTTCTCCAAAAACCCTGGATACCGATGGGATCGACATCTCTGCTGTTGCCGGTTTCTTCTCCGCATCCCGAGCAGACCTCGATTTCTTCTCCGCCGAAAAGGATTCCGGCTTCTATCGAAGTGACCCATTCCATTTCTTCGTGATTATCGGGGTCGAGATCCAGATCATGTTCGTCCTCGTCGAAACATCTGGAACATATGTAAAGAGCACTGCCATGCGTTGAACATGTAGAAAGTGTGACAACGCTGTCAAAAACGTAATCGTGTCCGAGTGCTGCAATGTCTTCCGTTCTCTCTTCATCACAGTAAACGCAGCAATAAGTCTTAAGTCCTTTCTGAGTACAGGTCGGGTCCTCGGTGATTTCCCCCTCATCCCATGTATGGTCCGAAAGAGGCAGTTGCTGTCTTACAGCTCTGTCACATCTGGTGCAGAAACCGAATTCATAACCGTGTGTAACACATGTAGACTCGATTCTCTCGATATCTCCGGAAAAATCATGGCCCAAAGGTGCGATATCTTCGGTTTTTTCAGCCTGACAGAGAGCACAGGCGTACAAGGCTTTTCCGGATGTCTCGCAACCCGGTTCCGATATCTGCTCGACAAGCCCCCAATTGTGACCTGTGGGAGGAATAACTTCATGGGTGATCACCTTTCCGCACAAGGTGCATTTCACATCTCTGCTGCCTTCGTCTTCACAAGTGGCCTGTGTTACCACAGGATCCCCGGGAATATGTGAAAGTTTATCCACAGCCTCGATTTTCTTTTCGCCGCAACCCGTACACGTAAAGGTTTTGATTCCGATTGATTCACATGTTGCCGGTGTCGTGATTTCGCCGCTGTTCCATGTGTGCTGATGGACATCCTGCTTGCACGACACAACAGTCATGACTGCAAGAGCAAGAACAAGAACATACAAAAATTTCTTCATGCTTATCTGTCTCCTTATTTTCCATGTTTTTATTTTCGGCTGGGAAATCAACCGTATTTACACGATATCACATTTTGAGGATAATTAGAATAGGCTATATGCAGTCTTTCAAACAGTTTGGAGCGACAAAGAGGGGAGACGTCTTGTTTGACTCTTTCACTTTTTTTCAAAACATGGTATTATAAGTATTGCCGAAACCATCGGAAAAGGAGAAAACGATGACAGTAAAAAGAATCGTTACAATTGACACGAGAAAGGACATCAGAGACGAGTTCCTCGACATCATGATCAAGCAGGCGATCGAAAAGATGAACGTGAGCGTCGAGAAGAACGGAAACGAGTTCCCGAGATCAGTCACAATTGCAACCGTCGAAGAGAAGAAGTCCTCAAAAGGAGAGTAAGATCATGAAGACAAGATCCGTCGCCGCATTGGCACTTGTCACGATTATTGCATTTTCTGCAGTTTCGTGCGACCAGGCCCTGAACCTTATGGGAAAGATGGGCACGAATGTTTACGGTTTTTCCGCGTCAACCCAGGAAGCCGTTCAAACCGCCGCCAAGGTTGACGGATCTGTCTCCTATCAATCCGACGGCGATGCCCAGGTTGATTGGAGTTCCGCCGCTTCCGTCGCCGGCGACTTTCAGGCAATTTCAGAATCAAAGCAGCAGACCGAGGCATTTCTTTCGGAAATGAACAAGCCTGTTTCCGACAAACCCGAGGAAGCAGAGGCCGTTTCTGACGCAATGAAACAATACGCGGAAGAAAAGAGCCTTTCGGTCCTTCACGAAGCATCAGAGACCCAACCGGGTCCGGAAAGAGATGCAATGATTGCAATGGCCAATTCAATGGCCACTGTCGCATCCGCAATAACAGACAGCCCCACCAGGGCCGATTTGGCGACAGTTGCCATGGTCGGGAAAATCGCAGAGGATTCAATGGAGTTCCTTAAACTTTCCGAATCCCAAACAGACAGGAAAAACGAGATCTCAACAGATGTTCTTTCCATAATAATGACTTTAAGAACAATGAGAGGCGCCGGAGAGATTTCTGCATCAATGGCGAATCTGGATGTGGCTTCTGTCATAGGGGAAAAAAAGGACATTTCTCCCTCTGCTTTTGAAAACATGGGAAAAAAGGATATTGTAAACCGCCTGACAGAGGCGATAAAACCGTCCCTTATCGCAGTAAGGGAAGGCATGGAGTCAGAAGGACAGTATTCACAGGAGGCACATAAGAATCTTGTCATGAACCTTGCTTCGTTGCGCAGTGCTTATGAAGCCTGGTGCATGATGTCAAACACATACACAGACCCGGTAGAAGACGATGCGGTTCAGGTGATTCTTGGAAACAAGAACATTCCTCTTTGCGAGAACATCACATTCGATGATATTGTCCTCTATGCCGTTTCTGTAATTGTGACGGAAAACGCAGAATGTTATCTGAATATTTCCGCCTTTCTTAACGGCGAAATGGATGCCACAGAGGCGTTCGAACCTCTGGCAAGGGTCAGACGGACATTGTATCCGACTTTCGTGAATACGGCCGGAGTTCTCGTACACGTTTCCGGATGGGGAAACTTTGTGTCGTCTCTTGCGGGGGATGAGCTTACAGGTGAGAAGATCCGCGAACTTTTCGAAGGAGGACTTGTATGAAGAGACTTGTCTTTGTCTGTCTTCTGCTGAGTGTGACCCTTACGGGTCTTTTCGCATCTGTTCCCGCTGTCCGTTATGACAACATTGATTTTTCATTCAGACCGACACAGACAAGGTTCAATGCAATGGGACAGGCGTCATTGTCCTCACCGACAAGAACCGAGGCAATGTTCATAAATCCGGCGTTATTGGCGGAAAGGGGATTTTCGTTGAACATCCCTTCTTTAACGATCACGTTGTATAACGTGCATGCCAATGCATCTGACCAGGGCGTGAGAGACGACATCAAGGCCGTGTTCAAGGGAAATGCCGATTCGACCACATATGTAGATTTGCTGCAGCGTGTTGCGGGTCACCTCGGAACCGGATACAATCTTGTTTCATCCATAGACACAGGAATAGGCTTCAAGATCGGACAATTCGCATTCGGTACCGACATTCAGGTCCGTGAGCATTCTCTCAGAAACGGAAATTCCATCCTCGCCACAACAATCATTCCGGAATTGAATGTTTCCGGGTCTCTTGGATTCGGATTTGATATTGTAAAGACAAGCACAGCAAAACTCAGCATCGGAATATCGGCACATGCAGTAATCAAACAGTATTATAAAGGAATGCCCGTATCGGCGATATCGGACATAATCCTGTCAGACAATACAGTACAGACGATGCTGTGGGATGAGCCGGTCATGGGCGGTTATGCATTTCCAATTGATATCGGATTGAATTTTGATGCAGGAGACATTTTCCGGTTCAGTGTTACGGCGAATAACCTGAACGGGAAATACAGAATGAAGAGCTATTCAAGTCTGGGCGACAGTCTTGAACGATATAAGATAAATCTTCCCGAAAAACCGGAAGGACACTCACCGGAAGAAGGTGAGGATTTCACAATAGAGACACCATGGGAGCTTAATGCGGGTTTTTCAATAAAAGGCAGGTCTTTCCTTCACCCGACGGTTGCCGTAAGTGTCGTTGACGTGATTTCCTTAGTTGACGAAATCAAGGATCAGAAAGCCGGAAAAGAAAACATTCTTCTCCATTTGAATGCCGGTCTTGAACTTGACATATTTGAGTTTCTGAGCATAAAAGGCGGAATAAACAAAGGCTATCTGTCTGCCGGCGCAGGAATCAATTTACCCGGGCTTCGCATAGACGCTTCATACGGATGGCAGGAGTTCGGAAAGATGATAGGAGACAAACCCGTGGATGCTCTTTCTGTAAGAGTCAACATAGGTTATGACAAATAACATAAGCAGGGATTAACAAGGGTGCATACAATGAAAAGAACAGCGAAAACTGCAATCATCTTAATATTCTCGATTTTGTTTGCTGTCTTTATTATATCTTGCAGCAACGATGTTCAGGAAAAAGAACCGGAAAAAGAACCGGAACTTCCGGCCATTGAAGTCTCTCTTGATCTTGTAAACCCTAAAGATCTTGTATCTGATCACGACAGACAGGTCGCATATTTTTCAATAGATTCCAAAATCATTTCCGCAACCCAAAGAGATACACAGGTTGTTGGAGAATTCGAAGACCTTAGAGTGGAGAAGGGGAGCGGGACAGCCCCGACGGGAATCAATCTTGGTCTTCATACACAAGGAAAGTGGAGATTTACAGCCTCTGCCTGCAACAAAGACGGGGATATAATCTACAGGGGAACGGTCGAAACCTACATTTCTGAAGCCACAACTCCGAACAAGATAACAATAGACCTTGTCGCATATAACGTGGGAACAGGAACACTCTCATGTACATTTCTTTCCATAAACATAGGAGACCCCAGGCTCGTCATAGAGTATCAGAACCTTAATTCGAATGCGTGGACGGTTCTTCTTGATTCGACCGGTTCTCTTTCAAGAAACTTTCAGGCAGAAGACCTTCAGAACGGATATCTCAGATACACGGCATCGAATATCACAATGCCCACCGGCGCATACAAGATTACCGTACGCCTGTACAACAGCGGGGTGATCTTTTCAGGCGAAACCCTTGACACATATATTTTCCAAGACAAGAACACCGAGCTGAGCGGAGAGTTCACAATCGCAGGCCTGGCGACTTTTGTACCGGTCGATCCGGGGCAGACAGTGAAATTCACAGACGCAGCCGCGCAGCTCGGAATAATGGAAGGTCACATATTCACGGGCTTTTATCTCCTGGGAACACCAGGGGCCCTCGACTTCCCGTACACAAACAACACAGACCAGATACAATATCTGATACCCATAGACGACGTTCAGGACAACTACTTCACAGGTACCACAACCCTTTCGGCGAAGAGTACCGTGTCATCCCTGAAATATGCTGCGTTCTCCTCGGAATTCAACTCTTCGGTTACTGCTTTTGCTTCAAACACGTTCAAGAACTGTACAAATCTTGAGGCGGTTTATGCACCTCGTGTTGTAAGCATCGGCGAATATGCTTTCTACAATTCAGGAATAGAGGACTGGTTCTTCGGTACGTTGCAGACAATCGGTGCCCATGCATTCCAGAACAGCGGAATAGTCGAGACTCCGAAATTCAGTCTGACAATCCAGATCGGAGATGAGGCATTCCGCGGCAGCAATGTCGGTATCGCCATTATTCCGTCAATCGCCACAACAGGCGTCTCCACCTTTAAAGACTGTACGAATCTCAAAAGAGTGGAATGCGATGCAATCAAGATTGACACAAGCGTATTTGAAGGCTGCACATCTCTTCGAACTGTAATCCTCACAGCTGCAACGTCTATCCAGAATTCCGCATTCAAAAACTGCTCATCGCTTTCCAAGATAGATCTTCCGGAAACTGTCCAGACAATAGGAAATGAAGCTTTCTCCGGTTGTTCATCCCTTGACGATACATTCCACATTCCGGGAAGTATCGGAACAAACGGAGGGACAAGACAGACAGCAATATCAAACAGGAATGCAATAGGAACAAACGCGTTTGCAGGAACAACGAGTCTGGATGAAATCTATATCGACAGAATGAACGGAGATCTCAACGGGCAACCGTGGGGTGCAACATGTCCCGTGACCCATTGGGGTTACAAAGTCACGTTCATGCCCAATGAACCGGAACCCGGCGGGGTTGTAACTTTCCCGAAGATCATTCAAAAGAACAATGTTGCCATTTCTCCCATAGACGATCCACAATATAGAATCGTGTCCTATGGTTCTCAAATGGGAGCGACTCTTGACGGATATCCCCTTTCAATCCCGACAACAAGCGGATACGGCTTCATCGGATGGTATACGGATCCCGACATTACAAAGGGAACAAAGGTTACAGAACATTCCATTTATTCACTCAGACAGGATTCTGTCCTGTATGCACAGTGGCAGAAAGGTCTCGTAACCCTCATTTTCTCTCCGGGGCAGGATTATCCGTACGGAAACGTAGGTTCCGCAACAGAGACATATCGTCACGTAAGATACATGCTCAAGTACGGAACATATGCAGATGAAGAACCTGAGAATGACATTGAGATGAATCTTCCTTCGGCTCAGATTGCCGGAAGAAGTTTCCTCGGTTGGTATCTCGAGAAAGAACCGGTCTATACAAGCGGAGTGAATGCAGAACACGCAAACGAGCCCGCGCAGAGAGCGATGACTCGTATTCAGAACAGCACTCTCGTGACGCTCAAAGACGGACACATTCTTTACGCGCATTATAAAGATCATAGATATACGGCCGTTTTACAGCCGAATCTTCCTACATTCAATGCATCCACCCTTACAAAAAACGGATCTGTCATAACATCATATCCGGCGGGGGAAATCCCCTCCAGAATTGTCCGTTATGGATTTACATTCAAAAGCATATGGAACGGAGACACAAGAACCGACACAGCTCTTCCGACTCCGACATTGGACAACTATTATTTCAAGGGCTGGTACAGCAACAATACCACATACAATGTTTCATATGGAGACAATGTCAATGTTCCTGCGATAAGTTCGAGCAGCGTTTCAGACGGACAGCTTTCAATCAATCTGTATGCGAGATGGATCGGAAAAGAACTTAAGCTTGTATTCAAGTCTGTTGAGACCACACCCGCAGACATCAAGGGAGGTTCCGGACAGACTGTTTACAGCAATGCCTCAACAGTTACAAACACATTCTCCACGGCGGAGTATCAGGATTATTATGTCCGCTACACCCAACCTTACGGGAAAAAGGTCAATACTTCTTTAAAAGATTCTGACTATGGCGATTTCACACAGAACCTTCCGACTCCCACAAGGGCAGGATATACGTTTGCCGGATGGTATATTTATAGTTCCACCCCAACAGCACAAAACCAGGACGGCGGAACAAGAATAAACAATGATACAGCTGTTGCCGCCGCACCGTATCAGAACAGCGGAAGCATAAACGTCTATGCGCATTGGACCCCCAACACATATACCGTCACGTTCAATGCCAATGGCGGCAGCGTGAGCACATCCACAAAACAAGTCACGTTCCACGATAATTACGGAGAGCTTCCGACACCGACAAGAACCGGATACAAGTTTGCAGGATGGTTCCTTACAACAACGAGAGGAGAAGGCTTCGGATATGACGGGGCCCGCATAACATCTACGGCGAAGGTCCATACCGTCGGAAACCATACTCTTTATGCGGCATGGGTAAGTTACGAGCTTTATGCGAACCAAAGCACTACAAACACCAATTTCAATTCAACAAACTGGACAGGAACATCAGGAGACACAGGAAACCATGCGACAATCTCCTATGATTCTTCCGGTCTTGTCACGACCTATACAATCACGCCTCAGGCATCAAGCGGAAATTATCGGAACAGTGCGAACAATGCAAACAATCCCACTCTGACCGTTGCATATAGCGCCATTCAGGTTCCCACAACAAACGGAACAAGAGGATCCAACGGCCTTTGGACAGACAATGGAACAGCTCCTGTTTCGGATTTTACAG
>Ga0265298_10012133_pt1 | contig 10019 bp, 9 predicted proteins | sample AusTroGonzalo_MG_3_FD_193486 | JGI IMG/M metagenome (GOLD analysis project Ga0265298, IMG submission 193486) | Bovine rumen microbial communities from tropical cattle in Woodstock, Queensland, Australia - Gonzalo_01 | ecosystem: Host-associated > Mammals > Digestive system > Stomach > Rumen ... | reverse complement strand
TGACGACGTGTTTGGTCTCGAGGACCCATCTTCCGTACAGTTTCCCGGTCTGGTCTCCGGTGTGGTCGACGCCCTGTTTCTCACAGGAAGTGAACAAGGCAAGGCAGGCGATGGCCGCCATGTAGATGAAATTTTTCATATCGTTTTCCCTTTAGTCTGTTGTCAATTCTTTCAAATTTTGTTCCAAATGACGATTACGGACGGTACTTCGCCGTCCGCGCGTCCTCGATTACACCGGCCCAGTTGAGGCCGTAAGCGAAGTCCCAGGCGTGTCCGTCGGCGTCCACGAGGGGACGCATGTCGTGCGGAACATCCTCCTGCTGCTCTTCCACGGTGCGCATGTCGGCCGGGAACTGCATGGGCAGGAGACCGGAGGGTTCGGCCGCGCCGCTGACGATGTCCATGACCGCCTGATTCTGAACGCCGAAGGTCACGAGGATGGCGTCGGCGTAGGGCTCCAGTTCGGACAGGACGACCGGCCGGGTGACATTGACCACGACGATGACGGGCTTGTCGCCCATCTGCTTCTTGGTCTGGATCACGAGGTCCAGGTCTTTTTCATTATAGGTCGTGACGGTCTTTCCCTTGTAGGAACGGTTCAGGAAGTCTTCCTTCGGATCACCGCCGGCGATGGATTCCGTCCGGGCGTATACCGCCTTGTAAGGCCGATACTGGAGGCTGATGGGCACATAGCCGTTGCCGCCCTTATCGCGGTCTTTAACGTCATAGCCGCTGCCCGTCTGGGGCTCGCGAATCATCACGAGGGCGAAATCGGCCTCGTCGGCCTGGTCGGCCCAGCCGTAGTATTTCTCGACAAGGGCCTTGTCGATGGGATAGTCCCAATGGGCCGGAGCGCCCATCGACAGGCCGAACATGCCAGGCATCTGCGGGAAATAGCGCTGCGGGACGAAGACTTTGGCCGCCTTCTCCGGTAGGGCGTTCCCGTGGTTCTTCACCATCACGACGGACTTGAGCTGCGCCTCGTAGCCGGCCTGCATGAATTCGGGTTTGCCCACGATTGTGGCGGTGGTAGCAGGCTCCAGGTAAGGGTTCTCGAAGAGGCCCGTGCGGAAGGAGTTCAGCAGGAGGCGGACGGCCGATGCCTCAAAGCGGGCGCGGGCCGATTCCTCGCCGAAGTCGCGCACCCACATCTGGTAGGCCTTCAGGACGGGTCCCTTGTCGTTGTTGCCGCCGAACTGGTCCACGCCGGCCTTGATCACCTCGTAGTGGCGCTCCGCGACGGAGAGACCTTCCACGCCCCAGCACTTGCCGTCGAAGGATTCGATGGCCGCGTTGTCGTAGGTGATGTTCCAGTCCGTGCAGACCACGCCGTCAAAGCCATATTTCTCACGGAGCAGGTCCGTAATGATGTATTTGCTGAAGTTGTTGCCCACGTTGTCCCCGGACGGGTCGATGTCGTAAGAGATGGTGTAGTAGGGCATTACGGCCGCGGCCTTGCCGGTGCCGCCCTTCAGGTCGAAGGCGCCCTCGGTGAAGGCCTTCAGGTGGTCCTCAAAATGGCCGCCGGGATAGACGGCGTATTTGCCGTAGTTGAAATGCGCGTCGCGTCCGCCTTCCTCCGGACCGCCGGAGGGCCAGTGCTTGACCATCGCATTGACGCTCTGGGAACCCCAGCCGTCCTTGGCGCCGGGTGTCGTCTGGAATCCGTCCACATAGGCGCGGGCCATGTCCGTGTCCAGGGCGGGATCCTCGCCGAAAGTGCCGTTGAAGCGGCTCCAGCGGGGTTCCGTGGCCAGGTCGATCTGCGGGCTCAGCGCTGTGGCGATACCCAGGGCGCGGTACTCCTCGGAGGCGATCCGGCCGAACTTTTCAACGAGGGCCGGGTCGAAGGTGGCGGCCATGCCCAGGGAAGTGGGCCAGAGGGATATCTTTCCGCCGGCACCCATGTTGAACTCGGCCGTCGCGGCGGTTTCGTTGCGCGGGTCGGAGGAGTTGTTGGCCGGGATGCCGTGCCCCAGCGATTCGGTGAGGGCCTGCACGTTGTTGTTCCAGCGGGCGGCCACTTCGGGGCTTTCCACCGTCGTCACGAGGACGGCGCGGAGGTTGTCTTCCGTGAGGAACTTCTGCTGAGCTTCGGTGATTTCCGGTCCGCGCACGGCCTGGTGGCCGCTATAGAGCATCAGGCCGGCGATTTCCTCGATGGAAAGCTGGGAGGCCAGGTCCTTGGCGCGGGTTTCGGCGGGAAGGCGCCAGTCCTCGTAGGCGTCCAGGCTTCCGTTGCGGTTCAAGTCCTTGAAGGCGTAGCCGTCCACGATCAGCAGCGGCGCGCTGGTATAGCCGAGCGTGGCGCCGCCCGACTGTACGACGAGCTTGTAGCCGTCGGCCTCGGATTCATGCCACTTGGGGCCGCAGGCCGTCAGGGCCAGGGCGAGGAGGGTCACGGTCGATAGGGAAATCCGTCTTTTCATAGGTGCGAACAATAAACTCGGACAAGATACGGATTTTTCCGCAAATTCGTACATTTGTACTGATGAAGCGCTTCGGTCCATATCGGAAGGTCGTCGTCGCCCCTGACTCGTTCAAGGGGTGCTTCTCCGCGCAGGAGGTGGCATCGACCTTGGCATCGGCCCTCCGCGGGCTCCATCCGGACTGGGAGGTGGTTGAAAATCCGCTCGCGGACGGGGGAGAGGGGACTGTCGATGTGCTCACGCCCGCCCTCGGCGGCGCATTCCGGCTGGCCGTCGTCTCCGACCCGCTCGGCCGTCCAGTCACGGCCCGCTACGGCCTTCTGGACGATACCGCCATCATCGAAGTGGCCGAAGCCTGCGGACTGAAGTATCTGGAACCGTCGGAACGGAATCCATTGACAGCCAACACTTACGGAGTCGGGGAACTGCTGATGGCGGCCCGGAAGGAAGGGGCTCGGCGCTTTGTTGTCGGCCTGGGCGGAACGGCCACCTGTGACGGCGGTGCGGGAATGCTGCAGGTTCCGGGCATCCGGGAGGCGCTGAAGGACTGCACATTTGAGCTGCTTTGCGACGTGGACATCCCTTTCATCGGCCCGGAAGGTGCGGTACGGCGTTATGCGCCTCAGAAAGGCGCGTCTCCGGCGGATGTTGAGGTATTGGAAGAGCGGATGAAAGCCTTTGCGGGAACGTTGCTTTCCGAGACGGGCGTGGATGTCCTTACGCTGCCCTCTGCCGGTGCGGCCGGAGGCTTGGCGGGCGCTTTCATAGCCTGCTTCGGTGCCGAGAACCGCTCCGGCATCGACAGAATCCTGGACCTCACCGGCTTCGACGCCGTGGTGGAGGGCGCTGACCTGATTATCACCGGCGAAGGCAAGTCCGACCGCCAGACTCTCAGCGGCAAAGTCGCCCTGGGTGTTCTCCGCCGCTCGAAGGGCATCCCGGTCGTCCTTCTTTCCGGCCGCATTGAAGATGCCGAGGCCCTTTCCGCCGCCGGCTTCTCCCGCTTGATTCAGGTTTCCCCGGACACCCTCCCGCTCGCGGAGGCGATCATTCCGTCGGTCGCAAAAGCGAACCTGCGGAAGGCGGCGGAAAGGATTTAAAAGCAGAAAAGATATAAAAGCAAGAAACCACCTCCAGATTGCTCTGAAAGTGGTTTCTGCGGTGCGGACGAGGCTCGAACTCGCGACCCCCGGCGTGACAGGCCGGTATTCTAAACCGACTGAACTACCGCACCAATTTGTCAGTGAACTTCCCGTTCTTGTCGTTCGGGATTGCAAAGGTACAACTTATTTTTGATTCTGCAAATATTTCGAAAAAAATTAACAAAAAAATATCCGGCCACGGGGGTCGGATATTCTTTCGGGGTGGGAGAGAGGCTTACAGGACCTCGATCTGCTTGCGGACCTTTTCGGGTTCGACCTTCTTGACCTTGGCGATGGTCACGGTCAGGACGCCGTGCTCCACCTTGGCGGCGATGTCCTCGCGGTTCGCGTCCTCGGGGAGGAGCATCGTCTGCTGGAACTTGGTGTAAGAGAATTCGCGGCGGAGGAAGTGGCCCTTGTGCTCCTTCTCCTTGTTGTCCACCTTCTTTTCCATGTTGATCACGAGGTCGCCCTCTTCGTCCAGATGGACATTGAAGTCTTCCTTGGTCATGCCCGGAGCGGCGAGTTGCAACTCATAGGCTTCCGGGGTCTCGATGACGTTGATCGCCGGGCAGGTAGCCTTCGGGCGGTCCATCCAATTCGTGTCGAAGAAATCATTGAAGATGTCCGGCATCCATTCGTTGTGTCTTGCAGGTAACATGGTTTTAGTCTCCTATACTTTAATGTTTAACTTTCTTTTCCGAACCGCCCGTTTCCGAAGCGCGTTCGACAGAAGAATAGGCAAAGTCGGGACCAATGGCCGAAAATGGACATTTTGGCAGATGTAACTGTCTAATTGTCAATAAGTTATGCCAAATTGGCAGAAAATTGTCCGTTTCGCCCAAATTCCGTAACTTTGCACATCCATGGAAGAAAGCAAGCGCAACTGGTACGCCCTGAAGGTCTTTTACAACAAGGTCTTCGAGATCGAGTCCAATCTGGAAGATATGGGCCTGGAAACCTATATCCCGGTCCGGAAAGTCCAGTTGAAAGGGGAGGATCACCTGCGCGCCGCCAAGCGCCTGGCCACTCCGGACGACACCCGGCGCGACAACCAGTATATCCAGGCGGGCCCCGTCATCTTCAAGCGCGAGCCCGTGGTCTCGTCCCTCCTTTTCGTATGCGCGGACGAGAGCGACCTTCCGGAGATTGTCCGTACCGTTTTCGGGCGGGGATTCGTTTACAAGATGGCCGATGGGGACCGCTATGCCGTCATCCCCGACAAGCAGATGGCCATGTTCCAGATGGTCTGCTCATCGGGCGCCGACGGCCTCGAGTTCTTTGCCGACGATGACCTCACCCGCTACAAGCAGGGAGACAAGGTGCGTGTGCTGGAAGGCCCGCTGAAGGGTGCTGAAGGCTACATCAAGCGCATCCGGAAGGACCGCCGCCTGCTTGTGTCCATCGAAGGCTTCATCGCCGTGGCGACGTCCTTCATTCCTCCCCAGTTCCTCGAGAAGGTGTCAGATTGATCCAATCGTAGAAGAAGCTGTAAGAGAAGAGGAACAGCGCGCCCGCGAGGAGTTTCCACCAGCCCGGCATCACCAGCAGCCAGAACAGCAGCATGATCGGCGTCAGGAGTAGCTTGACGCCGTAGCGGATGGTGTTGTTCCAGGCATGGTCCTTCGCCTTGTGGCACAGCCATTCCGCCGTAACCCACATGGGCAGGCACAGGACCGCGCAGACGAGGAAGAGGGGAGCGGTGAGGACCGCGGCCAGCGGCTGCGGCTTCCGGACAGGCTTCACCGCCTGCCAGGCGGCCTCGTAGTTCTCATCGTCCGGGAGGCAGGTGATCAGGGCCGATATCCGCTCGCCCAGCTCTTTCCGGAATGCCATGAAGGTTTCGCCCTCGGAACAGCCCTCATGGGCCTTCAGGAAGGCGTTTACGTCGATGGGTTCCCCGTATGTGACCGTGCTGGGATAGCGGTAGCGGAAGAAGCTTCCGTGTTCGATGCCGGTAGGAACGACGTAGGTCTGCCGTTTCTCCGCGCTCGCGAAGGCGATGCGGGCGATGCCCTTGCCGATGGGCAGGAGTGAATGCATGGGCCTGTGCCGGCCTTCGGGGAAGAGGCAGAAGGGGACGCCGTTGTCGAGGACGTCGTCTATCACCTCGAAGGTCTCGAGGTTTTGCAGGACGCTCTTGGCGCCGTCGCGGAGGCGGGCCAGCGGCAGGATGCGCAGGAAGCGCAGGATGCGGGCGACGAGGGGCTTCGCGAAGATATCGGCCCGGGCGCCGAAGACGGTGGGTTTCTTCCTGGTTCGGAGAATCACCAGCGCATCCATCAGGGTGCTTGTATGGTTCGCGGCGATGATGACGGCCCCGTCCTCCGGCAGCGAGCCGCGGACATGGGCCTTGTTATAGCTATACTTGGTACAGACATCGACGTAGGGCCGCAGGAAACTGTACAGACGGTCCTTTTCCCAGATCTTATGCATCCTTGCGGCTGAAGATACCGGCGACGGTCAGGCCGGAGACGATATGCCAGATGCCCCACCACGCCGTGATGACGAGCATGCCGCCATGGGGCGGGAAGTTCGCGAAGATGGAGGTGCCCAGCAGGAGCACGAGGCCCAGTCCGGAGTTCTGGATGCCCGTTTCGATGGTGAGGGTCTTCCGGTCCTTCTTCGGGACCTTGAAGGCCGAACCCACGCCGTAGCCGATGCAGAGCGCCAGGAAGTTATGGATCAGGACCACCAGGAAAATATACTTGACGCACTTGAGGAAGGCGTCCATGTTGCTGGAGAAGGAGAGGACGACCATCGCAATGAAGAAGACGAGGGAGATCCACTGCAGGGGCTTCTTGAGGGCGTTCGCGACCTTGGGCAGGAACCGAGAGGTGAGGATGCCCAGGGTGAGCGGAATGCCCAGCAGGATGAAGATGGTCTTGAACACGTCCCACAGCGGGATGACCAGGGTGGGAATCTCGTGCGCGACCGGCGCGAAATGCAGGTAGGCGTTGCCCCAGAGCCAGAAATTGAACGGGGTCATCAGGATGGCGAGGGCCGTCGAGATGGCGGTAAGGCTCACGGACAGTTCGATGTTCGCTTTCGCGAGGGACGACATGAAGTTGGAGATGTTGCCGCCCGGGCAGGAGGCCACGAGGATCATGCCGAGGCCCATCATGGGCGAGATCCACCAGCTCAGGAGGATGGCCAGCAGGCAGGTGAAGGCGGGCAGCAGGACGAGTTGGCACAGCATGCCCAGCAGGACGGATTTCGGCTTGCGGAACACCTCGACGAAAATGCCGGGCTTGATGCCCAGGGCGACGCCGAACATGACGAACGCGAGGATGATATTTATGGTGTTCATTCCACCGGCATTCAGGTTCACCTGAATTTGGTCGATGGCTTGTGCAGTTTCAGGAGACATCGTTTTCCACAGTATAATGCTACGGGGCAAATATACGCATATTTTCGAAAAAGTGAATAAAATGCGGAAATCCCTTTTCCTTGCTTTTCCCGCCGGAATTGCCGACCTTTGAAGTATCAAACTGAAAGGATGAATCATGGAACGAAACGTCGGTCTTTTCAATGAAAGCTTTCCGCCCGTGATGGACGGTGTCGCGGTGTGCGTGGAGAACTACGCGCGCTGGATCCAGGAGAAAGTGGGCGGTGTCTCCGTCGTCACGCCCCGGAAACTGAACGCCAAATATGGGCAGTATCCTTACGAAGTCCTTGATTATGCGTCCGTTCCGGTTCCTTTCCGGCATCCGTACGTGACGGGCATCGCGCAGATCGACCCGCTCCTGCGGGCGAAACTGTACCGACGCCGTTTCAAGATCGTCCATGCCCATTCCCCCTTCTCGGCCGGCCTGATGGCCCTGCAGGTGGCGAAGACGCAGCACATCCCGCTCGTCGCCACCTTCCATTCCAAGTTCAAGGACGACTTCCGTGAGGTGATCCCCTCCGACATGGTGGTCGATCAGGCCATCAAGATCGTCATGGAGTTTTTCGACCGGGCCGATGAGGTCTGGGTCCCGCAGGCCTCCGTGGAGGAGGTCATCCGCGAGTACGGATTCAAGGGACACGTGGAGGTCGTGGACAACGGCAGCGACCTGGTCGCCGACTATCCCGACACGTATTTCGAGGACGCGCGGAAGGCCCTCGGCATCGCTCCGGAGGAGTTCGTGTTCCTGTTCGTCGGCCAGCATATCTGGCAGAAGAACGTGCGCCTGGTCATCGACGCGCTGGAACAGATCAAGGACCTTCCGTTCCGGATGTTCTTCGTGGGCACCGGCTACGCCGCCGGCGAAATGAAGGATCTGGTGGCCCAGAAGGGCCTTTCCGACAAGGTTACTTTCACGGGAATGCTTACGGAAAGGGAGAAGGTCACCCGCTATTACGCGGCGGCGGACCTGTTCCTCTTCCCGTCGCTGTATGATAACGCTCCGCTGGTCGTCCGCGAGGCGGCCGCCCTGCACACGCCGGCCGTCATGGTGGAAGGCTCCACCGCCGCCGAGATTCTCCGGGACGGGGAAAACGGCTATCTGGTACCGAACGAACTGGACGCCTTCGCCACGCGCCTGCGCCAGCTCTACCGCGACCGCGAACAAGTCCGGCGCGTCGGCCTTACGGCCTCGCGGACGATTGTTCGCAGTTGGGAAGATGTGGTAGGCGAGGTCCTGGACCGCTACGACGCCATCATCGCGCGGAAGACCCGCATCAGGCCTTTGAAATAGCCGTCAATTCAGAGAAATCGTCGATGATGAGGTCCGCGCCGGCTGCGGCGAGTTCCTCTCGGGAGGCGTTCCCGTAAGTGACGGCGCAGGTGCGCGCTCCGGCGCCTTTGCCCATGAGAATATCGACAGGCATGTCGCCGACGACGAGCGTCTCGTCGGGCGCATACCCGAGATCTGCCATCGTCTTGAGGACCGGCTCCGGATGGGGCTTGGCATGAGTGACGCTGTTCGCTCCAAGGACATAAGAGATGTACGGGGCAATGTCCATTTCCTGCAGAAACTGCTTCAGGGAGCCGTAACTCCGGGACGAGGCGACCGTGAGGATAAAACCGTTTTCCTTCAGCGCTTCCAGTGTCTCCTTGACATGCGGGAACAGGTCGGGAATCATCTCCTTCCGGCATTTCTCGAAAATTTCCCGGTAGGTTGCGGCGCACAGGGCGACATCGGCCGGAGAGATGCCCGGGAGCATCTGCTCGAAACCCTTTTCCAGGGGTACGCCGATGGTTGCGGCGATGGTGGGCTCGTCGGGGATGGGATAGCCCAGCCGCTCGAGCGTCCGCCGCATCGTCTGCACGATGTTGGCCCTCGTGTCCCCGAGGGTTCCGTCAAAGTCCAATATGATGAGCTTGAGCATCTTAAGCGTCCTTGGCAATCTTGAAGATGGCGGGGGAGAGGTGGCAGTACCCGGTGGGGTTCTTCTCCAGGTAATCCTGGTGGTATTCCTCCGCGCGGTAAAAGTTCTTCAGCGGCAGGAGTTCCACGGCCAGGGCCGATCCGAGGGCCTCCGCCGTGCGGTCCAGCGCGGCGCGGATGCCGGGAACCTGATCCTCGGACACGTAGTACACGCCGGTGCGGTAGCGGGTGCCTTCGTCCTCGCCCTGCTTGTTGAGGCTGAGCGGGTCGATGGCCTGCAGGAACAGGTCCGTCAGGCGCTCTTCCGTGATGACGGAAGGGTCATATTGCAGGTGGACTGTCTCCGCATAACCGGTCTGGTCCGTATAGACTTCCTTGTAGGTGGGGTTCTCCGTGAAACCGTTGGCAAAGCCGACCTCGGTGAAGGTGACGCCCTTCACGAGGGAAAAGAATTTTTGGGCGCCCCAGAAGCATCCGGCGGCGAAATAGAGGTCTCGAGTCATTTCACTTGTCTTTCTAAACTCAAAATTACATAAAAAATCCGTAAATTTGTAAACTTATCAGTACGGACATGCCAGCAGAAGGGAATATCATCATACGGAGAGCGAAGGTCAACAACCTGAAGGACATTACGGTGGAGATCCCGCGCAACCGGCTCGTGGTGGTCACGGGCATTTCCGGGAGCGGAAAGTCCTCCCTGGCGTTCGACACGCTGTTCGCGGAAGGCCAGCGGCGCTTCGCGGAGAGCCTTTCCTCCTATGCCCGGCAGTTCCTCGGCCGCATGTCCAAGCCCGACGTGGAGATGATCGAGGGCATCCCGCCCGCCATCGCCATCGAGCAGAAGGTCAATATCCGCAATCCCCGCTCCACCGTCGCCACCACGACGGAAATATACGATTTCCTGCGGCTGCTCTTCGCCCGCATCGGCCGGACCTATTCCCCGGTCAGCGGGGAGGAAGTGAAGGCCGATACCGTCCAGGACGTCCTCCGGGCAATCTTCGACGGCGCCGCCCATACGGTCTATGTCCTCTCCGACATCCGCTGGAAAGACCGGGCGGACAAGGTGGAACTGATGCTCGCCCTCAAGGAAGAAGGTTACGGCCGCTTCTTCGACCTGGATACCCGGCAGGTCCACC
>Ga0265298_10012131_pt1 | contig 10020 bp, 8 predicted proteins | sample AusTroGonzalo_MG_3_FD_193486 | JGI IMG/M metagenome (GOLD analysis project Ga0265298, IMG submission 193486) | Bovine rumen microbial communities from tropical cattle in Woodstock, Queensland, Australia - Gonzalo_01 | ecosystem: Host-associated > Mammals > Digestive system > Stomach > Rumen ... | reverse complement strand
TTAAAAATTTCAATAAAAAATTGTACCTTTGTGCCGAAAAAATTCGGCCTTAGTACGGAATATGCAAGATTTGTACCTGCAATTCCGTTTTCAAGGAACAATATTAAGCACAAAAACAAAAAAAAGCAAATAAGACTATGGCAAAAGAGGTAACCAGCAGGTCGGAGAATTACTCCCAGTGGTACAACGACCTGGTTGTAAAAGCAGATTTGGCAGAGCAGTCCGCCGTGCGCGGATGCATGGTCATCAAACCCTATGGATACGCCATTTGGGAGAAGATGCAGGGCATCCTGGACGGCATGTTCAAGGAAACCGGAGTTAAGAACGCCTACTTCCCCCTGTTCATCCCCAAGTCTTTCTTCAGCCGTGAGGCCGAGCATGTGGCCGGCTTCGCCAAGGAATGCGCCGTGGTCACCCACCACCGCCTCATGAACGCCCCGGACGGCAACGGCATCGTCGTAGACCCCGAGGCCAAGCTGGAAGAGGAGCTCATCGTGCGCCCCACCTCCGAAACCATTATCTGGAACACCTATAAGAACTGGGTGCACTCCTGGAGAGACCTCCCCATCCTGTGCAACCAGTGGTGCAACGTGGTCCGTTGGGAAATGAGAACCCGCCTGTTCCTGCGCACCGCCGAATTCCTGTGGCAGGAGGGCCACACCGCCCACGCCACCGCCGAGGAGGCCGAAGCCCGCAAGGAGCAGATGGTCAACGTATACGCCAAGTTCGCCCGTGAGGTGATGGCCCTGCCCGTGGTGGTGGGTCACAAGAGCCCCGGCGAGCGTTTCGCAGGCGCCCTGGACACCATGACCATCGAGGCCCTCATGCAGGACGGCAAGGCCCTGCAGGCCGGTACGTCCCACTTCCTGGGCCAGAACTTCGCCAAGAGCTTCGACGTCCAGTTCACCAACAACGAAGGCAAGCAGGACTATGTGTGGGCTACCTCCTGGGGCGTGAGCACCCGTCTGATGGGCGCCCTCATCATGGCCCACGGAGACGACAACGGCCTGGTGCTGCCTCCGGCCCTGGCCCCCATCCAGGTGGTCATGGTTCCCATCTACAAGAGCGAGGAAGAGCACAACGCCGTGCTGGACAAGATGCACGAGGTCAAGAAGGCCCTGGAGGCCAAAGGCCACAGCGTAGAGATTGACGACCGCGACACCCTGCGTCCCGGCTTCAAGTTTGCCGAGTGGGAGCTCAAGGGCGTTCCCGTACGCCTGGCCATGGGTCCCCGCGACCTGCAGAACGGCACCGTAGAGGTGGCCCGCCGCGACACCCTCGAAAAGATTTCCGAGCCCATCGAAGGTCTGGAAGACCGCATCATCGGCCTGCTGGACGATATCCAGAAGAGCATTTACAACAAGGCCCTGGCTTTCCGCGACGCTTCCATCCGCAAGGTGGATACCTGGGAAGAGTTCAAGGAAGAGATTGAAAAGGGCGGATTCCTCCTCTGCCACTGGGACGGCACGGCCGAGACCGAGGCCAAGATCCAGGAAGAGACCAAGGCTACCATCCGCTGCATCCCCGTGGACAGCGCCGTCTGCATGGAAGAAGGCAAGTGCATCTACACCGGCAAGCCTTCCCACCAGCGTGTTCTCTTTGCCCGTTCTTACTAGTGTTTTTATGAAAAAGATTTTCCTTTTCTCCCTGCTGATGGCCGCCACCCTGGTGGCATCGGCCCAAAACACCCAGACGGCCGCCGCCGAGGCTGCCGCCGCCCTGGCCACCGCGGATGACGTTCCCGAGGCCGTGGAAAAACCCAAGTACTGGACCAATACCCTCAATACCAACCTCAACTTCGGCCAGACTTTTCTGAGCCAGTGGGCCGCCGGCGGTTACAACAACTTCTCCCTGTCCGGCATCGTGGATGCATCGGCCAACTATGCCAAGAACAAACTGCTGGGCAACACTCGCCTGCAGTTGGAATACGGCCTAATGTATTCGGCCGACAAGCCCATTCTCCAGAAAACCAAGGACCGTATCTACCTGGAGTCCAAGTGGGGCTATGAGACCACGGTGAAACACCTGGCCTACTCTGCCAGTTTTGACTTCAAGACCCAGTTCGGCAGGAACTACGGCTACGGCACCCCGGCTACTTCCAAGGACAGCGAGGGCAATGTGATTGAACCCACCAAGCAGAACTGGCTGGACGCCCGCACGCTCAAGTCCGGTTTCCTGGCTCCCGCCTACATCAACCTGGGTCTCGGTATCCTGTGGACGCCCGCACCCTGGTTCTCGCTCAACTTCGCTCCCGTCACGGGTGGCGCCGTCATCGTGACCATCCCGGAATTGCGTTACGTTTATGGTATGGAACTCCGGGACGGTAATACAGATGCAGCCGCCCGCAAGGCCGCCCAGACCGAAGCCCGCTTCGACGATTTCCGTCCGGCCCGTTTCGAACTGGGTGCCCAGCTCAAGGCCGACGCCTCCTGGGTCATCAACGAAGTGTTCTCTTACAACACGCAGGTAGCCCTGTTCTACAACTACCTCCAGCCCAAATATGAGCCCCGCGTAACCTGGGACAACAAGATTTCCTGGAAACTGACCAAGTTCTTTGGCGTCATGCTCTCCACCAACCTCATCTACGACCCCTTCGTGATGGTGCGTGATACGGACAAGGACGGCAAGGGCGACACCAAGGGTATCCAGTTCAAGGAATACTTTGAGTTGGGCTTCACTTACACGCTGAGCCACAAGCGTTAACATGCTGTTGGTTGCAGTCAGCGGAGGCATCGATTCCATGTGCCTGGCAGAAAAGGTCCGTCTGGAAGGCGGGCCTTTCGCCATTGCCCACTGCAACTTCGGCCTGCGGGGAGAGGAAAGCGACGGAGATGAAGCCTTCGTGCGCCATTGGGCCGATGCCCACGGCATCCCCTGCCATGTCAGGCGCTTTGAAACATCGGCCTATGCGGCCAGCCAGGGCATCAGCATCGAGATGGCGGCCCGGCAGCTGCGCTATCACTGGTTCGGGGAACTGTGCCGCGAGCATGGCTATTCCGGCGTAGCCGTAGCGCACAACGCCAACGACAACGCCGAAACCCTTCTCCTGAACCTCCTGCGGGGTACGGGACTCAAAGGCATCCTGGGCATGAAGGCCGAAGGCTTCATCCCGGACCCCGAGTTTGCCGATGTACCCCTGTATCGGCCCCTACTCTCCATGACCCGGGAAGAGATTGAGGCCTTTGCCGCTGAGAATGGCCTCACCTGGCGCGAAGACCGCACCAACGCCAGCAACGATTTCAAACGCAACAAGATACGCAACCAGGTCTTCCCCATTTTCAAAGAGATTAACCCGTCCTTCATCCAGACCCTGAACAATGATATGGACCGGTTCTATGAGCAACTCTCCGATAGCTCCGTACACCAAAACGGGGCTTCTGGTGCACGGACACCTGATTATGAGGATTCCGTACACGAAAACAGGTCTTTTGGTGCACGGGACTTGGAATTTGAACTGACCGAAGAGGTTTGGGACGGGACGCAGGAGGTGAAACAGCCGGAAGGGATGCTTATCCTGGATGCCGACAAGGCCGGGGAACTGGTGGAAGGCACGTGGGAAACGGGCGACTGGATCAGGCCACTGGGTGCGCCGGGCAAGAAAAAACTGCAGGACTGGTTCACGGACCATCACATCCCGGCCGACGAAAAACCCTTCGTAACGCTCTACAAAAGGGCCGATGATCCCCATCACGTGGTGGCCATTGCCGGATGGTGCATTGACCATAGTGTCCGTGTCACCCAATCCACCACCCGCATCCTTCGCATTTCCGCAAAAAATTCTTAACTTTGTAAGTTATAACTTTCCGCGCCCCGAAGGGGCCGGAAGGGAAACCAACAGATTTATAAAAATTCAAAATATGAACAAGAAAGTTTTACTCATGATCCTGGATGGTTGGGGCGAAGGCCGCCACGACTATTCCAACGCCATCTGGACCCAGGGCACTCCCAACATTGACGCCCTCCGCGCCCAGTATCCTTGCGGCCATCTGCAGGCCTGCGGTGAATATGTAGGTCTTCCGGACGGTCAGATGGGCAACTCCGAGGTGGGCCACATGAACCTGGGCGCCGGCCGCGTGGTATACCAGGATCTGGTTAAGATCAATATCGCCTGCCGCGAGCACAAGCTCCTGGAGAATCCGGAGATCAAGGCCGCCTACGATTACGTTAAGAAGAGCGGCAAGAAACTGCACCTGATGGGTCTTACCTCCCACGGTGGTGTACACAGCTCCCTGGACCACGTGTATGAATTCCTGCGCGTTGCCAAGGAGCAGGGCCTGGACAAAGTGTATGTCCACGCCTTCATGGACGGCCGTGACACGGACCCCCGCAGCGGTCTGGGCTTCGTAAAGGAACTGGAAGAAAAGATGGCCGAAACCACCGGCAAGGTGGCCTCCGTCTGCGGCCGCTTCTACGCCATGGACCGCGACAAGCGCTGGAACCGCGTGAAGGAAGCCTACGACCTCCTGGTCGAAGGCAAGGGCGCCGAGTTTGCATCGGCCCAGGAAGGCATCCAGGCCAGCTATGACGCCGACGTTACCGACGAGTTCATCAAGCCCATCGTCATCACTGAGAACGGCAAGCCCGTGGCTACCATCGAGGAAGGCGACGCCATCATCTTCTACAACTTCCGCAACGACCGCGCCCGCGAGCTCACCGCCGCCCTCACCCAGAAGGATATGCCGGAGGAAGGCATGCACACCATTCCGCTGTACTACTGCTGCCTCACTCCCTACGACGCCTCCTTCACCGGCGTGCACATCCTCTTCGACAAGGAACTGGTACAGGACACCCTGGGAGAAACCGTTTCCAAGGCCGGCAAGCACCAGCTCCGCATCGCGGAAACCGAGAAATACGCCCACGTGACCTTCTTCTTCAACGGCGGCCGCGAGACCGTGTTCGAGAACGAAGACCGCATCCTGGTGAACAGCCCCAAGGTTCCCACCTATGACCTCCTGCCCCAGATGAGCGCCCCCGAGGTGGCCGAAAAGCTCATCGACCAGATCCGCAGCGAGAAGCAGGACATGATTATCCTGAACTTCGCCAACGGCGACATGGTGGGTCACACCGGTGTCTACACCGCCGTCACCCAGACCGTAGCCTGCATCGACAAGTTGGTGGGCCAGGTGGTGAAGGAAGCCATCGAGCACGACTATGTGGTACTGCTCACCGCTGACCACGGAAACGCCGACTTCGAGGTGAATGCCGACGGTTCCCCCAATACCGCCCACTCCCTGAATACCGTTCAGTTCGTGGTCATCAACGCCGGCGACGAGGTCAAGAGCGTCAAGGACGGAGCCCTCTGCAACGTAGCTCCCACCATCCTCAAACTCATGGGCATCCCCCAGCCCGCCGCCATGACGGCCGAACCGCTGATCTAGTTTATGGAATATACAGCCAAATTCTTAGCCCAGCTCCTGAAAGGGACCGTAGAGGGTGACGAGAACGCGAAAGCCACCAAGTTTGCCAAGATTGAACACGGCAAACCGGGGACGCTGAGCTTTTTCGCCAATCCCAAATACGAAGAATACGTCTATACCAGCCAGGCTTCCATCCTCATCGTGGACAAGTCCTTCGAGCCCAAGCAGCCCGTGAAGCCTACCCTGGTGAAGGTGGAGAACGCCTATTCCGCCATTGCCGATTTGCTCAAATATGCATCGGCCCAGAAGCAGAAGGCCCGCCGCTACCGCAGCCTGCTGGCCCGGTGGCACTTTTCCACCCGCTTTGGCAAAAAGGTCTATCTGGGAGCCTACAGCTATGTGGGCCGCCATGTGCAGATTGGAGACAATACCGTTATCCACGAGCATGTCACCATCGGCGACAACACGGTCATCGGCAAGAACTGCATCCTTTATCCCGGCGTGCACGTTTTCCCGGGCATGGTCATTGGCGACAACGTAATCCTGCATGCAGGTTGCATCATTGGTGACGACGGCTTCGGCAATGCTCCCAGGCCGGACGGAAGCTGGGAGAAGATCGAGCATCTTGGCAACGTCATCATCGGCAACGATGTGGAAATTGGCAGCAACACCACCGTAGACAGAGCCCAGATGGAATCCACCATCATAGGCAACGGCGTGCGTATTGACAACCTTTGCATGATTGCCCACAACGTAATCATCGGGGACCATACCGTAATGGCAGCCCAGACGGGCATCGCCGGTTCCACCGAGGTGGGCAAATACTGCATCTTCGCAGGTCAGGTGGGTATCGCCGGTCACCTCAAGATTGCCGACCACACCACCATCCTGGCCCAGGGCGGCGTCATCGGCAACATCCGCAAGGGTGGCCAGGTGCTGCTGGGTTCGCCGGTGATTGAAGCCAAGCAGTATATGAGGGCCTACGCCCTGTTCAAGCGGGCCGCAGAAGAATAGAATGAATAACAACCAGCATACACTCAAGAAGTCTTACTACTTCCAGGGCAAGGGCCTGCATACAGGCACTTACGCCCACATGAAGCTCATGCCGGCTCCGGCCGACAGCGGAATCCAGTTCCGCCGCTCGGACCTCCGCTCCAAGCCCGTCATCAAGGCCTTGGCAGAGAACGTGAGCAATACCGCCCGCAGCACCACCATATCGGCCCACGAAGCCGTAGCGGTGACCATCGAGCACATCATGAGCGCCCTCACAGGCCTGGGAGTGGATAACGCCCTCATTGAACTGGACAACATCGAGGTGCCCATCCTGGACGGCAGCGCCCGCCCGTACATCGAGGCCATCGTCCCTGACGGCCTGCAGGACCAGGGCGTTCCGCGCCAGTACATCAGCATCCCCCAGACGGTGGAAATCCGTGACGGAAACACCGGCTCCTGGGTCAAGATCGAACCTGCCGAAGCCCCGTCGGCCGATATTACCGTAGACTTCAACTCCAAGATCCTGGGAGTCCAGAGCGCCCATTGGGACCAGAATGTGGACTATGCGCGGGAGATTGGCGTCTGCCGTACTTTCGTCTTCTTCCACGAGATCGAATACCTGTTCCGCAACAACCTCATCAAGGGCGGAGACGTGGACAACGCCATCGTGATTGTGGAGAACCCCGTGAGCGAAGAGCAGCTGAACAGCCTTCAGAACCTGTTCAACCTGCCCGACCTGCGGCCCACCGCCGAAGGCTACCTCAACAACCTGGAACTGCATTTCCCGGATGAATGCGGCCGGCACAAGATGCTGGACCTGCTGGGTGACCTCCGCCTGGCCGGCGGCTTCCTCAACGCCCGCATCACGGCCTATAAACCGGGCCATTCCATTAACACAAAAGCCGCCAAGGCCCTGAGAGCCTTGCTATAATAAGCTATTATGAACAACATCCATCCCCTTGCCTGTGTAAGTCCCGAAGCCAAACTGGGAGACAATATTGAAGTGGGGCCCTTCGCCTTCATCGACGCCAACGTGGAGATTGGCGACGGCTGCCACATCATGAACGGTGCCACCATCTACAACCATGTGAAGATGGGTAAGAACTGCAACGTCTTCCCCGGAGCCGTAGTGGGAGCCATCCCGCAGGACCTCAAGTTTGAAGGAGAGGATTCCTGGGTGGAAGTAGGCGACCGCGTGAACATCCGCGAATGCGCCACCATCAACCGCGGCACCAAGGCCAGCGGCAAGGGCACCACCCGCATAGGCAGCGACACGCTCATCATGTCCTATGCCCATATCGCCCACGACTGCCAGATTGGCAACCACTGCATCATCGTGAGCTACGTGGGTCTGGCCGGAGAGACCGACGTGGAAGACTGGGGCATCCTGGGCGGCAAGTCCGGTTCCCACCAGTTCTCCCGCGTGGGAACGCACGCCTTCGTGGCCGCTTTCGCCAAGATCACCAAAGATATTCCGCCCTACGTCCTGGCCGGCCGTGAGCCCATCTCCTTCGAGGGGGTAAACCGCACCGGACTGCTGCGCAGAGGCTTTACGGAAGAGCAGGTGAACGAAATCAAGGACATCTACGACTGCCTCTACTTCAAGGGAATGAACACTTCCCAGGCCGTGGAATACATCGAAGCCAACTTCCCCGCCTCCGAGTATCGCGACAACATTTTGGGATTCATCCGCAAATCTTCCCGCGGCATCATCCCCAAACCGCGTCCCCGCAAGTAGTGCTCCTTTCTACCGCATACTTTCCGCCCGTGGCCTGGCTGGCCCTGGCTGCAAGAGAGATGACCCTGTCCCCGGACAGGGTTTTGCCTTCTCGCGTCCTGTTGGAAGCGTGCGAGAACTATCAGAAGCAGAGTTACCGGAACCGCTGCTACATCCTGGCCGGGGACGGCGTGCAGATGCTGCAGGTGCCGGTGATACATGGGGATTCCTGGGCCATTACGGATGTGAAGGTGGATTATTCCACGCCGTGGATTGTCCGTACGGAGCGTGCCCTGGACACGGCCTACGAGACATCGGCCTACTATTATTATTATAGGGATGCGCTCTTCTCCCTGCTGGAGGCTCAGCCCGCTACCCTCTGGGAGCTCAACCTCTCCACCATCCGTTTCCTTCTGGAAAAGACGGGCATTACTTGCGAGCTCTCCCCTACCGAAGAATTTATCGGCCCGGATATAGAGGCCGATGATTACCGCTTCCTCCTTCATCCCAAGCACACAGACTCCATCCTGGCCGACCTGCACCTGGACAAACCCTACTACCAGGTTTTCCGCGACCGCATGGGTGGCTTTACCCCAAAACTAAGCTGTCTGGACCTCCTCTTCAACGAAGGCCCAGACAGCATACTCTGGTTAAAACAGCTGTAGTTCTTACAGGCTGCGTTTGATCTCCACAATCTGGAAGGCTTCGATGATGTCTCCAGGATGGATGTCGTTGTAGCGCTCGAGGCCGCAACCGCACTCCATGCCGGCAGGGACTTCCTTGGCGTTGTCCTTGCCGCGCTGCAGGGAAGCGAGTTCGCCGGTGTACACCACGATGCCGTCACGGATGAGACGGACCTGGGCCTTGTTGGTGAGCTTTCCTTCCTTCACCAGGCAGCCCGCGATGGTGCCCACCTTGGAGATCTTGAAGGTCTGCTTGACCTCGGCGGTAGCGGTGACCTCTTCCTTCTTCTCGGGCTCCAGCATACCTTCGATACCTTCCTTAACCTCATTGATACAGTCGTAGATAACGGAGTAGAGGCGGATTTCGATGCCTTCCTTCTCGGCAGCACGACGGGCTTCGGCGGAAGGACGAACCTGGAAGCCGATGATCACGGCGTCGGAGGCTTCGGCCAGCAGGACGTCGGACTCGCTGATGGCACCCACAGCCTTGTGGATAACATTCACGCGCACTTCCTCGGTGGAGAGCTTGATGAGGGAATCGGAGAGGGCTTCCACGGAACCGTCCACGTCACCCTTGACAATGACGTTCAGTTCCTTGAAGTTGCCGATGGCGATACGGCGGCCGATCTCTTCCAGGGTCAGGTGCTTCTGCGTCTTGATACCCTGGATGCGGATGAGCTGCTCGCGGCGCTGGGCTATGGACTTGGCCTCTTTTTCATCGGCCATGATGTTGAACTTTTCACCGGCGGCGGGGGCACCGTTGAGACCCAGCAGGGAAACGGGCGTGGAAGGACCGGCGCTTTCCACCTTCTGTCCACGTTCGTTGTACATGGCCTTTACGCGGCCGTAGTAGCTGCCGGAGATGATGACGTCGCCCACATTCACCGTACCGTCCTGCACCAGCACCGTGGCCAGATAACCGCGGCCCTTGTCCAGGGAGCTTTCGATGACGGCGCCGCTTCCCAGCTTGTTGGGATTCGCCTTGAGTTCCAGGAGGTCGGTCTCGAAGAGCACTTTCTCAAGGAGCTTGTCCACGTTGACACCCTTCTTGGCCGATATTTCCTGGCACTGGTACTTACCGCCCCAGTCTTCCACCAGGATGTTCATCTCGGAGAGCTGACGGCGGATGGTGTCGGGGTTGGCACCGGGCTTATCGATCTTGTTGATGGCGAAGACCATGGGAACGCCGGCGGCCTGTGCATGGGCGATGGCTTCCTTGGTCTGGGGCATCACGGCGTCATCGGCCGCTACGATGATGATGGCCAGGTCC
>Ga0265298_10012130_pt1 | contig 10020 bp, 5 predicted proteins | sample AusTroGonzalo_MG_3_FD_193486 | JGI IMG/M metagenome (GOLD analysis project Ga0265298, IMG submission 193486) | Bovine rumen microbial communities from tropical cattle in Woodstock, Queensland, Australia - Gonzalo_01 | ecosystem: Host-associated > Mammals > Digestive system > Stomach > Rumen ... | reverse complement strand
CATCCCCGTATACATCGCGCCCTGGTGGAGGGAGAGCGCCGTGGTGCGCGTGGCCTTGTGCTCATCGGCCATTAGCGCGTAGGCCGATGGACCGTAGAACGTCTGCACGCCCGTGCAGATCACCGACCGCAGCAGGATGAACCCGAAAAGCCCGCCGGCGAAACCCGTGAGGAGCGTCATCGCGCCCCAGCCGAAGATCGCGCATGTGATCACGCGCGTGCGCGGCCAGCGGTCGCCCGCGAAGCCGGAGAACGGCATCATAATCGCGATCACCCAGTACATCGCCGTGTCGATGAAGCCGATCTGTATCTTGCTCAGCCCCGTCTCCTGCTGGATGAGCGGCACGAGCAGTCCGAACAGCTGCCGGTCCGACATGTAGAAGAAGAACGCCAGACAGAGAAACGCCAATGTGATCCACTTCTTCACATGTCCTCCAACGAAAGTCCCGCAAAGGCAATCTGCCTCTTTCGCAACGCCGGGTTCTTCGCGAAAAATGCCGCCGATTTCCCTTCGAGCGCCTTCAGTTTGATTTCGCGGCGCATTTCTTTTTCCTTTTCGCGGTCGAAGAATTGCATGTCCGGATTTCCTTTAGCTGTCACAAACCTGCCAGTTGCGAACTGCACAGTTCCGAACTGGCCGTTGCGCATCTAATATAACACACCTTCCCTTGGGGACGCAAGCGAGTAATCGGTCAGTGAAATGCATCGGCATGAGAAACAGGGTGCTTCGCCGGGTCCGTGCAGATGAGCAGCTTTTCAGGTCCGTGTCGTAGACCTGCTGCATGTACTGCGGATACGAGCCGTTGCTAACGGCAGAAGCGGATCGGGTCGGCGAACGGGCCGACGCTTTGGCCTTTCGCCGCCTCTTTGGAGACCTCGCGGCCGTTCCAGTGGATACCGTCCACGGTGATTTCCGTCGACCGATGTTCGGCATCGTAGCCGCTCGACGTGAAGCGAGGCATCTGGGGACTCGTCACGCGGATGTTCTTGAGACGGATGTCGTGGTTCTTCCCGCGCCGCTTGTCGTTCTTCGAGTATTCGGCGATGACCCGGACGGCGGACGAGAATGCCGGCGGCTGCCCGACGAATGCCTGAGGGTTGAAGCTCTTTGCGGACGCCGCAAGGCATGTCTTCGCGCACGGCCGGTCCATCTCCAGACGGATGTTCTCATACAGCACGTCGTGGATGTCGGCGTAATCGCAGTTCTTGACATCGAGAGGCGCCGAGTGGACGTGTAGGATGTCGCAGTCGCGCCATGTGACGTCGCGAATCTCCTCCGCGCGCGTCTCGGCCCCGAACTCCAGGCAGTGCCCCCAGTCGCACCAGACCGTGCAACGCTCGACGACGACATTGGTAAAGACGTTGTGATGGTAGCCGTCGTGCAGCATCTCGGACTCGTCCATCGTGTAGTCGAAGCCCTTCACGCAGATCGCGTCGTCGAACGTGCGGACGAAGCAGTCGGAGATGCGCACGTTCTCGCAGTTGTGCATGTCGATGCCGTCCGAATTGTACCGCCAGTTGCCGCAGATCTTCACGTTGCGGATCGTCAGCCCGCGGCAGCCGATCGGACGGATGTTGTAGAGCAGCGAGTCGCGGATGGTGATGCCGTCGATGAGCACGTCGTCGCAGAACTCGAGCTTCATGGCGTTCCACCGTTTCGCGTTGGTGATCGCAAAGCCCCGCTTCCGCTGCTCCTCGGCCAGCTTCGGGTCGATCGCGACCGGCTGCTCCTTGATGCGGCTCATGTCGAGGATGCCGCGCCCGAGAATGCGGATGTGGTCCGCGTCGCGCGCCTCGACGCGTCCGAACACCACGGCACCCTCGTCGATGTACAGCGTTTCGCCCGTCTTGAGCGTGATGAGGCCGACGTCATGTTCGCCCGGGCCGAAGTAGCGTACGCCTTTGTCGCCGGGTTTCGCCTTCAGCGTCTCCGGCGGATCGGCGAAGACGTGCAGGTTCTCGTGCGGACCGTCGAATTCGACCGAATAGGCGCCGGGTCCGGGAATCGTGAAGGTGGCCGTGCGTCCCGCGACTTCAGCTTTCACGCCCTTCGCGTACGGGCGCACCTTGACCTCCTTGAAGTCACGCGGCGCGGTCACCGCGATGACGGCCTTGCCGGCCGTCGAGAAACGCACCATACCGTCGATTTCCGTCTGGTCGAGCTCGCGCTGGTGGCCAGGCCAGCGGATGTTGACGGGCATCGCCGAATTGCGCACCGCCGCCACGCCCGCCGGCTGGCCGTCGACCGTGACGGCATACCCCGCCGCGTTCCGCGCCTCGCCGTTCGGCTGCGGATAGAGATGGGCCGTAGTCGCGCGAACCGATGCGGCAGGGGGTTCGAAGAAAATGGTGACGATTTGCCAGCCAGGAATGTTGTCCAGCAGGACAATGCGCTCGTTCGGCACCTTGCCGGGCTTCATCGCCAGCGGCTGCGGCGCACCGCCTTTCGCGTCATGCAGCACGGCGCGTTCCGTCACGGGATTTCGCACACGGACGGCAAGCTCGTCCGTGTCGCCGATGGAGAGGTTGAGCAAGGTCACGCTGTCGACCTTGCCGTCTGGGCGGACGCGCGGCAGGATTCGAAGCGGACGGCACGCATCCACGCGCACCGGGAACGTGCCGCCGGTCACCTTGTCGAGATCGTCCAGCAGCTTCGCGCGACGGCTTGCCAGCGGGTACTTCCCAATGTCCGCTATGTCCACGACATGACCGGCGACTGTCGCCCTGTCGGCCTCTGTCATTTCGCTTCGCGATTTCTCGGTCACGTACCACACTTTCGTTCCGCTCTCGGGCACCGTGACGGGTATGCCTGCGCAGGCGAGGTCGTAGTCGAAGTGGCTACGCAGGCAGAATTCCTTCGATTCGCCCGCCGCCGAGCCGACGAACCGCGCCACGCCGCCGAGGCGCGTGCGCCGCGTCGATGCCGCCAGACGCTCAAAGTAGGGACGCGCCTTGGCGAGCGTTCGCAGAAAACGGTCATACTCCTCGATCGGCTCCGGCGCGGCGTGGGAATACCAGTAGAGCGACAGCGAGTCGCACCCCGAGGCGAGGGCAAGCGCGGCCTCCGTCATGATCGCGCCTGGCGATTTGTGCAACATGCGCCACGGATAGTTGTCCTCCTCGTAGCAGACGGTACCGACCAGTCCGCCAAAGTCGCGGCATCGTTCCGCCTCGCGCACGATAAACAGGGACTTCTCGATCATCCGGCGAGGTTCGGCCTCAACGTAGAATCCGCCTCCGGGACGGATGCCGACCGATTGGTGCGCCGGTCCGGAAAGCGCCTCCAGAGTCGGACGGAAATCCTTGCCGCACCAGAGCGTGTCGGACACCGTCGTCTGCACCGCGAGTCGGCACGGGCTGCGGATCTCGTCCGCCGCACGTCGCACGGTTGCGGCGAACGTCGCGAGCGAGCGCGCGTTGAATTCCGACCACGCCGCGCGCACGGGCTGGTTGCCGGGCTTGTCGAACACGGCAGCCGCAAGCGCCTCGCGCGTCCACGCGCCGTTCGTCTCCTCGTTGAACGCCTTGACGCAGCGCGGGCAGAAGCAGCCGTTCGGCATCGAGCGCATGCCCATCCGCAGGTCGTCGTCCAGCCAATATGAATACGGCTTCGCGACCGAAAGCACGGTCTTCACGACTTCGCGCTCGTAGGCGAGCGCTTCAGGCGCGCGCGGACAGAGGATGTTGCGCAGCAGCTTGCCGTTGCGGTCCTGCTGCATCGCGCTTTCGGGGAACTTTGCCGTGTCCCCGTCCATCCAGTTCGAGGAGTGTCCCAGCGACACGGCCTGCTGCACGGAAAGCTTGATACCCGTCTCGTCGCAAAGCGGACGGAACGACGCGATGGTTTCGGCAACGGCGCGAATCTCGTCGACCGTCTTGCGCGCGCCGGTCGAGAACCAGAACTCGTCGCACACGCCGGGATGGCGGCGGTGGCAGTCGATGAGCTTTGCGAACGTTTCCGGGGACTCGTTCAGATAGCGCGTGTGGCGGATGACGATGAACGGCCAGCCGTCTTTCTCCGCAGGCGCCTCCGCCGCGATTGCGCCAATGGACGACAGCATCGCGGCAGTTGCCGCCATGAACAGAACATGTGCTTTCATTTGAACAAATCCTTACCTAAAGATCACCATCGTTCCGTTCTTCGTTGCCACTTCCGGCACGAACACGGTATTGCTCCAGCCGTCTTCGTACGAGAAAAAGCGCACGTACTTGGCCGATGACCCGTCGATTCCCGAAACGGAAACCACAACCGAAGTCGTACCCTCGGCGAAACCGCCGGGCAACGGTTCGACGTGCTCCCACGCCGACGGCTCGGCGTCGCCGTAGTCCGCGCCGTAGGCGACGCGCACGGCGCTCGCCGCAGTCCCTTCGCGCGTCAATGTCGCCACGAGCCGGTTGCCCATCAGCGCCACGTCCGTCAACTGCGGGGCGGGAAGCGTCGGTCCGGGGATGAAGGTACGCGTCCCCGTGTTCGTGTAGAACTTGCCCTCCGCGCGATCGAACATGCAGTCGGCGCGTCCGTTACGACGGGCTGGCACGAGGTCGCGGACGAGCGTTCCGTCCGCCCACAGCTTGAAATACCACATGCGAACATTTGAGAACTCGGTATACGCCTGTGAACCATCGAAAATGCGCCTTGCAAATGCGAGCCACTGAACCGGGCAGGCATCCTTCTTTCCGCTCAACTCGGCATTCAGAAGCGAGCCGTTCAGGAACGTGCCGTCCGGGCCGTTCATGTCCAGCTCGTGTACGCCCGTGAGGTTGACGACGTCGGTGTCGGCGAAGTAGGCGCTTGTCCCGACGCGGTAGCGGTACTGGTTGTGGCCGTCGTTTTCGAATATGCCGGCGGCTGTTCCCGACGAGAGCGTAACGCTGTAGGCGCCGAACGCATAGCGTCCATTGTTGTTGGCCAGCATTTGATATTTGGTTTTCACGACGGGCACACGATCCCCGGGAACGAAGTCCAATTCGATCTTCCCGCCGCCGATCGGCAGTTTATACGCATTCAACTCGGGATTAGAGTCGAGGTACTCGAACCATGCCGATCCTTCGCGCTCCGATCCTGTCGAGAAGTTGAAGCTCGCGCCGGGTGCCGAGCCGGACGAGAAGAGGCGCGCCGTGTAGTCCGTCACGTCGGGACGGAGCCCGGTCAGCGGGAACGTCGCGACGCCATCCCGCACGGCCGTCATCGTGCCGTCCGCCTGTATCACGGGCGAAGAGCCGAGCGGCAAGACTGTGGAGGCGCCGAAGAAGCGTAGTTCGTCGACAGCGTGATTCGCGGCGATCTCCGCCGCGGAGAGAATGCGGTTGTACACGCGCAGGGTGTAGACCTTCATGTTCGCCTTGGCGACGCTCTGCCCGGCCTTGGACGTGCGCTGCCAGATGGAGAACCATGCGGAGTCGGGGTTACCGGAAACATTATGGTTGACGGCGTTCGTGCCCGGCTCGCTCGCGCCGTTGCGGTACACGCGGCATGCGTCGGAAGAGCAGACGAACGAATAGGAACGGATCGAATTGGTGACCATGTCGTACGTTTGATATGGCGTATGGGAGGTGGTGTCCTTATAATCGACCGAAGCGATGACTCCGTTTACTTTACCGTTACCCGAGCGCGCCCAGAGCATGCGATTTCCAGATCCATCCACGCAGGCGAAAAGCGAACCATCGTCAACGCGCGCAATCGGGTTGCAGACGATTTCGATCGTGCAGGCCTCGGCGTTGATCGCGGTGGCGATGTCGGCGGCATCCGTGATGAATCCGCCGCCGTTGTTCATCGCGTAGAAATTCGCGCCGACGGTTGGAGTCGCGTTGGTGAAGGTCATCGCCGCATGGCGGCCGGCAAGATCCACCCACGTTGTCGCGGATGCGTCGTGCGCGCCTGTGCCCTGGTTGTCCTCGCCGTCCCACATCGCGATGAGGCCGTCCGTCTCGTAGAAGTCTTTCGCGTTCGTGACGGGTACCTTCACCGTACCGAGAAAGTTGGTCGCGACAACCGTCTTGCCGGGAGTGTCGAGGTTGACGGTCGGGACATCTTCGAAGAAACGCAGCACGTCCTGCGCGTGGTTGGCGGCGATTTCGTCTGCGGAGAGAATGCGGTTGTACACGCGCACGCTGTAGACCTTCATGTTCGCCTTGGGGACGCTCTGCCCATTCTTCGACGTGCGCTGGCCCACCGAGAAGTATGCGGACGCCGTATCGCCGCTCATGCCCATGTTGACGGCGGACGTGCCGACTACCGGCGAACCGTTCTTGTACACGCGGCACGCATCGGATGCGTACGTGAACGTGTAGGACCGAACGGTATTGGTGGTCATGTCGTAGTTCGAGAATGGCGAGTAGGCGACATTGTGCTTGTATTCCATCGACGCGACGACTCCGTTGACGTAACCGTTCCCCGAGCGCACCCAACCCATGCGTCTGCCGTCCTTGTCCACGCAGGCAAAGAGCGTGCCGTCGTCCACGAGCGATACGGGATTGCAGACGATCTCGACCGTGCAGGCCTCGGCGTTGAGAGCGGCGGCGATGTCCGCGGCGTCCTTGATGAATCCGCCGCCTTGGCTCACGTCGTAGAAGTTCGCGCCAACTGTCGGATTCACGTTGGTGAAGGTCATCGCCGCGTGTCGCCCGGCGAGATCGACCCAGGTCGTCGCAGAGGCGTCGTGGACGCCCGTCCCCTGGTTGTCGTCTCCGTCCCACATCGCAATGAGGCCGTCCGCGACGTAGCGATCCTTGACCGTGGCGTAAGTTGCCTTGGCATGGGCGTATTCGACGTACACGTCGCCCGCGCCCCGCACAGTGGCCATGACGGTGGCCTTGGTCGGAACCGATCCGGCGGCAGAGGCGTTCAAAAGTTCGACTGCCGCATGCGCGGTGAACGTGATCGCGCCCGCCGCGAAGAGCGCGGCACAGGCACAGATGGATGTCTTTCTGCATCTTTTCATGTCAAACAGCTTCCTCTCAAGTCAAAGGTTTGTCCATAGTTTATCAAACCGACGGTAAATAATAATACCTTTTGCGGAGAAAAGAAAATGCCTTTTGCGCACAACGGTCTCTTTTGATATCATGTCCGCCGATGGCAGAAAAGACAATACTCTATCTCCATGGCCCGCTCGTCCGGACTTCGCGACTCCTGCTTGAGGGGCTGTCGGCGTTTGCCGCCGCGCACGGCTGCTCCGTCCAGCGCGTCAGCCCTCCCGGCGGAGCCAATACCGGTTATTTGCGCCGCATCATCGAGTTCTGGCAGCCGCTCGGCATCGTCGAGGACTGCGGGGTGGAGCCTGGCCTGCCGCTTCCTGACGACGCCTTCAACGTTCCGTTCGTTTTCATCGACCTCGATCCGGCGCGCCAGGCTGCGCTCGCGCATGGCCGCGCAGGAGCGCGGCCCTCCCGCAAAGGCGGGTTGCGCATCGGATTCGTCGACGCGGACTCCGACGCTTTCGCGCGCCTTGCGGCGAGGGAACTGCTCAAACGCGACTTCGCGGCATACGCATTCGTCTCGGCCTACCAGAACCGACACTGGAGCCTGCGCCGTCAGAAGGCGTTCCGTGAAGCGATCGGGCTTTCCGGAGAAACCGTGATGGAATTCGACGGCACGGGGCTTGCGACGGGACTGGCCGCCAACGTGCGACGGCTGGGCAAGTGGCTCAAGGAACTGCCGAAGCCGTGCGGACTGCTCGCCGCAAACGACCGTACCGCCGCGCTCGTTCTGACCGCCGCCGCCCAGCATGGCGTGACGGTGCCGGACATGGTGAGCGTGGTCGGAATCGACGACGACGAGATGCTGTGCGAGAACATGTCGCCGCCGCTCACGAGCATCCAGACGGACATCTTCCGCGGCGGCTATCTGGCAGGAAAGCTTGTATTAGACCTCGCATCCGCCAATCTCAAGGACGAAACGCACTTATCCTATGGTGTGAAGAGGCTTGTACAACGGCTTTCGACGCGCCGGCTCAACACGCAAGCTCCGTCCGTAAGGAAGGCGCTGGAAGCGATTCGGCGGCGAGTGGCCGAGGGTATTTCGGCGGCCGACATCCTGCCGATGCTCGGCGGTTCGCGCCGCGCGGCGGAAAAGCGGTTCCGTGCGGCGACGGGCAAGAGCATCCTCGAAGAGATTCTCGATGTCCGCTTTCAGAAGCTCATGCCGCTCCTGGAGCAAGGCCACATCCCTCTCGCCTCCCTCGCCGGCCTGACGGGATTCTCATCGGAAAACCATCTCCAACGCCTTTTCAAGGCCCGCTTCGGCATGACTCTCTCCGACTACCGCAGGAAAAGCCACTGAAGGCATTTAAGGACGAATCGAACACCGCGAGCCTGACAAGTCCCGATTCAAGCAACACTCCGCCATCGCGATAAGTTTTGCGATCTTTGGGCGCATAGAAACAAAACCCACGCCCCTCATGGTTCAGCGGATGCTTATGCTTTGCGTTTACGGGCTGTTCACCACGTTGCCCATCGCGTCACGCCAAATGCGCTTCACCGGGTCCGTGCAGATGAGCAGCTTGTTCAGGTCCGTGTCGTAGACCTGCTGCATGTACTGCGGATAGTAGCTCAGACGTTCGGCGGTACCGCACGCCGGCTTGTGCGCGTTGTTGCGGGTGACGAAGCCGACGCCCGAACCGTCTTCGGCCCAGATCGGCTCGTCCACGGAGTTGATGTCGCCCCACTTCGGCTGGCGCGTGAAACCGATGTTGCCGCGCCATGTCCCAGGCCTTACCTCGCGCATGAGGTCGCCGAGCTTCTTGCCGGGCGCATGCGCGGCCACGCGCTCGCAGTTGAACGAAATCATCGTCACCTCCTGCCGCCCGTGGAGCTTGCCGCCGAGGTCGCCGCAGCTGTTGAAGAGCGGCAGGTTGATGTTCTGCTCGTCGCAGCAGTTGATCAGGGTGATCGGATGGTTGAAGGCGCAATGGTAGGGATAGTTCCCGAACGTAAACCCATAGAGGCCGAATGTCGCCGAGCAGTTGACCATCACCACGTGCTCGCCGCCCACCTGAAACCCCTGGCCGAATCCGGAGGCCGACACGTTGAACAGGTTGACGGGCGCATTGTTGCTGCCGCCGCGCGGGCCTCCGCCGTAGAGTTGGCGGCGGCGATTCGGATCCAGCGCGCGTCAGCGCGTGCCGCTGTGGCAACCGCGACGAGAGACGCCGCGAAACATAAGATCTTACCCATCATAGCGGATTACCGGAAGATGATCGTCATGCCATTCTTGACCTTCGTGTCGGGAATGTAGGCGCTGTCGCTCCAGCCGTCTGCAACGGAGAAGAAACGGACATATCGCGGCGCCGACACGGACGCGGGCAACACGACGGACAACGACATATCCCACGCGGCGTCGGCCGGTGAGGACTGTCCAACACGCGCCCTCGCGCGGATGTCGCGGAGCTTCGCTATTTCCTTTTTCCCGGTCAAAGAATTTCATGTTCCGGCTTTCCTTCAGCAGTCACAAACCATTCAGTTGCGAACTGTGCAGTTCCGAACTGGCCGTAGCGCATCTAATATAGCACACCTTCCCCTTGGAACGCAAGCGAACTGAAGATTGACGGCGGCGAGCTTACGGCACAGACGAAAGAAGCGTCTTGGCGTGGAGCGAAAGGACGCCGCGCGGATCGCGCGCGTAGGCCTCGAGCGTGTGCCGTGCAAGTCCGTCCGAATCGCCGCACGCAAGCAGGGCGCGGGCGAGCGCAAGCTCGCGGATGCAGTTGTCCATCTCCGGCCCCAGTCCATAGCCTCCTTGCGGCGGCAGCTCGCGGAAGTCCTTCACGGCGAAGCCGTGCAGACCCGGCTGCGAGAGGCACGCCACGAGCGCAGGCGCCGCTCCCGGATCGCCCAAGGCCTCCAGTGCGAGCGTCACGCCGCGCACGGACGCCACGGACGGATTCGGACCGAGTTTCCTGAGCTGGCGCAGAAGAGGCGCGAGCGCACGGCGGTCCTTTGTCCGTCCGAGCGCGAGCATCCACGCGTTCATGCCGGTGCGTCCGCCGCCGAAAGCGCCCTTGCGGTTTGGTATCGCGCACTTCTC
>Ga0265298_10012129_pt1 | contig 10020 bp, 9 predicted proteins | sample AusTroGonzalo_MG_3_FD_193486 | JGI IMG/M metagenome (GOLD analysis project Ga0265298, IMG submission 193486) | Bovine rumen microbial communities from tropical cattle in Woodstock, Queensland, Australia - Gonzalo_01 | ecosystem: Host-associated > Mammals > Digestive system > Stomach > Rumen ... | reverse complement strand
AGCTGCTTCAGCTTCTTCGAGTTCAGGTGCTTGCCCTCCAGCACTTTGGCAGCCTCACTGCCGCTGGCTGTAATGGGCAGCACGGCGAACTCTCCGAAATAAACAACTGTATGGCTAAAGTCTTCTGATTTTGTATCTTGGTTGTCGAATACGACATTCAGGTCGATGGTTCCCTGATTCTGATTGCCCTTGGCGATCTGGAACTCTACGCCGGGCTGTGTTTTTGCATATTCGGTTATCCACTTCTCTACCAGCGGACGGGCAAATCTCGGTGCCTTGACGTAGCGCACACTGCTCGCGTTGGTAGAATAACTCTCAGCCCAAATGTTGCTGATGCTGATACTCAATAATACTGCTATTGTTAATGCTAACTTTTTCATACTGTTTCGTTTTTGTTTTGTTGATACCTATTATATATACACTCCCTTTCATTGTCATTGCCATCATCATCTGACAACAGCAACAGTCTGACATCTGTCTACACATTCGCTCTTTCATAACTCTAGTTTTTTAATATGTTAATATGTCTTTTAAATTCTTGCGTCCCTTTGGTAGCAAGCGCTTACGCGAGTCCTATGTCTTTTCGACGGTGCAAAGGTACGGCGATTTTCGCATACCCACAATCCCGATGATGTGGCATTTTATATACCAAGAATATGGTACGAACATAAAAGCCGCCAACAGAACCTATTGTCTGTCAGCGACTTATGCAAAAAAATGCGGGTGTAGAAAGAATTCTACTCAACAGCAGCCACCACCTCTATCTCTACCAATGCACCCTTCGGCAAGGTCTTGACTGCAACGGCAGAGCGGGCAGGATAGGGCTCTGTGAAGGATTCGGCATAGACGGCGTTCATGTCGGCAAAGTCATTCATGTCGGCCATAAACACGGTGGTCTTCACCACATGGCTCATGCTGAGGCCCACATCTTCCAGAATGGCCTTGACATTAGTGAGTGACTGACGGGTCTGCTCCTTGATGCCTCCTTCAACAAATACGCCCGTTGCAGGATCAATGGGAATCTGACCGGAGGTATAGACGAGATTTCCGACTTGAATGGCCTGACTGTAAGGCCCGATGGCAGCAGGTGCCTTTTTTGTACTGATTACTTTCTTCATTTTGACAATGTTAAGTTTGTTTATCCGGGTGCAAAAATAGCAATAATCTTTCAGATATTTGCAAGTTTAATGAAAAAAAGCGATGCATCACGAACTGAAGCTTAACCGACAAATGCTCAGGCGGACGCATCGCAAAGAAAGAACAAGTTTAGCTTTCTGTCTCTTTCCTTTTTTACCTTTTTACCTTTTCACCTTTCAAAAGTGTACCTCCTTATCCACCACCTCGCCGTTCAGAATCTTGAAGGAATTGAGTTTCGGTTCTCCATCAAGTAGCGAGAGGATGGCATAGCGGATGGTAGGGTCGTTGGCCAGGCGCAGGTCCTCTTGCGAAGGTCGCGAAGGCGAGGCTGGATGCGAATGCCAGTTGGCGAGGATCTTCAAACCTTTCTCACGGGCATAGCGCAAGGCAGCAAATTGGTCTTTCGGCGCGAAGGAGAAATGCTCCGACGAATGGTCGATATTCTCCATCCAGTAGTTCTCGGTAACGTTGTCGTCCATCCCCAAGAGATAGCCGCACGACTCATTGGGCGCATCCTTCTTAGCCTGAGCTATCAGTTCTTCTATGACGTTCTGTGGAATCTTCATCGCTTAATGGTTTTTGAGGTCACATGCGGCCTGTTCTTGCGTCCCTTTGGTAGCAAGCGCGCAAGGCGCGAGCGCGTAATCAATCAGATGATCGATGGTGGGATTCGAGCCGCAGATGGCGCATGAGTCGCGATGCTTCACGGGCACCGTACGGAACTGCATGGTCTTGGCATCGAACGTCAGCAGACGGTTGGTCAACAACTCCCCTACCCCTGTAAAGTATTTCAACGTTTCTGCAGCCTGGATAGTGCCCAGCATGCCTGCGATGGCACCTAATACACCTGCCTGCGAACAGGTTGGCACAGCTCCTACGGGAGGGGGTTCCTTGAACATACAACGGTAACAGGCCGTACCAGGCAGATGCGTAAAGGTCTGACCATTGAATCGCAAGATGCCGCCATGTGAGAACGGCTTGCCTGCCATCACACACGCATCGTTAATGAGGAACTTCACGGGGAAGTTGTCGGTGCCATCCACCACGAAGTCATATTCCTTGATGATATCCAGTGCGTTCGACGAATCGAGGAACTCATAATAGGTGTCCACCTGCACGTCAGGATTGATAGCTTTGATCTTCTCTTCGGCACTTTTCACTTTCGGCACACCCACGTCCTTCGTGAAGTGGATTACTTGTCGTTGCAGGTTGCTCAAGTCGACAACATCCGCATCCACGATACCGATGCGCCCGATGCCAGCAGCCGCCAAATAGAGACTCACGGGAGCCCCCAATCCGCCAGCTCCCACCACGAGCACACGCGCGTTCATTATTTTTTCTTGTCCCTCTACACCCACATCCTGCAAGAGGATATGGCGCGAATATCGCTGTATCTGTTCTTCTGTAAAGTCAATCATCGTGAGCCTCCTCCCATGAAGTATAAGAAATCGACCTTATCGTCCTCTTTCAGCTGGATCTTTTCCCAGTCCTCGCGCTCAGCAAACTCTTCGTTCACCTGCACGCTGACCATCTCCGGCTGCTGTACGTTATTCTGCAGAATCAGTTCACTCACATTGAGCGGCAGGCTTACTTCCTGCGCGTCTCCATTTACATAAATCTTTGCCATATCTTTTGTCGGTTTAAAAATGAATAAATTTCACGCTGCAAAGGTACGGCGATTCTGTCATCCACACAATCGCACATCAGCGGTAAACCGCATACCAAATCCTTGGTATTTTAAAGAGGGACAGTAAAAGAGATGCCTTCTATGGGGTATAGAAGGCATCCCTAAAAACTTGACAAGGCATCTTAACGATCCTTAGTCGGCATTATGCATTCAGTTTCCAGGTGACTCCGTCCTTAGTATCCTTCACCTCGAAGCCTGCGGCGGCAAGTTCGTCGCGGATCTTGTCACTGGTGGCCCAGTCCTTATCAGCCTTGGCCTTCGCACGCAGTTCGAGCACCATATCGACAACCTTTCCGAAGGCCTTCTCACGATTATCATTCGAACCACTCTTCTCAGCCTTCAGTCCAAGGATGTCGAAAGCAAAGAGCTGCATCGTCTCCTTCAGTTCTGCGAGGCACTCGGCACAGATCGTAGCCTTGTGGTCGGTGAGTTTATTGATCACCGTACAAGCCTCAAAGAGGTAACTGATGACCTGCGGTGTGGCGAAGTCATCGTTCATGGCGTCGTAGCACTTCTGGCGAAGGTTCTTCACCACATTCTTGGTCTCAGCATCGCACTCTGCCGATGCCTGCACGCGCTCCAGGTCGCTGATGGCATTCATCAGCTTCTCCAGTCCTTTCTCTGCAGCCTCCAAAGCCTCGTTAGAGAAATCGACGGTGCCACGATAGTGGGCACTCAAGACGAAGAAGCGGATGGTCATCGGCGCATAGGCCTTCTCCAGCAACGGATGATTACCCGTGAAGAACTGCTCCAGCGTAATGAAGTTGTTATACGACTTACCCATCTTCTGACCGTTGATGGTCAGCATGTTGTTGTGCATCCAGTATTTCACGGCCGGATGGCCCATCGAGGCCTGTGCCTGGGCAATCTCACACTCATGATGGGGGAACACAAGGTCCATACCGCCACCGTGGATATCGAACTCCTCGCCGAGGTACTTACGTCCCATGGCCGTACACTCACAGTGCCAGCCGGGGAAACCGTCACTCCAGGGACTCGGCCAGCGCATGATATGTTCGGGCTGTGCCTTCTTCCACAGGGCAAAGTCTGCCTGATTTCGCTTCTCGCCCACGCCATCGAGTTCACGAGAGGCATCCTTAATATTCTCCAGGCTTCGGCCAGAGAGAATGCCGTACTTATAATGCTTGTTATACGCCTCGATGTCGAAATAGATGGAGCCGTTGCTCTCGTAGGCAAGGCCGCGGTCGAGAATCTGCTGCACCAACTGCTGCTGTTCGATGATATGGCCAGAGGCATGCGGCTCTATGGAAGGGCGCAGCACGTTCAGCGCATCCATCGCAGCATGATAGCGGTTGGTATAGTACTGGGCGATCTCCATCGGCTCCAACTGCTCCAGCCGGGCCTTCTTGGCAATCTTGTCCTCACCCTCGTCGGCATCGTGCTCCAGATGACCTACGTCCGTGATATTCCTCACATAGCGCACCTTATAGCCCAGGTGCTTCAGATAACGGAACACGAGATCGAACGTGATGGCCGGACGGGCATGGCCCAGATGAGGATCACCATACACCGTAGGACCACAGACATACATTCCCACATGAGGGGCGTGCAGCGGCTCGAAACGTTCCTTCTGCCGCGTCAGCGTATTGTAAATGACCAGTTTTGATTCCATGTTATTCGAACTCAAAAAGACTGATGAAGCCTGTTAGTTTAAAGACGTTTTTGATGTCGTCGTTGACACCTTTCATCACAACCTTGCTGCCGCTGGCCTTGGCTCCCTTCAGGATGCTGAGCAGGATGCGCAGGCCACTGGAGGCGATATACTCCAGTTCGGTGCAGTCGATGACAACGTCCTTGCCATTGCTCTGGTAGAGGGGCTTCAGCACTTCTTCAGCCTCCACAGCAGCGGCGGTATCCATTTCTCCCTTCAACGTGGCAACATACTTGCCACCGATTTCTTCAATTCTTGTGTTCATAATCGTAATTATCTATAAATTCTTAATCAGTGTCAATATATTCTGTCCGTCCTCACGCTCGTAGTTGATAGTGTCCATCAGTTCACGTACCAGGAGGATGCCCAGTCCGCCGATCTGACGGTCATCGATAGAGAGCGTGGTATCGGCCTTCTCCTTCGCAGTAGGATCGAAAGCTACTCCCGCATCAATGATCTTGAAGCGGATGCTATGGCCGTCTGACATGACATGGATCGTAATGTCACCCTCAGAACCTAGGGGATAAGCATAGTCGATGACGTTGACCACGGCTTCCTCAACGGCGAGTCGCAACTTACGGGCCAGTGACTTTTCAATACCCAACTGCTCCAAGACCGATTTTATGAAATTGCTGAAACGCGTCACCTCGTGAACATCGTTCTTCAGCACGAGCGTTTCCGTCAGTTTACTATCAAACTGCTTAGGGGTATAGTGGATGGCAAGCATGGTCAGGTCGTCGCTCTGCTCCGCATCCTCCACGAAGGCATGCACCTCACGCTCCATCTTTTCCAACAACTGGGCAGGCTTTAGGTCGGCACTGCCATTCAAGACGTCCATGACCCGCTCGACACCAAACATCTGGCGCTCACGATTCTTGGCCTCCGTCAGTCCGTCGGTATAGAGGAAGAGCGTCGAACCGTCGGTCAGCACGGTCTCCTGCATCTCAAAGACGAAGTCAGCGAAGACACCCACTGGCAGGTTTGCCTTGGCAGGAAGGGCTTCGGCACCGACGATGACAGGACGGTCGTGGCCAGCGTTGCAATAACGCAGACGGCCCGTGGGCAGGTCAAGCACACCGACGAACATGGTGACGAACATGTTCGACTCATTACCCTCGCACGATGTCTCGTTGACAGTCTGCATGACACGGGCAGGATTGTTCTCATGGGAACAAGCCATACGGAACAGCGAGTGAACCACTGCCATCACCATGGCCGAAGGCACACCCTTTCCACTGACGTCACCGATGCAGAAGAACAACTTCTCGTCGCGGATAAAATAGTCGAAGATATCGCCACCCACCGCCCGGGCAGGTACCAGAGAAGCGCAGATATCAATGTCGTCGCGCTTGATCTGGGACGACTGGCCTGGCAGCATCTGCATCTGGATGTCGCTGGCAATACGCAGTTCGCTGTCTATACGCTCCTTCGCAAGGTTCGCAGTCTGTAGCTTGCGGTCATTCCCGGCAAAACGCAGTATCATCAGACTCAGGATGACAAGACCGGCCAGCATCAGCAACCCGATGCCAAGCCGCATCGTCCTCAGTTTGCCATAGACCTCATCATCGTAGCACACCACGGCAATCTTCCATCTAGGCTGGCCCTTGAAATTGGCAAAGAAGATATAACCCTTCTTATTGTCATCAGGGGAATAGAACGTGGCAATCTGACTCCTGCCGGATTTGCTGAGTGTCGTCGTGAACGTACTGTCGTTAATGATGTTGATGACCTGTTCCACATCCTTGCGCCGCACATGGTCTTCACGGGGACCAGCAATAAAATCACCGTCCGCCGTCAACAGGATGTCATACGACGAATGATAGATATGACGGTAATTCAGCGTGTCGCCCAGAAGACGGATGGGGATGTCGAGAGCAAAGATACCGATAGTCTTGTGGTCCTTGTCCCAGAGAGGAACGGTATAACTCACCATCGGTATCTTGAAGATATCGTCGACATAGGGGTCTGTCCAGAGAGAACCTTTCGCCGCGATACCTTCTTTATAGAATCCCGACTTTGTGTAGTCATGTTTTTCACCGGCAGCCTGCATCGTCTTAATCTCATCGTTCTCACGATAGGCATAAGGCTCAAACAGGCGTCCTTTTTCCGGATAGTAATAGGGTATAAAGGCAACACCACACCCCGCCACATTCGGATGTGTACGGAGCACCCACTCTGCCGCTTTGAACACGGAGTCGGGACGGGACAGGTTACTTTTGATGTCCCTGATGTGTCCATGCAAGGAAACCTCCGACATGTTCAGTGAGTTCTTCACTATGATAGCCTTTGTCGTCAGTTCCGACTCTGCGCGGTACTCCAACTCCTCTGCCAACAGACTGTGCATGTAATAATACTGCGCAGCGGATATGATTTCCAGCAGGACGGCTGCTGCAATGATGATGGTGAGGCTGGTGTTGACCTTTAATTTCAAACTACAAACTATTTAACGTATTCCGAGAAGTCCGTCAGTTTCATGTCGCCCTTGCGAGCCAGCGTGTCGTGCATGGCGAAGGCGGCAGTGAGGCAGTGATGAGTATGGCCCCCAGTTCCGAGTTTCAGGTAGTCCCACAACAACTGCTTGTAGTCGGGGTGGGCACAGTTCTCGATGATGGTCTGTGCACGCTGCATCGGGCTCTTGCCGCGCAGGTCGGCCACACCCTGCTCCGTTACGATGACATTCACATCGTGCTCCGAGCTGTCCTGATGGGTCACGAAGGGCACCACTGAAGAGATGCAGCCACCCTTGGCCACAGAAGGACAAGTAAAGATGCTCAGGTAGGCATTGCGGATGAAGTCACCCGAGCCACCAATACCGTTCATCATCTTCGTACCGCTGATATGCGTAGAGTTGGCGTTGCCGTAGATATCCACCTCGATGGCCGTATTGATGGCGATGACGCCGAGACGACGGATGACAGCGGGGTGGTTGGAGATCTCACTCTGACGCAGCGTCAGGTGATTCTTGAAGTAGTCCATATTGTCATACACCTGCTTCAGGCACTCGTTAGAGACAGTCAATGAACAGGCAGAGGCATCCTTCACACGACCTTCGAGCATCATGCCGACAACAGCATCCTGCAGCACCTCGGTGTAGATATTGAAGTCGGGCACATGCTTGTCATGACCCAGGGCACCGAGGATGGCATTAGCCGTCGAGCCGACACCACTCTGCAAGGGCAGGAACTCCTTGGGGATACGGCCTTTGTGCAGTTCGTCCACAAGGAACTCAGCCGTCAGGTAACCGATCTTATCTGTCACGGGGTCGCTGTCCTTGAAGGCACGGGCCTCATCGGGGATATTACACTCCACGACACCCACTACCTTGTCCTTGGGGATTGAGACATAGGGCACACCGATGCGGTCGCTCACATTGAAGATGGGGATGGGCTTGCGGTAAGGGGGATCCAGCGGTTCATAGACGTCGTGGATATACTTGGCGTCGGGGCTATGGAACGAGTTCAACTCTAAAATCACCTTCTTGGCCAGACGGGCAGCCGTGGGAGAGATACCTCCGGCAGCAGTCAGATAGACATGATAGTCGTTACCCACCTCCTCGATGTCACACACCTCGAGGATAGCCCAATCCACAGGACCGTAGAAGCCGTAACGCAACTCCTGTGCCATGTGGCTCAGGTGCAGGTCATTGTAGGGAATCTCACCCATGTTCACATGCTTACGGAAATCGGGGTTCGTCGTGTAGGGGGCACGGTACTTGATAGCCTGGGCATTAGCCAGGTCACCGTCAGTGCTCTGACCTGTGGAGGCACCTGTAAAAATAGCCACCTTGAACTCGCGGCCGGCCTCATGCTCAGCCACGGCAATCTTTGCCAACTCTTTTGTTGTAGCCTTGGCCACACCTGCTGGTGTAAAGCCACTCATGGCGATCTGGTCGCCATTCTTAATCAGTGCTGCAGCCTCTGCAGCAGTCATACGTGTATATGCCATATTCTTTAAATAAACTAAAATTTGCGTGCAAATTTACTCATTTTCGATGGTATAACAAAACAATTTGCACTTTTTTTCGATTTTACTTGGTCGATTCAGAATAATTCCATACCTTTGCGCTGATTACAAGACATTAATTATAACCAAAAACTATAAGTCATGGCACAGGAAATGATGAATTGTCCGTTCTGTGGTGCCCAGATCAGCACCGAGAGCACGTTCTGCCCTTATTGTGGACAGAAGATTGTGAAACAAGCAGCCCCCCAACAACCTGACCCCGCTGCTGAGGAAGCTGCTCGCAGACAACGCGAGCAAGAAGAGGCCGCCAGACGCCAACGAGAGCAGGAAGAGGCTGCTCGTCGGCAGCGCGAGCAAGAGGAAGCCGTAGCTCGCCAGCGTGCTTACGAACAACAGCAGCAGACTTACAGCCAGCAACAAGCCTACAACCAGCAACAAGCCTACACTCAACAGGCATACCAGCAACCGTATAACCAAGGGCCCCAAGGCCCTGGAGTGCCTCCTATCCCTCCCACTCCACCGACGTCCTTTGGCGGTAATTCTGACTTCTCTGTCATGGGCATCCTCACCGAAGGTATCCCTCTCGGCATCAAGAATTTCGTTACCATCTTCGGAGCGACCATCCTCTGGCTGCTCACCTTCTGGATTCCCTACTTGAACGTCGGAACCACCATCGCTATCAGCACCATGCCGATGGCCATTGCCGACAATGAGAGTCCCGAAGGCCCCACCTATATCTTCGACAGCAAATACCGCAAGTATATGGGTGAGTTCTTCATCTTGATGGGCCTGATGTACATGGCCATCTGGACGGCATACTGCTTCCTCATCATCCCGGGCATCGTCATTGGCCTCGCTTGGTCACAGGCCCTCTACCTGCTCTTCGACAAGAAACTCAACCCGATCGACGCTCTCAAGGAGAGTAACGAGAAAACCTACGGCCACAAGTGGACACTGTTCTTTGTGGGACTCGTGTACGGCCTCGCCTGTTGCATCTTCGCCTTCATTGTCACGTGGATCTTCGTGCAGATCGGCGTGATGTTCCTCGTTTTCATCGTCGTACTGCTGCTCGTGGCCCTCTTCATGGTGGGTAGCGTAGGCATCAACGCCGTCATCTACCGTAAACTCTGTAAGTGATCCGCCGATGCGACGATGGCTGCTGCTGACGGCAATAGTTGTCCTGACGACAGCCGACAGCTTCGGACAGATAAAGCGTTACGATACGGACTTCTTTGTGTCGCAGCGCAATTTCCTGTTCGCCGTTCCCCTCGATGTGGAGCGCGGACAGTTATATGTGACCCTCGACTTCAACGGACGCCTCTGCCGCTTCAAACTCGACACAGGAGCCAGCCAGGGCATCCTCTACGACGACGTGCAACTGCCGGGTGTCAGGACTCTCGGCACCATCGATTCCGAAGATGCGGCAGGGCGTCACCGTCAGATGCAGACCGTCCAGCTGCCGCCCTTCCGCTTAGGCCCTCTCACCATCAGCGGCTACAAGGTGCAGCGCATGCGTCGTAGCATTGTGCGTCGCGGTGAAGATGGCATCATCGGCTTTGCC
>Ga0265298_10012128_pt1 | contig 10021 bp, 8 predicted proteins | sample AusTroGonzalo_MG_3_FD_193486 | JGI IMG/M metagenome (GOLD analysis project Ga0265298, IMG submission 193486) | Bovine rumen microbial communities from tropical cattle in Woodstock, Queensland, Australia - Gonzalo_01 | ecosystem: Host-associated > Mammals > Digestive system > Stomach > Rumen ... | reverse complement strand
GGGGGGCGACGGCCCCGCGCCCCGAGAATATGTCGTCGTGTCGGGCGCCGACGAGAAAGCTCTTTCCGTTTTCGCGCCGGTGCGCCGCCTCGCAGAGCCGCTCGATCCGCTGCCCGGCCTCGTCGAACGCGCCGCAGACCCGGCGTCGCTGAACGTCCTTCCGGACGGCTGGAGCGAGATCCTCGACGAGACGCGCTTCAAGAGCAAGATGAAGGTCGCGCTTTCCGTCGCGGGCGGGATTTGGCTCGCCGTCATGGCGGCCTTCTGGGGAATGCCCAGGTGGTACGGCTACAAGACCTCGCAGGTAACGACCCTGCGCATGCGCCACAAGTCCGAGTTCAACAAGGTCAGCGAGAAGAAGAAGCAGGTGGAGGCCGTGGCGATGGTGTCGAACCACGACCTCGGCGCGCTGGAGACGCTGCGCGTCGTCACCTCCGTCATCCAGGAGGGGATGGAGCTCTCGAAGTGGAACTTCAAGCGCGGCGACAAGCTGACCTTCAGCGGGACCGTCGCCGACGGCGACGAGCGCAAGGTCTATACCTTCAAGGACGGCCTCGCGGGCGTGGTCCTCTCGCAGGTCAGCGGCCTCGAAGACGACGACGAGACCCCGTTCTTCACGGACGTCACCCTGCCGCGCGGCGTGTCCCAGCGCGGCGGCAAGGCCGTCTTCGACGTGGAGTGCGACTTCAAGGAAGCGGAGGAGGACGACTGATGGCCGCCGCGAAATCCAAGAACGAGCGCATCCTGATGGCCTCCGTCATCGTGCTGGCGGCGTACGCCTTCGCGGCGATTCTGTGGTTCACCGCGTTCTCGAAGTCGCTCAAGGACGCCTCGAAGAAGTACGACCGCGAGAAGGCGTCCTACGAGCGCGAGCGCAAGATGATCTCGGAGCGGACGATGTGGGACGAGCGCTACGAGGAGGAGGCTTCCCAGATCCCCGTCGTCGAGGACGGGCAGAACGTCGATACGAAGTGGATGAGCGAGATGGACGACCTCGCGAAGAAGTGCAACGTGTTCGTCTCGGAGCGCAAGCCCGGCCGCCCGGAGGAGACAGGCGACATGATGCAGACCACCGTTGACGTGAAGTGGACCGCCGCGCTGGAGTCGCTCGTCAAGTTCATGTACGAGCTCGAGAACGCCGAAAGCGGGAAGTTCGACATACTGTCCATAAGCTTCAGCCAGGGCAAGCGCCAGGGCTATCTCGGCGGAACGCTCACACTGACGTGCATATACAAGCGGGAGTAAGCCTTGATGCGGAAAGGAACGGCAACCATGAGATTCTTCAAAGCCAACGCCGGCGTTTGCCTCGCGGTCTTCGCGGCGCTCGCCGCGGCGCTCGCCGACGCGGCCCCGAACACGCCCGCGAGGAACAACCTCCTCGGCAACAGGAACGGACTTCGGAGGACGACGCCTCAGCGCGCGCCGGCCGGCGGCGCGGGAGCGGATGCGCAGGGCGGCGGCGACGCCGCCAACGCGTCGTCGTCCGTCATCGACGACGCTGCGGAGAAGGAGAAGACCTCCGACCTCTATTTCCAGGAGGCGCCCCTGGACATTGTCTTCGACGTTTACGCGAAGCTCGTGAACCGCACCGTCCTCAAGGACCCGGCGACGCCCGCCGCGACGATAACGATCCAGTCGCGTCCGGGGCAGAAGCTCTCCCGCGAGGAGCAGATCGAGGCCCTTGAGGTCGTCCTCGAGATGAACGGCGTCCACATGGAGAACTACGGCGAGAAGTTCGTCCGCGCACTCCCCCGCGACAAGGTGCGCCAGGAGGGCATCCCGCTCATCATCGACGAGGAGGCCGAACTCTCTGAGTCCGGCAAGGTCGTCTCGATGATGATTCCGTTCAAGAACATCCCCATCGACGAGGCCCAGAAGATCCTCGAGGGCCTCAAATCGGCGAAGGGAGCCCTCCTTGTCTATGAGCGAATCGGGAAGATCCTCGTCACCGACACACAGCAGAACATCAACAGGATGCGCGAGGTCGCGAAGGAGATCGACGTCGCGACGCCCGTGAACGAGAACGTGTTCGTCCGCCAGATCAAGAACGCGAACGCGACTGAGATAAAGACCGCGCTCGAGCAGATCGTCCAGGAGTCCCAGAAGGAGCTTGAGAAGGCCGGCAAGGCCGCGCAGACGGCCCAGTCCGCCGACCGCGACAGGTTCCCGCCCATTCCCGGCGCGATGCGCCCCGGCGCGGGGAGGCTCCGCCGCCCCGGCGCCCAGGACGGCGGGAACGAGAAGGCGGCGGCGCCGACGAGCGTGGAGTCGCTTGTCACGAGCGTTTCCGACGCGGACCGCGGCATGATCCGCGGCAAGGTGCTCATCATGGCCGACGAGCGCTCCAACAAGCTCATCATCGTGACGGCGAAGACGAACATGGACTTTTTCGACAAGGTGATAGAGCAGCTCGACGTCGAGACGACGCCCGACACTGTCGTGAAGGTCTATCGCCTCAAGTACGCCGAGGCGGAGGACGTCTCGGACATGATCAACGACTTGATCGGCAACGCCTCCAGCAAGTCGAGCGGCAAGGATAACCAGAACCAGGCCGCGAAGTCCGGCTCCGGCGGGAACATCACGCGGAACAGCGCTTCGACCCCCGGCGCGACCCGCGCCCCCGCGAACAAGCGCACCGGCGACGCCAAGGCAGGCGAGCTCTCGAAGGAGAACACCACCGTCCTCGCAGACAAGCGCATCAACGGCCTTGTCGTGATGACCCAGAAGGAGCTCGTCTCCACGGTTGAGTCAATCATAGAGTCGATGGACATCAAGCTCAGCCAGGTTCTCATCGAGACCGCCATCATCGAAATCACTCTAGGCGACGACCTCCAGACCGGCATAGACTGGGTGCAGAGAGGACGGCAACGCGTCACAGAACATATGACGGATGCGCTTGGGAACAAACTTTACTACTTGAAGGATGACAGCACCGGCAGGGCGACTTCGCTGTACTATGGTTCTGCGGAGCAGTCGGACGCCTATCCAGAAGGGTATTCGCTCAGCAACATTCCCGTGCTTTCGTCTGTTCTAAAGCGTGACGGCTTTGTGAACAACGGCAACTATGGCCTCGGTGGTGGTGGCGGCGCGGGCTCCGGAATTCTGCAGAGCCTCGCAGGCGCTGTGACGAACGAGACGGCGATGGGCAACATTCTCGGCGGCCTCACGAGCGGCGGCATAAATTACTTCCTGAAGTCTGACAAGCTCAATCTTTCCGCCGTGATCCAGGCGACGAAGACGGACAACCGTGGGAAATACCTCGCTTCGCCGGTCATCATGACGGTGGACAACAAGGAGGCGACAATCGATGCAACGTCCTCACGGCAGTTTCTCACCGGCTGGACGGCGCAGTCGTCGTCGTACGCCGGCGCGGGTATGCCATCGCCACAGTACACCGCGAAGGATATCGGCGTGAAGCTCAATGTGACGCCAAAGATCAACCCGAACGGCACGGTGATGCTGAAGGTTAAAGAGGAGTACAACCAGGTCAGCGAGCGGCAGACGATGAAGACGCCCGTCGGCACGACGTACCGCGACGACTACATCGACGTTCCGTCCACGCGAACAATGGAGGCGGATGTCCTTCTGGAGAACATGCAGACCGTGGTTTTCGGCGGACTCATCAAGTCTGAGACTACGGAGTCGGAGTCTGGCATACCGATTTTGAAGGACATACCGTGGATAGGGAAGTGGCTTTTCAGTAGCGTCACGAAGGCAGAGCAGCGCAAGGAGCTTCTCGTCTTTCTGACGCCTTACGTCCTCGACGATGCAGAAGCCGCCCAGGCGGAGGCCAAGCGCCGCAAGCGCGTTCTTAGCGACGCGCGTCCGTGGGACGACCACGGCTGGTCCGCGTCGGAACTCGCCGACCCGATTGCGAAGAAGGAGCTCTTGAGGCGCCTGAAAGACGAGGCGAAGAAGCAGGACGAGGATCGCCAGAACCGCCTGGCTGTGGAGAAGTGGAAGCTCGACCGCGCGAAGGAGCTTGAGAAGATGTCCGACGCAGAGCGCAAGTTCTGGATCGAGCAGCACAAGGACGAGCTCGAGAAGGAGGAGAAGGAGAAGTTCGAGAAGGAGTTGAAGGAACAGGAGGACCTGAAGGCGCTCGCCGCCGAACTTCGCGAAAAGGACATGCGCAAGGCCGAGGAGACGATCCGCACCCAGGAGGAGGCCGAGCGCAAGAAGGCCAAGGAGGCGGTCGAAGGCCGCACCGGCGAAGCGGAGGAACCGGCGTCGCCGCAGACATCGGCTGTTTCCGGCGAAGAGAAAGAAGGCCGATGACGCCGAGGATGAGGATCGTTGCGGGGCCGAACGGGTCCGGCAAGACGACGCTCATGCGCCGCCTCGCGAGGGACTACGCCGTCAACTTCTACGACGTCATCAACGCGGACGACATTTACGCCGAAATCTCGGCGACTGGCGCGTATGCGCCGAAGATGCCCGTCGAGGGAGACGCGCTCGCTGACTTTGCGTCGCGCACGGAGTACGGCGAGGAGGTTAAAAGGCTCTTCGGCGACGGCTCTGTGTCGGTCGCGGACGGCATCGTGCGCTTTGGCGCGGCGGCGGTCAGTTCGTACACGGTCGCGCTTCTCGCGGAATTCATCCAGTCGGAGCGCTTCGCGAAGTCCGCCGAGGCGGCGAGCCGCGACGCCGTCGCCGAGGCGTTTGCCGCCGGGCTTGACATCACGGTCCTGCGCAACGGCCGCGTCGTCCGCATCCCCCCAACCCCAAATCCCCCAATCCCCAAATCCCTAAGGACTGACTGAAAATGAAATGGCTTGCGATAACAGCACTTGGAATCGGCCTCGTGGCGATGGCCGCGCTCGGAGTCAGGCGCTCCAACGCGACGGCCGAGGCCGCGCGCGCCGCCGTCGCCAAGGCGGAGAGCGAAGAGGCCGCCGCGAAGTCGGCGGAGAAGAAGGCCCGCGACGAGGCCGCCGCCGCAAGCGCGCGCGCCGCCACGGCGGAGTCCGAGGCGAAGAAGGCGGAGGAGCAGCGCAAGGCGAAGGAGGCCGATGCCGAGGCCAACGCCGCCGCCGCCGAGAAGGCGAAGGCCGACGCGAAGCGCGCTGAGGCCGACCGCGAGAAGGCGAAGGAGGACCGCGCCCGCGCGGAGGCCGAGCAGCGCAAGGCCGAGGCCGACCGCGATGCCGCGCTCGCCGCGAAGGAGACGGCGAAGCTAGAGCGCGACAAGGCAAAGGCCCAGGAGAGCGAGGCCGCGCTCAAGGCGCAGCTCGCCGCCGACTCGCTCGCCGCAGAGAAGCTCAGGTCCGAGAAGGTCGTAGCGGAGGCGAAGCTCCGCGAAGCGAAGATGAACGAACTCGCCGACATGGAGAGCGAGCTGATCGCGTGGAAGCGCGACCTGGAGGAGCGCGAGGCCGCCCTGAAGCCCGAGAAGACCATCAAGGACCTCGTTAACCTCGGCGACGGGGGCGACGAGACCGACGGCAAGACGAACGCCGTCAAGCTCGCCGAGAACGACTACTCTCTCCCGGCGGAGACGCGCAGCCTCGCCAAGGCCGACCGCGAGCTGCGCGAGTCCGCCGACAACATCTCGTCCGCCGTCAAGTCGAGCGTCGTAAGAAAGCTCGAGAAGCTGTACGTCGAGGCCGTGCGCGACGACCGCATGGTTGACGCCGACTTCTACGCGAAGGAGCTGAAGAGGATGTATCCTGACTGGAAGTACACGCCGCCGAAGAAGGAGGAGGAATCCAAATGAGCCTTTCCGTCGGAATCGTCGGGCTGCCGAACGTAGGCAAGTCCACGCTGTTCAACGCGCTCACGAAGAAGCAGCAGGCCGCTGCCGAGAACTATCCGTTCTGCACGATCGAGCCCAACACCGCGATAGTCGAGGTCATGGATCCGCGCCTTGACGAACTCGCGAAGATAGCGCATCCGCAGCAGGTCATAAGGGCGACCGTGGAGTTCACCGACATCGCCGGCCTCGTCAAGGGCGCGTCGAAGGGCGAGGGCCTCGGCAACAAGTTCCTCGCGAACATCCGCGAGTGCGACGCGATACTCCACGTCGTCAGGTGCTTCGACGACGACGACGTCATCCACGTTCAGGAGGGCGGCAACAAGTCCGCGCCGATCGACCCCGCCGGCGACGCGGAGGTAATCGAGACGGAGCTGGTCCTCGCCGACATGGAACAGCTCAGGAAGCGCTACGACAAGATACGCAAGGAGGCGCAGGCGAAGCCGACGCTCCGCCCGGAGGCAGACGCCTGCGCCGCGCTCCTCGCGCACCTTGAGGCCGGGAAGAGCGTCCGCTCGTTCCCGCGCAAGGAGGGCGACCCGATCCTGCCGGTCCTGAAGGACCTCCACTTCCTCACCGACAAGCCCGTCATCTACTGCGCGAACGTCTCCGACGACGACGCGACGGGAGAGGGCAACCCGCATGTCGCGGCGCTTCGCGCCTACGCGTCGAAGGAGGGCGCCGAGACGGTGGTCGTCTGCGCGAAGATGGAGGCCGACCTCGCCGGGCTCTCCGACGCGGAGGCCGCCGAGTTCCTGCAGAGCTACGGGCTTTCGGAAAGCTCTCTCGACCGCACGGTCAAGCTCGCGTACTCGACCCTCGGCCTCGCGAGCTTCCTCACAGCCGGGCCGAAGGAGGTCAGGGCGTGGACTTTCCGGCGCGGGTGGAAGGCCCCGAAGTGCGCGGGCGTCATCCACACCGACTTCGAGAAGGGGTTCATCCGCGCACAGGTCGTTTCGTACGACGACTACGTGAAGTACGGCGGCGAGTCCGGCGCGAGGGCGGCGGGCGCGCTGAGACCCGAGGGCAAGGAGTACGAAATGCGCGACGGCGACGTCGTGGAGTTCATGTTCAACTGATTTCACAATACAGGAGGCCATGCCATGAAGCAGATATCCATATTCCTCGAAAACAGGCGCGGGCAGCTCTCGCAGATATGCCGCGACCTCGCCGACGCCGGCGTCAACATCGTGACGCTTTCGCTCGCGGACACCAGCGACTTCGGAATCGTCCGCATGATTGTGGATGACTACGAGAAGGCGCACGAGACGCTGACCGACAAGGGCCACGTCGTCAACGTGTGCAAGGTCGTCGCTGTGTGCGTCCCCGACCGGGTCGGCGGCATGGCTGAGGTCATGGCCGCGCTCGACAAGGCGGAGGTTGACATCGAGTACAGCTATGCGTTCGCGGAGCACAAGGGCGAGAAGGCCGTCCTGGTGTTCAGGTTCGGCGACACGGCGAAGGCCGAGGCCGCCCTCGCGGCGGCGGGCTACGCGACGGTGGAATAGAATCATGAACTACATATCCACAAGAAAAGGCCTGACCGCTACCGCTCCCGAGACCGTGTTCCGTGGGCTCGCGCCGGACGGCGGGCTGTACCTCCCGGACATGGCCGGCGTCGCGCCGGTGGACTGCGCGTCGTGCGGGACGCTCCGCGCGGCGGAGGACGCCGTCCTTGAGCGGCTCTTCGGCGACTTCCCGAAGGAAGTCCGCGACGAGGCGGTCGCGAGGCTCCTTTCGCGCTTCCCGGCGAACGACCCCGTTCCGATGGTCGAGGCGGGCGGCTTCGAGATACTCGAGCTTTTCCACGGCAAGACCGGCGCGTTCAAGGATGTCGCGCTCTCGATGCTTCCCGTGTTCATGCGCCACGCGGCGAACGGGCGGCGGGTCCTCGTCCTCACCGCGACGAGCGGCGACACGGGCTCCGCCGCGATGCAGGGCTTTGCGGGGGTGGAAGGGACGGCGGTCGAGGTGCTCTTTCCCAGCGTGGGCACGTCGCGCGTCCAGCGGCTCCAGATGACGACGCCCTGCGAGGCGAACGTGAAGGCCGTCGCGATACGCGGCAACTTCGACGACGCGCAGGCCGCCGTGAAGCGCATTTTCGCCGACCCGAAGATGGCGGCGGACGCGGCGGCGGCGGGCGTCGCGCTTTCCAGCGCGAACTCGATCAACACCGGGCGGCTCGTTCCGCAGATCGGCTACTACGTCATGGCCGCGGCGCGGATCGGGCGCGAGTTCGACGTGGTGGTTCCCTCCGGCAACTTCGGGAACATCCTCGCCGCATACTACGCGAAGATGCTGGGGGCGCCGATACGGCGCTTCGTCTGCGCGTCGAACGTTAACGACGTCCTCGCGCGATTCGTGAAGACGGGAGTTTACGAGCCGGGCGACAGGTTCACGGTCACCAATTCCCCGTCGATGGACATCCGCAAGTCCTCGAACGTCGAGCGTCTTCTGTGGCTCCTGAACGACGGCGACTCGGGCGAAGTGGCGCGGCTCATGGACGACCTTGCGGCGAAAGGGCGCTACGAGCTGAACGACAAGGCGAAGGCGAGGCTCTTCGCCGAGTTCGATGGCGGCGTCGCGACGCCTGAGGAGACCGAGGCCGAGATGCGCAGGATGCGCGAAAAGTCCGGCTATCTCCTGGACCCGCACACTGCCGTCGCGACGTGCGTCGCGACGAGGCTGGGTCTGCCGCGCGGCGGCGCCCCCGCGCTCGTCGCCGCGACTGCGACGCCGTACAAGTTCCCGGAGACGTGCCGCGCCGCGTTCGGCGCGGACGTCCTCGACGATCCGCCGCCTGGCTTCCGCGACCTCGAGACGCGCCCGGTCGTGCAGAAGGACGTCGTCGATGTCGGCGAAATCGACGACGCCGTCCGCGCCGCGTTCACGCTCGGAAGGTAGTGCCGATGGCGCACCTCATCGAAATCAGGGACATGTACAAGATATACGAGATCGGCGACGAGCCGGTCCACGCTCTTGACGGCGTGTCCCTGTCGATCGACGAGGGGGAGTTCGCGGCGATAATGGGCTCGTCCGGATCGGGCAAGTCCACGATGCTGAACATACTCGGCTGCCTGGACACGCCGACAAAGGGTTCGTATCTCCTCGACGGGACGGAGGTCGCGGAGAGAAGCGCGACTGAGCTCGCGAAGATACGCAACAGGAAGCTCGGCTTCGTGTTCCAGAACTTCAACCTGCTGCCGAGGACGAGTGCCCTTGAGAACGTGGAGCTGCCGGACCTCTACATGGGGCGGCTTTCGCACAAGGAGCGGCGCGCGAGGGCGATGTCGCTTCTGGAGCGCGTGGGCCTGAAGGGCCGCGAGGGGCACACGCCCGCGCAGCTTTCCGGCGGACAGCAGCAGCGCGTCGCGATCGCGCGCGCCCTCATGAACAACCCGCCGGTCGTGTTCGCCGACGAGCCGACCGGCAACCTCGACACGAAGAGCTCCGTCGAGATAATGAACCTCTTCACCGAGCTGTCGAACGAGGGCATCACAATCGTCATGGTCACGCACGAGGACGACATCGCGGCCTACGCGAAGCGCCACATAGTCATGCGCGACGGCAAGGTCATGCGAGACGATCTCGCCGACGGCGGCGCGAAAAAGAGCCAGGACGAAGTGGCCAGGCTGGTGAGGGAGGCTCTCGCGTGACGGATGTGGAGATCGTCAACGCATACCTGAAGGAGATAGCGCGCCAGTTCGCGACGGGCGCGGCGACGGAGCACAGCTACCGCCCCGCGCTCCAGCGGATGCTCGCGGACGCGATTCCGCGCGCGACCGTCGTCAACGAGCCTGCGCGCATCGAATGCGGTGCGCCAGACTTCCTCGTGCGCGACCACCTCGTGCCGCGCCTCAACGGGTTCGAGATCTTGATGGCGTCCTACGCGATGGCGCACCTGAAGCTGGACCTGCTGCTGCCGGGGGCCACCGAGCGCCTTCGCATCTTCCTCACCAATTCATTGGAGGAATTCTCGGAGGCGACGGGGACGCTGTGGGCGATGGAGCTTTCAAACGAATCGCGCGAGGCGGACTTCATCAAGCGCGACTGCCCCGTAATGGTCGTCATGGGCAACCCGCCGTATTCCGTCTCGTCGTCCAACAAGGGCGAATGGATACAGCGGCTTGTCGCGGACTACAAGAAGGGGCTTGGCGAGAAGAAGATCAACCTCGACGACGACTACATCAAGTTCATTCGCCTCGGACAGCACTACATCGACAGGAACGGAGAGGGGATTCTCGCCTACATCTCGAACAACAGCTTCCT
>Ga0265298_10012127_pt1 | contig 10021 bp, 4 predicted proteins | sample AusTroGonzalo_MG_3_FD_193486 | JGI IMG/M metagenome (GOLD analysis project Ga0265298, IMG submission 193486) | Bovine rumen microbial communities from tropical cattle in Woodstock, Queensland, Australia - Gonzalo_01 | ecosystem: Host-associated > Mammals > Digestive system > Stomach > Rumen ... | reverse complement strand
TGATGCAGGAGACCGTCATGGGTACGGTAGAAGACAAGTTAGTATTCAACCATTGGGTGGACTCACAGTGGCGTATTGCTACCTTCAATGTAGGGTTCAAGTATGCCACACAGCTGAACAATGGCGACAACTTGGCAGCCAATGCCAACTATAACATGAAGAGCGAGATCCGCGACAATCGGAGCAATACGTGGTATCGCACCAACTGGCAACTGGCCTTGCACTATGACCATGCTAACCGTCTGATGGCCGACGTCGTGCTGGCAGCCAACGGCTCTAACCGCAGCTATCCTGCCAAGTGGGCCTTCTCGCCGACGCTGGGTCTGGGCTATATCTATGCCAATAACCCGGAGAGCAGTATTGTCAACTTCGGAAAGGTACGCCTCTCGGGTGGTATCCAGCACACGGACTATGTGCCTGAAGCAGGTCTCTGGCTCGCTTCCTGGGACAGCAGTCACGGACAGTTCTGGTACGGCACCAACTTCCAGAGTTCCTGGGGTGCCTTCCTGACACAGTTCCCCACCGAAGACTTCGCACAGGAGACAGCCTATAAGGCCAATATCGGTACCGATCTAAGACTGTTCAATGCGCTCGATGTCTCTCTCGACGTGTTCTATCAGCAGCGTCGTAACATCCTGGTCAGCGCCAGTTCGCTCAACTCCGCAGTGGTCGGTATCCAGTCGTCGTATGATGACAAGGGGCGCGTGGCCAGCTACGGCTTCGAGCTGGGTCTGCGCTATGCAAAGACTTTCGAGAACGGTCTTAACGTGAATGCCGGCGCATCCTTCTCAACGGTGAAGAGCAAAATTTTGGAATGGATTGAAACGCCCGCCTACCCCAACCTCTCGGTGATCGACGATCCTGCCGATGCAGAGCGGGGGCTCATTGCCATCGGCTTCTTCCAGGATCAGACAGACATCGAGAACAGCCCTATGCAGCAGTTCGGTCAGGTGAAGGTTGGAGACATCAAGTATCAGGATGTCAACGGCGACGGTGTCATCAACGAGAATGACTATGTGGCACAGGATTACGGCAACACCTTCCCCTCACTGAACTACGCGTTCACAGTTGGAGCAGAGTATAAGGGTTTCGGCATCAACGCCACTCTGCAGGGAGCAGCCCATCAGGTGAAGAACCTGCGCTATGTGGACGGTGTCTGGGGAGCACTCTCCGACAACCGCAACCTCTCTAAAGAGTACTATAACAACTGCTTCGACACAGCTGGATCCAGTGCGCTCTATCCGCGTCTGTCTACTGAGAATGTGGCCAACAACGCCCAGAACTCAACGACTTGGTATCGCAACATCAGTTGGCTGAAGATGCGCGACTGCGAAGTTTACTATAAGCTTCCAGCGAAAGTCATTCAGCCCCTGAAGATCACAGCTGTCAGGGTATTTGTTCAGGGCCAGAACCTTCTGTCTTTCGACAATATCGACGCTATGGATGCCGAGAACCTCAACACAGGCTATCCGGTTATGAAGGGTGTCAATATGGGTCTCAACGTGACTTTCTAATTGAGAATTGAGAATTGAAAATTGATAATTATGATTACAATGAAATATAGAAGACTTCTGATAGGTTTATCATTTATCATTTGTCATTTGTCATTAGGCGTAGCGCTGACCTCGTGTGCCGATCTTGACTACACGGAGGAAAATACACGTGACGAGGTGTGGACCTACACTTATTACAGCAACGGCATCAAGAATCTGGTGTTTGATGTCTATGCACAGGTATATAATAATGAGTTAGCCAACAACAGTGCCTATTTCCTCGCCAGCGCTACCGACGAGTCCCTGTATGCACTCGAGACGGGAGCTGTCAACAACTACGTGAACGGCGGATGGAGTCCGGCTAATCCCTATTCCCAGACTTGGACGAAGTCGTACACCGCCATTGCCGACGTCAACATGTATCTGGAGAAGCTTGACCAGACAGATATCTCTGACTGGCAGTATAACGCTGATTATAAAAACTGGATGGCTCAGATGGAGTTGTTCCCCTACGAGTTGCGCTTCCTCAGGGCTTGGTTCTATTTTGAGCTGTTCAAGACTTATGGTGATGTACCTCTGGTGACGACCACGCTGACCAACGGACAGGCTAACAACATTGCCCGTACGCCGGCAGACCAGATTGTAAAGTTCATCGTCGAGGAGTGTGATGCCATCGCACCCTATCTGCCTGAATCCTATGGCACGGAATACGGCTCAGAAATAGGACGTGCTACGCGTATCGCTGCCTTCGCCCTCAAGGCTCGCACACTGCTCTATTATGCCTCTCCACTCCACAACCCCAACGGCGACAAGTCACGTTGGCAGAAGGCTGCAGAGGCATGCAAGTACATCCTCGACAATGCCGGTGCCTGGGGACTGAAGCTCAGCACATACGGTGCCCTGTGGGGACACGAAGCCTTCTACAATCCCGAACTGATCTTCGGCCTCGGTCGTGGTGAGAGCAACGAGTTCGAGATGGCCAACTATCCCATTGGTGTGGAGAACGGCTCTTCTGGCAACTGTCCCAGCCAGAGCTTCATTGACCAATATGAGTATCAGGACAACGGTGAGACCTTTGCTGAGCGTTATCCCGGCAGCATCAACCTCAATGATGTTGATCCCTATGACGGCCTCGACCCGCGCTTCGCCCTCACGGTAGTGAAGAACGGCGACGAATGGCCCAGCAACGGTGCTCAGAAGAAGGCGATTGAGACATTTGTCGGTGGATACAACGGTGCTCCGAAGTACGGTGCTACCCCCACGGGTTACTATCTGCGTAAGTATGTCGACGGTTCGTGCGTCACGACGGCCGACAACCAGACTACCCGTCGTCACACCTGGATACTGTTCCGTCTTTCAGAGTTCTATCTCGATTATGCCGAAGCTGTCTACAATGCTACGGGCAGTGCCAATAATGCTGAATACGGTATGACTGCCAATGAGGCTGTCAATGTACTCCGCAAGCGCGCTGATATCCAGATGCCCCTGTTCATAGAGGATGGCGAGGAATGGGTGAAACGCTATGAGCGCGAGCGTCTGGTGGAGCTGGCTTTCGAGAACCATCGTTTCTGGGATGTACGCCGATGGAAGAAGGGTGCCCAGTATTTCAAGACCATTCAGGTGGCCACCATCAGTGCCGATAAGATGCTCACACGCTCTGCATCGAACCGTGTGTGGGATGAGAAGTACAATTTCTATCCCATTCCGCAGGTGGAACTGAAGAAGAATCCCAATCTCACTCAGAACCCGGGATGGTAATCAAGAATTAAAGAATCAAAGAATCAAGAGTTATGAAAACGATATATAGTAAAATCAGTTCTTTTGTTCTTATGTCTAAAGAACTTTGTGTACTCAGTCTTCTCTGTGCGCTCTGTGTAATCTGCGGCTCCTGTTCTGATGATGACAGCGCTGGCTCGGCCAACGTCGGACTGGGCATCAAGGTGTTCTTCCCGACGAAGGTAGTTACCAACCAGCCGATTACCATCAACGGTTCAGGCTTCAATGGCGTTACAGAGATACAGTTCCCTGGCGGTGCCAGAGTGACTGATTTCGAGATTGTCAGCGATGACATGATCCGCGTCAATGCCCCGTCGGGCATTCCTGCAGATGGTGGAAAAATTGTCGTACGTACTGCTAACGACGAGGCTGAGTCCCGTCTCTCGCTGACCGTCGGCCACACCAATGTGACGGGATTTTCAAAACAGAGCGGCGAGAGTGCCACTGGCGGTGAACTGATCACCGTTTACGGTACCGACCTGGAGTTTATCAATAGTGTTGAACTGCTGAATGCCGAAGGTCTCCCACAGCTGGTCGATCATAAAGACTTCTATCGTAAAGGCACCACCAACCTTATTTTCCGTGTGCCGCAGAGAGACATCTTCAAGGGCACCTTCGTGGGTATTCTCCATACATACGACGGACAGAGCATCCCGATGCCGGAACTGGCTTACGAACCCGGCGCCCAGGAAGGCCACTGGGAGACGGTCATTACTCCTATCTGGGAAAATGACGGCTCACTTGGGACCATCAACTGGAGTAGCGACTACCGCTTCGCTCCTGAGAGCAATTCCACAGGCGAGGAGTGCTACACCGTTCCTCAAGACATCTGGGAGAAGATGAAGACTGGACCCTTCTACATGAAGTTCAAGATAGATGATCCCAGCTGGTATCAGATACGTATCACTACCGGATGGTGGGGCGCCCAGTGGCCTGCCGGCAAGGAAGAGGACATTACACCTAATTTCATGTCCGATATGGTGATTGACAACGGTGACGGCACATACTACATCGAATTGAACCTTGCAGGCTCCGACCTTGCTGCCGATATGGATGCACAGCATCTGCTCTTCACAGGTAGTGGCTATACACTGCTCAGCCTTTACTTCGCAGAAGATGTCTGGGTTGACGGTGGAGGCGGCCATATGGAAATCGTGAAGACTTCCGTTTGGAAGAACGACGGCTCACTTGGCTCCATCAATTGGAGTAGCGACTACCGCTTCGCTCCTGAGAGCAATTCCACAGGCGAAGAGTGCTACACCGTTCCTCAGGACACCTGGGAGAAGATGAAGACAGGCCCCTTCTACCTCCTGTTCCAGATAGATGATCCCAGCTGGTATCAGGTACGTATCACTACCGGATGGTGGGGAGTTCAGTGGCCTGCCGGCAAGGAAGAGGACATCACGCCCAACTTCTTGTCAGACATGGTGATTGACAACGGTGACGGCACCTACTATATCGAATTGAATCTTGCAGGCTCCGACCTTGCTGCCGACATGGATGCACAGCACCTGCTGTTCACAGGTAGTGGATACACACCGCTCGAAATCTATTTCGCAGAAGAAGTCTGGATAGGCGGTGGCGGTGAATCTGCCCAGGAAATCACCATCTGGGAAAACGGCGGCTCGATGGGTACCATCAACTGGAGCAGCGACTACCGCTTCGCCCCAGAGAGCAATTCTACAGGTGAGGAGTGCTATACAGTGCCTCAGGACATCTGGGAGAAGATGAAGACTGGGCCCTTCTACATCCAGTTCCAGATAGATACGCCCGACTGGTATCAGGTACGTATCACTACCGGATGGTGGGGCGCCCAGTGGCCTGCCGGCAAGGAAGAGGACATCACGCCCAACTTCTTGTCAGACATGGTGATTGACAACGGTGACGGCACTTACTCTATCGAACTGAACCTTGCGGGCTCCGACCTTGCTGCCGATATGGATGCACAGCACCTGCTGTTCACTGGTAGTGGATACACCCCGCTAAGGCTCTACTTCAAGTAAGAACTTAGATTTATTTTGATTCATACATAGTATAGTTAATTAGTTATTTTAGTAAAATCTGAACAAGGCTTCGGCTCTCATCCTGCAGGTTTGCGACAAATCAGGGTATGATGGAGCCGGAGCAACGAAAAGGAGAATCCGGCGAAATGGTCGGATTCTCTTTTTTTATTACGTTCCTCAAATAATTACGGAATCCTCTGAGAAATAAACTTGCAGACAAGATATGCACCAATGACTTGCAGAAGCAGTCCGCGCCAGCCGAACTTGTAAGCCCAGTTTCATGCAGTCATCAATCAGTTTATTCATAAATTATCGCTTTGCTCGTTAGTGGTAAGTTGTCAGAAGAGCCGCCCACAAGGAGGGTGATGGCACCGGGTTCTAAAGTCCAAGTCTGGGTCGCTTCATCCCAACGGCAGAGGTCTGAGCGGCGAATGGGGATGGTCACGACTTTGCGTTCGCCCGCTTTCAGCGCCACACGCTGGAACCCCTTCAATTCCTTGATTTCGCCTGCGACATACACTTGCGACACCTCTTCGGCATCGCGGTCGGAGGTGTTGGTGAGAGTAAAGCTGACATCGAAGCCCTCGGCTGTGGACTTGACGTTCAGGTCGCTATAGACGAAGGTGGCATAGGAGAGACCGTAGCCAAACGGATAGGCAGGAGCGACGTGCTTCTGATCATACCAACGGTATCCAACAAGATCCTGTTCTGCATAGTCGGCGATGAGTTGCTGACGACGTTCGTTACTGCGATTGCGGGTGAGGTCGACGAAGATATCGCCTTGGCTATTGTTTTCAATGGTCTGTGGATAGGTGCCTGTGGCGTAAGCCGGCACATCCTCCAGTTTCTTGGGCCAGGTCATCGGCAGCTTGCCCGAAGGAGAGATCTTACCCGTGAGGACTTCGGCAAGGGCCTGACCACCCATAGAGCCATTGAACCATGAGGCAACCAATGCCCCAGACACCTCACTCACCGTCGAAACATCTACAGGTCCGCCAGAGACGATAACAGTCACCAATCGTTTGTTCACCTTGGCGAGGGCAGCAGCCAGTTCGTCCTGTCCGGATGGCAGAGTGATAGACTTACGGTCGGAACCCTCGGTCTCTACCTCGCGGTTATCACCAGCAAAGAAGATGACGAGGTCGGCATTCCTGGCAGCCTCCACAGCCTCGGCCATGAGTTCACGGTCGGCAGGTTGAATGGGATTGAGACGCTTACTGCGGCTTTCACGGTCGAAACTCTTATACCCTGGGACGTAGGTGATCTTTGTTTGGTTTCCAAGGATGGCCTGCAGGCCTTCGAGCGGTGTGATTTCGCAACGGGTTTTCACGCCGGCCCCCACACCGCCGAGCGCCATTTTAGTCACGGCATTCTCGCCGATGACAGCGATGCGCATCACTTTTTTCGTGTCTATCGGCAGCACCTTTTCATTCTTCAATAGAACGATACTGCGACGGGCCACCTCTAAGGCGGTCGTCATCTCCTCGGCATTGCCTACGGGTTTGGTGTTGGCAATGTCTTTGGCTATCGGCTTCACCGTCAGACGGACGCGAAGAATCTCCCTGACGCGCTGGTTGATGACAGCCTCGCTCACCTTTCCAGCCTTCACAGAGTCGAGTAGTGCCTGACCCATAAATCGGCTACCAGGCATTTCTACATTCATACCTGCTGTCACGGCATCGACAGTGGAATGGACACCACCCCAGTCACTGATGACCATACCGGGGAAGTCCCACTGCTGGCGCAGGATGGTGGTGAGTAGTGTCTCGTTCTCTGAGCACCAGCGACCGTTTACCTTATTATACGCAGCCATGACGCCCCAGGCATCGGCCTCACGGACGGCCATCTCGAATGGACGAAGGTATATCTCGTGCATGGCGCGGTCTGAGATACGCACATCGACGAAGCCGCGGTAGTCCTCTTGGTTGTTCAGCGCGTAGTGTTTCAGACACACCGCCGTGCCGTCGTCCTGCGAGCCCTTGGTATAGGCCACGGCGAGCATGCCGCTCAGGATCGGGTCCTCGCTCAGATACTCGTAGGTACGTCCACCTGTGGGGATGCGCTGTATGTTGATGGCGGGTCCGAGAATCATATCTTTGCCACGCAATCTGGCCTCACGGCTCATACCTTGTCCGTAGGCGTAGGCCCACTCCGTGCTCCACGTCGCAGCCAGTGCCGAACCTGTGGGGAAGAAGGTCGCCGAGTCCGTTGTCAGGTGGGCGGAGTTCCAGGAGTGCGGTTCCATCTCTTCACGGATGCCGAACGGTCCGTCAGCGTATTCCACATCGGCGATGCCTAAGCGTGGGATGCCCGCTGAGGAAAACATGTTCTTACCATGAAGCATCTCGATCTTCTCTTCAAGGGTCATGCCTTTGATGATGTTGTCAACCTCTGTCTCGTGACTGAGTAACCTGCTTTGTCCCCAGGCAAAAGCCGTCATCAGGCTCACTGCCAAAAATACTATCTGTTTCTTCATATTATTCACCTGATATAGTTTAGTTAATTATATTATTTACAAATTCGCAGCCTTGTCGAGATCCTTGGCGAGGTGGGCGATGTTAGAGGCGCTCTCCGAGATGCGGCCCGTGATGTCTGCTATTTCATCGGCAGGCAGGTCGGGGATACTGGCGGTGAGTACCTGCGTGAAGCCGCAGATGATGTTGAGCGGTGTGCGTATCTCGTGGTACATCTTGTGGATGAAGGCTGCTTTCTCACGGTTGGTGTCGAGCTGCAGCTGGTAGGCGCGGGTGAGTTCCTCGTTGCGCTGCTCCAGCTCGGTATTCACGCTGAGTATATCGTTCACAGAGGCGGCAAGCGACTGTTGCATGCGTATGAAGCTGTTCTGCAGCCGGCCAACGCTATCGTGCCTCGGACTCTCGGGTAGGTCTGTGTCGAAGTGCCCCTCTGCTATCCGTTGTGCCTCGTAGTCCAGCTGTCGCAGTGGCTGAATGGCCCGGCGCACGGTTTGGTAGCAAACGATGAGCAACAGCAGCAGTCCGATGCCGATGATGGCCCAGACGATGGCGACCTCGCGGTTGTAGCGGGCAAAGACATCACTTTCAGGACAAACGATGGCGATGCTCCAGCCTGTACGTTCCAACGGACGATAGAAGATGAATGAATCGTGGCCATCGACCATTGTCTCTACCATGCCGCTCCGCCCGGCAATCATTGCTCGGCCCAGTGTCTCGATGTCGCGGCGCGATTCGGGTGCAGCGTCGCTGAAGATGGTCTCGCGGAAGAGCTTTGCAGTATCGGGATGGACGAGATACTTACCATCATGTCCCACCATGATGGCCGCGGAGTTCGGGTATGGCTTCAGGGCACTGACCGAGGCGGAGAGCCACTTCAGCGTGAGACTGGCGGTGATGGAACCGACGTAGCGACCCTCAGCGTCGCGCATTGGACAGCAGTAGCTGGTCAGGATGTCGGGCGATGAGAGCGTGCCCTCGTTGTAATCATCGAAGGCATCAATCCAGCAGCTGGTGCCGAGCGAGCGCGGTGTCTTATACCACACGGCATCGAAGTACTCGAACGGCCCTTCCCTCACGGTGGTAATGCTGTCGGGACTGCGTAGCGAGTAGGCAGAATAATAGCGTCCCATCTCGGGAAAGAAATCCGGCTCCATCGAAATGGCAAGGCCGGTGAGGAAGTCGTTTTCTTCGACCGCCCGTCGTGAAAGAACTAATAGCGAGTCTGGTATCAGGTGGCGAGGCACGGTGCGGGCCATGAAGTTGGTCACGAGCTCTGTATCGTCCATGATGCCGTTGATACGCTCGGCGGTATTGTCGAGGAGTTGCGTAGCATGGTCGATGGCTGCGCGTTGGATAAATTGCTTGCAGCGTTCGAAAAGAACATCGAACAGCAGCGAGAAGGCTATGGCGATGATGAGGGTGATAATCAGGTCGAGACGCAGCGAGAGGTGCTGCCGGATATAGCGCAGGAGTCGTTTCATAGGGCAGTCTCTTTCATTAAATTGTCCAACAATTGCGTGATGTTCTCGGAGTCCTTTATGATGACCGTTTGCCGCTGAGCCATCTCTTCCTTCGTCATCGTCGTGGCATCATGGCAGATGGTGTTGGCCTCTTGGCAGAGACTCTCCACCGGCTTGGCCATCTGTGCTGTCATGTCGCGCACGAAGTTCGTCTTCTTTACCTCATAGGCCTGTACCTCAGCGTAGGCGGCCTTCAGATCAGCGTTTTGCTTGCTCAGCGTCACTTGTTTCTGCTGCATCTCCGTCATGTAGGCCTTCAGCGCCTGTTGCATCTTTGCCAGACTGTTCTGTAGCCGGCCCGCCTCGTGTTCGTGGTGCGCATCGGGTATCGGTGTGTCCAAATTGCCGTTGGCGATGCTCTGTGCCGAGTCAGCCAGCCAGTGCAAAGGACGCAGATGCCGGCCAACAATTATGTAGAGTACGATAAGCAGGATCAGCACACCGGCCACTCCCCTGAACCACAGAAACCACTCCATGCGTGAGTACCTGCCGTAAACATCTTCTGCCGGACATACAGCCGTTAGCACAAACGGTCTGTCGCCCAAAGGCTGCGTGAAGATGAACATCTCGCGGTCCTCATGCACCAGTTTCCGGTAGCCGCTCTCCTCGCCGGCGATGAAGATGCCGAGCTGGGTGCTGTCGCGTCGGGTGACATAGAGCTCGGCGTTGGGCAACGTCTGATGCAGCTTGGCCAGGCAGCCGTTCTCATCGATGAGACGATCGATGGCTGCGCGGTTCACTCTCACTTGTCCGCC
>Ga0265298_10012126_pt1 | contig 10022 bp, 5 predicted proteins | sample AusTroGonzalo_MG_3_FD_193486 | JGI IMG/M metagenome (GOLD analysis project Ga0265298, IMG submission 193486) | Bovine rumen microbial communities from tropical cattle in Woodstock, Queensland, Australia - Gonzalo_01 | ecosystem: Host-associated > Mammals > Digestive system > Stomach > Rumen ... | reverse complement strand
TAGCGGACTCGAACCGCTCACCTCAACACTGCCAGTGTTGCGCTCTAGCCAGATGAGCTAATACCCCATGCAAAAACCTTTGCGGGTGCAAAGGTACAACAAAAAAATGATATATGCAAGAAATGCCGGGCTAATAGACGAAGAGAGATAAAAAAACATAAAAAATCACAAAAAACACAAAAATATTTGTGTATGTAAAAAAAAAGCAGTATCTTTGCACGGTATTTTGGGTACGTGTGCACACAAGAGCACGGCTACACACATACAAATAGAGCGCAAGTACACGCAGGAAGACACATAAGCGAAGCGGCAGAACGCACAGAAACAAAGCGGGTACACGCACATTTTGAGAAAGCATGAAGAAAAGCGCATTTACAGCGGAAGAGGAGCAGATGATTCAGCAGGAGTTTGAAGCCTTGCTGGCGGATTACGCGCGGACACCCCACCGTCAGAAAGTGGAGTTGATTACCCATGCTTTCAATTTTGCGCATCAGGCCCATTACGGCGTGCGTCGTCTGAGCGGCGAGCCGTATATCATGCATCCTCTTGCTGTCGCGCGTATCTGCGTGAAAGAGATAGGTCTCGGTAGCACGAGTATCTGTTCGGCGCTGCTGCATGATGTGGTAGAAGACACGGATTATACCGTGGAAGACATCCGCGGACTTTTCGGCGACAAGATTGCACAAATAGTAAGCGGACTGACCAAAATCAGCGGCGGTGTGTTCGGTGACCAAGCTTCCGAGCAGGCGGAGAACTTCCGTAAGTTGCTGTTGACCATTTCCGATGATATCCGTGTGGTACTGGTGAAGATTGCCGACCGGTTGCATAACATGCGAACGCTCGGTGCGCAACCCAAAGACAAGCAATATAAGATTGCCGGCGAGACACAATATATCTACGCTCCCCTCGCCCACCGTCTGGGTCTGTTCCCCATCAAGACGGAGCTGGAGGACCTCAGTTTCCATTACGAGCATCCCGACACATGGAATGAGATACATGAGAAACTCGAAGGTATCAAGAACAGCAAGTTGGAGAACTTCGAGGTGTTCGCCAAGCCTATCCGTGAGCGTCTGGAAGCGATGGGCTATCATTTCACCCTCAAAGCACGCATCAAATCGGTCTATTCGATTTGGAAGAAGATGATGAGCAAGCAATGCTCGTTCGAAGACGTCTATGACATCATGGCCGTGCGTATCATCTTCACGCCGCACGAGGGCATGACGGAGAAAGACCAGTGCTGGATGATTTACTCCGCCATCACGGAGTTGTACCGTCCTCACCCCGAGCGTATCCGCGACTGGATATCCACGCCGAAAGCCAACGGTTACGAGGCGCTGCACGTGACGGTAATGGGTAAAAACGGCGAATGGGTAGAAGTGCAGATTCGTACCGACCGCATGCACGAGATAGCCGAACGCGGTTATGCGGCGCACTGGAAATACAAGACAGGCGAAGAAGACAACAGCGAGTTGGACAAGTGGATACGCGAGATAAAAGAGATACTCGCCCACCCCGACAAAGATGCGATGGAGTTCCTCGGTACTTTCAAGCTCAACCTCTTTGCGCAGGAAGTATTCGTCTTCACGCCGAAAGGCGAGATAAAGACGATGCCGCAAGGCTCCACGGCGCTGGACTTCGCTTTCATGCTCCACTCGGAACTGGGCGAACACTGTATCGGCGCGAAAGTGAACCATGCCCTTGTGCCTATCTCGTACCGTCTCAAAGGCGGTGACCAGATTGAGATATTGACTTCGAACAGCCAGCACCCGCAGCGCGAATGGTTGGAGATGGTGACGACCGCCAAAGCACGGAATGGTCTGAACCTCTATTTCCGTCGCGAGGAACGCAAATATATCAAGCACGGCGAGCGTCTCGTGGAAGATGCCATCCATATGGATGCCGACCTCGAGAAGATACACGATTTGGCTTTGGCACGATTATTGACCTATTACCACATGACGCAACCGACCGAGTTGTACTCGCAGGTGGGTCAAGGCATCATCCGTCTCGATAATATCCGCGAGATAGTGCTGCCCAAACAACGATGGTGGTCGCTGCCGTTCCTTGGGAAGAAAGAGACGACCGCTAACGCTGAGAGCCAAGAGCCAAGAGTCAAGAGTCAAGAGTCAAAAGATGCGGGCGAAGAGGCGAAGGGCGAGGAGAAGCCGAAGAAGAAAACGCCGCATTCGATTGTGCTGACGGATGATGAGTTGAACAAGAAATTTATGCTGAGTACCTGTTGCCATCCTATTCCGGGCGATGAGGTATTAGGGTACTTGGATGCGAAAGGCATGATGCATATCCATAAGATAGACTGCCCGGAAGCGAACCTGCTCAAGACCAGTTACGGCAAACGCCTCTACTCCGCTACATGGAATACCCATCGCGTACAGTCGTTCGTCGAGACTATTGAGCTGAAAGGAATAGACAAGTTCGGTGTGTTCATCCGAGTGCTGCAAACCATCACGAAGGATTTTCACATCAACATGCGGTCCATCAACATATCCAGCGACGACGGCATCTTCCGCGGAACACTGGAAGTGTATGTGTACGACCGCAAAGAATTAGACGACCTGCTCAAAGCCATCCGTAAGATTGATGATGTCAAAGAAGTCAAACGGGCAGGGGCGGTAAGTCAGTAACGTTTAAGGTTGAATGTTTAAAGTTTAACGAAAAAAGATAAGATGAAAAAGATTTTGAGTACTCTCTTCATGGCTCTCGCAGCAGTAGCCATGACGGCACAAGAGCCGGTGATGACATTTGAGAAGACCGAGCATGACTTCGGTAAGATTGACGAAGCCGGCGGACGTGTCAGTACAGAATTTGTGTTTAAGAACGAAGGTATGGCTCCGCTCGTATTGAGTAACGTGCGTGCCAGCTGCGGTTGTACCACTCCGTCGTGGACGAAAGAACCCGTAGAACCCGGACAGACAGGTACGATTACCGTGACCTATAACCCGAACGGTCGCCCGGGACGCTTCCAGAAGACCGTCACCATCACTTCCAACGCTTCCGAGCCGACGAAGAAAGTGTTTATCAAAGGTGAAGTGATTCCGAAGCAAGCCAAGCCTGAGAACAAATACCCGATTGCTGTGGGCGAGTTGAGCATGAAGACCAAGACCCTCGACCTCGGTGTTATCAAGAAAGGCGAAGAAAGCAAGCCCGGCGAGTTGGAGTATGCGAACCTGTCGCAGGAGAGCCATAATGTAGTTCTGGCTACCAACCAAGCCGAGACTTTCCTGCTCAGCGAAACAACGCTAAAGGTAATAAAGCCGACGGAAGTAGGTAAGTTCATCTTCAAAATCGACAGCAAGGCTACCAAGCTCTACGGTCCGATTGAGGTATTTGCATATGTAGTCATTGACGGCAAACGCGACATCAGCGAGGCTTACCAGCTGATTATCAAAGCGGAAATCGTAGAGGACTTCTCGAATCTGAGCATTGAGCAGAAACAGCAGGCTCCTATCCTCGAGACCGCCAATGAGTTCGACGCCGGTAAGATTGCCGCAGGCAAGACGCTTAAGTTTGCTTTCCCGATACAGAACAGCGGTGTGAACCCCTTGGAGATTCGCCGTGTGTTTAACGCAGACGAGCATTTGCGCTTCAAGACCCCGAAAGCGATTAAGTCGGGCAAGAAAGGCAGTGTGACCGTAGAGATTGATACGAAAGGTCTCAGCGCGGGTGCATATAGCCGTCAGTTGCTCATCATCAGCAATGACTACGAGCATTCGCAGAAGAAAGTAAACCTCCGCTGGACAGTTGAATAAATGATGGACCATCCGGAAAATAGTGCAGAATACAAAGGACTGACGGTCAACGCGGGCGTAGAAAACCTGCCGTCCGTCAACCCCTACTCCACCTTCCGCCGCAAGAAGACGGTGCTTAGCCCCGAAGAGTATTTCGAGGGCATTCGCCGTGGCGACATGACGGTGCTCAGTCAGGCAGTGACACTCGTAGAGAGCAATCTGCTGGCCGACCAAGTCATCGCGCAGAAGGTGATTGAGTTATGTCTGCCCTATGCCGGTCAATCCATCCGCGTAGGTGTGACGGGTGTGCCGGGCGCCGGAAAGTCCACTTTCATCGAAGCCCTCGGCAGCGAGTTATGCGACCACGGTAAGAAACTTGCCGTTCTCGCCATCGACCCGTCGTCCGAACGCAGCAAGGGTTCTATCCTCGGCGACAAGACCCGCATGAACGAGTTGTCCGTCAAGTCGAACGCGTTCATACGTCCCAGCCCGAGTGCAGGTTCGCTCGGCGGTGTTGCGCGAAAGACACGCGAGACGATTGTGCTCTGCGAAGCAGCGGGGTTCGACACGATACTATTAGAGACCGTCGGCGTAGGTCAGTCGGAGACGGCGGCACACTCGATGGTGGACTATTTCCTGCTGCTCCAAGTGACGGGCACAGGCGATGAGTTACAGGGTATCAAACGCGGTATCATGGAGATGGCAGACGGTATAGCCATCAACAAATGTGACGGTAATAATATAGAACGCGCACGCGCCGCGCGTGTGAGTTTCAAGAATGCGCTTGCCCTCTTCCCGCCGCCTGAGTCGGGCTGGACACCCGAGGCGATTTGTTGCTCGTCCATCGACCACAGCGGCGTTATGGAAGTTTGGGAGAACATCGAGAAATATATCGATTTCACGAAGAAGAACGGTTATTTCGACGCCCATCGCACGGAGCAAGCCAAATACTGGATGTACGAGACCATCAACCAAGCGCTCTTGGACGGTTTCTACAAGAACGAAATGATGGAGCACCAGATAGAAGTAGCGGAACGACAGGTGCTCAACAACGAATTAAGCAGCTTCATCGCTGCCCATAACTTACTAACCGAATATGGCAGAATCAAGCAGAAATAAGAAACGCCCCACGCAGACCACCATCATCAAGGTAGGCGCCAACGAGATGGGTAAGTTACCCCCTCAGGCACAGGAGTTGGAAGACTCCGTGCTCGGTGCACTGATGATAGAGAAAGATGCGTACGGCACGGTAGCCGACCTGTTGCGTCCCGAGGTGTTCTACAAAGACCAGAACCGCATGGTATATGAAGCCATCCGTGAATTGGCCTCCAAGGACCAGCCGATAGATGTATTGTCCGTCGGCGAGAAGCTGCGCTCGTTGGGTACGCTTGAGAAAGCCGGCGGAGCGGTGTATATCGCCGACCTCACCCGTCGTGTAGCCTCCACGGCACACCTCCGTTACCACGCGCAGATAATCGCGCAGAAAGCGACCGCGCGTGACCTCATCGCCATGGCGGCGCAGATAGAAGAGAAAGGATTCGACGAGACGCAAGATGTAGATGAGTTGATGCAAGAAGCCGAAGCCGGTATCTTCGAGATTAGCCAACGCAGCCAGAAACGCGATGTGACACAGATAGACCCCGTCATCGAAGAAGCCTTCGCACGCATGGAGAAAGCCTCCAAGAACGACGGTTCTATATCCGGTATTCCGTCCGGTTTCCATGCCCTCGACAAGATTACTTCGGGTTGGCAGACACCGGACCTCGTCATCATCGCAGCGCGTCCGGCGATGGGTAAGACCGCTTTCGTGCTCTCCATGGCCAAGAACATGGCGATAGACCGTAAGATACCGGTAGCCATCTTCTCGCTCGAGATGAGTAATGTCCAACTCGTGAACCGTCTGATTATGAACGTATGCGAGTTAGAGGGCGAGAAAATCAAGACCGGCAAGATGACCAAAGAGGACACGCGACGACTCAATACGAAGATAAACATTATGAAAGGTGCTCCACTCTATTTGGACGACACACCTTCACTTTCCATCTTCGAATTGCGCTCGAAGGCGCGCAAGTTGGTGCGCGAGCACGGCATTCGCTTAATTATCATCGACTATTTACAGTTGATGAATGCACAGGGTTCGTCCTTCGGCAGCCGTGAGCAAGAGGTAAGTATCATCTCGCGTAACCTCAAAGCGCTCGCCAAAGAGCTGGACATTCCTATCATCGCGCTCTCGCAGTTGAACCGTGGTGTAGAAGCGCGTCAGGGCGTAGAAGGCAAGACGCCGCAGTTGAGTGACTTGCGTGAATCGGGTGCCATCGAGCAAGATGCCGACCTCGTATGTTTCATCCATCGTCCGGAGTATTACCATCTCTATAACGACGACAAGACCGGTAAGGACCTGCGTGGTTTGGCGCAAATCATCGTTGCCAAGCACCGTAACGGCGCGACGGACAGTATATGGCTTCGTTTCCGCGGCAAATATGCGAAGTTCCAGAACGAGGACGAAGCCATCGATGCAGACGAGTTGTCGCCTATCAGTACCGAGGGCGGCATGTCGATACAGTCGAGCATGAACAATAGTATGGGCGCTGTGTCCTTCGGACAGCAAATGAATCCCGACGGCGCAACCTACAACGGCATGGGAGAGAATATTGCGCCGCAATTTTAATTGAAGATTGAAGATTTAAGATTGAAGATTTAATAATATGCAAAGAACAGTCATCATAGATGCATTGAAGCGAACGGATTTCGGCGCGACGATTAACGTGCGCGGATGGGTTCGCAGCCGTCGAGGCAACAAACAGATTTCGTTTATCGCCCTCAACGACGGCTCTACCATCAAGAACATCCAAATCGTAGTGGACCTTGAGAAGTTCGACGAAGAGCGTCTCAAACCCGTTACCACCGGTGCTTGTATCTCCGCGACCGGTACGCTCGTAGAGAGTCAAGGTGCAGGTCAGTCGGTAGAGATACAACTGACGGAACTCGAGGTGTACGGCACAGCCGACCCCGAGAAATACCCGCTGCAGAAGAAAGGTCTGAGTATGGAGTTTCTGCGCACCATCGCGCATCTCCGTCCCCGCACCAACACCTTCGGCGCCGTATTCCGTATCCGTCATAACATGGCCATGGCCATCCATACCTATTTCCACGAGCACGGTTACTTCTATTTCCATACGCCGCTTATCACGGCGAGCGACTGCGAAGGCGCCGGACAAATGTTCCAAGTGACGACGAAGAACCTCTATAACCTCAAGAAAGACGAGAACGGACAGATAGACTACTCCGACGATTTCTTCGGCAAGCAGGCGGCGTTAACCGTCAGCGGACAACTCGAAGGCGAGTTGGGAGCCATGGCATTAGGCAAGATTTACACCTTCGGTCCTACTTTCCGCGCAGAGAACAGCAACACGCCGCGTCACTTGGCGGAGTTCTGGATGATTGAGCCGGAAGTGGCGTTTATCCAGAAAGAGGAGCTGATGGACCTCGAAGAGGACTTCATCAAATACTGCGTCCGCTGGGCGTTAGACCATTGCATGGACGATTTGGAGTTCCTCAACCAGTTTGTGGACAAAGGTCTCATCGAGCGCCTCAAATCGGTAGTAGACACGGAGTTCGTACGCCTGCCCTATACCGAAGGTATCCACATCCTGCAGGAGGCCATCCAAAACGGCAAGAAATTCGAGTTCCCGTGCAACTGGGGCGATGACCTCAGTTCGGAGCACGAGCGTTTCCTCGTAGAGGAACATTTCAAGAAGCCGGTTATTATGACCGACTATCCGAAGGATATCAAGGCGTTTTACATGAAGCTCAACGAGGACGGCAAGACCGTTCAAGGCACCGACGTGCTCTTCCCGCAGATAGGTGAGATTATCGGCGGCAGTGTTCGTGAAGAGAGCCTCAACAAACTCAACGACGAGATAGAGCGCCGTTCGATACCGATGAAAGACATGTGGTGGTATCTCGACACCCGCCGTTTCGGCGCTGCTCCGCACGCAGGCTTCGGTCTGGGCTTCGAGCGACTGATGCTCTTCGTAACGGGCATGCAGAACATACGCGACGTAATACCCTTCCCGCGTACCCCTAAATCAGCAGAATTCTAATTAACAATAGTATTAACCATAAAAAACACTAACAAACAATCGTATGAAAAAACTCTTATCTTTGATGTTTGTGTTAGCCATCGGTCTAACCGCCGTCGCACAGACATCACTCAGAGGCCGAGTTGTTGACGAGTCCACACAGCAACCTGTGGTGGGCGCGAAAGTGACCTTGGCCAACCAAGACATTTCCACGACGACCAATGCGTCGGGAGAGTTTTCGTTACTCTACTTGGAGGCGATGGATGAAGACGTCATCATCGAGGCAGACGGCTATATTGCCCGTCTGGAGCTGGTGAGTCTCAAGGACAACCAAACCAACGAGTTAGATGTTCTTTCGATGAAGCAAGACGTTGTGGCGCAGGCTGAGGATGAAATCCTGCTGAACCTGACGGAAGAGGAGATGATGGACGATGAAGGCCGTTCGCAGTCGCAAGCATCGCAGTCATCGGCTACCAACGACGTCTTCAACAAGACGACCTCTTTCAGCTGGTCCACCGCCCGTTATCGCGGTCGTGGCTATCAGTCCAACGAGGAGAACTACTACATCGAGGGTCTGAACTTCAACTCGCAGGAACGCGGTAACTTCAACTTCTCCGCTATGGGCGGTCTGAACGACGCGAGCCGTAACAAAGAGGTGCTCAACCCGATGGAAGCTACCAACTTCACCTTCGGAGGTATTGCTCAATCGACTAACTACCTGATGGGAGCAAGCCGTTACGCGCAGGGATGGAAAGTCGGCGCTGCCGGTACCAACCGTAACTACAAAGCGCGTCTGAACGCCACCTATGCTTCCGGCGTCATGCCGAGCGGATGGGCAGTCATCGCGCAGTTGGCGTACCGCTTCTCGCCGTACATCGACAACAAAGGTATCATCGGTGAGGGTATCAAGTACTATTCTTTGGGTTATTTCCTCTCTGCCGAGAAAATCTGGGACAACGCCCGCCTGCGCCTCATCACTTTCGGTGCACCTACCGAGCGCGGTCAGAACGCAGCGGTGACCCAAGAAGTGTATGACCTGACAGGCTCGAACAACTACAACCCCTATTGGGGCTACCAGAACGGTAAAGTACGTAACTCGCGTATTGTGAAGTCGTACGACCCGACAGTTATTGCCGCTTTCGACTACAAAATCGACGAGCAGCAGGATATCAAAGGCGCTGTAGGCTATCACTACTCGATGTATTCGAACTCTGCGCTGAATTACTACAACGCACCTGACCCCCGTCCGGACTACTATCGCAACCTGCCCTCCACTATGTGGGACGGTCAGATAGCAAACCCGTACAACGAGCAGTCGGCTGAACAACTTTATAACGAGGAAGGCCAGAAGTATCCGTGGGGCTTGTTCATCGGCGAAGACATGAACGGCAAGGCGCTCAAGGCATCCAACGCATTCCCGGACCCCGTCAACGAAGGTCAGTGGATTGGTCCGTCTGTTGACAAAGACCAATACATGCGTCTGGTTAACCTCTGGAAGACCCGTGACGACAAGACCACGCAAATCGACTGGAAGTCCATCTACGCGTCTAACTACGAGAACAACGTAAACGACGACAAACGCGGTATCATCACCTCGTCCCGTTACGTGTTGGAGCGCCGTCACAACGACCTCCAAGAGGCCAGCGCTTCGTTCAACTACATCAACAGACAATTCGACCATCTTAAGATGACTCTTGGCGTAGAAGGTAAGTTCGCGCAAGGTATTCACTACAAGACGGTGGATGACCTGCTCGGTGGACGCCAGTGGCTGGACATCGATGCTTTCGCAGACCGCGACATCAAAGAGTTGGCGACTAACATCGGTTTCACCCAAGAGCAAATCGCCAAGGTGCGCGAGAACGAAATCGCTTCCGACTATGATGTCAAAATCAACACCACCAATCGTAAGTTCGGTTACAACTACCGCATGAACATGGGTGATTTGAAAGCATGGTTCCAGAACGAGTGGACATTCAACGAGGTGGACCTCTTCTACGCCATCCAATTCCGTTACAGCAGCATGCAACGTGTTACGGACATGCTCAACGGTCGTGCTTGGTTCCTCACCTATTCGGCGCAACAACAGTTAGATGCCAACCCGGATGCCAACGTACACCCCGAGCGTTACTTCGGTAAGAGCGAGTACGAGCGTCTTAACGCACTCGGTTTGGCTGATTTGGGCAGTAAGGTACAC
>Ga0265298_10012125_pt1 | contig 10023 bp, 5 predicted proteins | sample AusTroGonzalo_MG_3_FD_193486 | JGI IMG/M metagenome (GOLD analysis project Ga0265298, IMG submission 193486) | Bovine rumen microbial communities from tropical cattle in Woodstock, Queensland, Australia - Gonzalo_01 | ecosystem: Host-associated > Mammals > Digestive system > Stomach > Rumen ... | reverse complement strand
CACCGCCCGGCAACGGCGGACAACAACGGGAAATGCACTCCATAGTTACACTCTTTGCTAATTATTCGGCAAAGATACGATAATTATGCGAAACCAACGAATAATTTCCCAAAAAACTGACACACAATTTTCTTTTGTTCTAAAACACCCATGCGCCGACACGGTTCCATAATACGCCTACTATGCTGACAGTCAGACAACTACGGACAAATAAAGACGTTAAAAAGGCTATGGGTAGACCCGCAGGCCGGGGAATGGGCATCATCCTCTCAGCGTCTTACTCTGGCGTTTTTCTTGTTAAAGGGTGACAGGGTGCCAGAATGCCGATATACAGGGCGTTTGCACCCTTTTTTGAGGCCGTCAGGGGTGTCAGAAGGGTGACAGGAACGGCGAAGGGGAGCGCGGCCGTCTCGGCGGCACCTGGGAGCGGATGGCACAAGATGGGTGGCATGACCATGCTACGAGAGGGCGGAGGGCACTTGTGGTGTGAATTCTCGAGAGAATCTGTTGGCGGAGAGGTGTTTAGTCATCCCAACGTGTGCTTACGGCATTGCATTCTCGCGAGAATCCAATGCCACAAAGCGCTGTCTTCACGTCAACTGTCACCCTTCTGTTTCTCATGACGGCTATGAAAAAGGGGGCGAACGCTCCCACAGATGCCGCCGAGACGGCCGCGCTCCCCCTGCGCGTTCCTGTCACCCTTCTGTCACCCCTGACGCCCATGAAAAAGGGTGCAGACGCCCTGTACATCGGCGTTCTGGCACCCTGTCACCCTTGAACAAGAAAAAAACGCAAGGCTAAGACGCTGAAGGCGTCTCCTGTCAATAGCCGGGGTGTGCGGAGCACCCCCGGATTGTTGACGTACGAAGAGGCATCGACCCTGAAGGGGTCACCCATTGTGGCAGTTAGGAAGACTATATTTGGGTTTGGGCGACCCCGTCAGGGTCGATACTATGCCACGCTCTTCCATCCGGGGGTGCTCGCTGCGCTCGTACCCCCGGCTACTGACAGGAGACGCTTTCAGCGTCTTACCCCCTTAACTGACAGGAGACGCTTTTCCACGGGTTATTCCTGTGCCGTTCCTGTCACCCTTCTGTCACCCCTGACGCCCATGAAAAAGGGTGCAGACGCCCTGTACATCGGCGTTCTGTCACCCTTGTACCCTTGAAACACAAATTTCTAATGACCAAACGGCGGCGCTCCTTGGATGTCGTCTTACAGTTTGAACGAGACGGTAGCCATGGCTGTTCGTCCTAATCGCTGGTAGGGGAAGTAGCAGGTACCTCCGTAGCGCAGGTTGGTGTTGAGCAGGTTTTCGCAGCCTACGGTGAGCTCGAGGCTGTGGCCATAGGTGTATCGCAGTCCGAGGTCGATGATGGCGGTGGGGTCGAAGTAATAGTCGTCACCTACGGGTTTTCCGCGCACGGTGGTGTGCTCGAGGGTTTTCGAGCGGTATTTGACATTGCCGTATATCCAGAGGCGGTGGCGCGGGCTGTTAAGCAGTCGGTAGGCGAGGGAGAGGTTTCCCATGGCCGAGGGTACGCTGTAGATGTGGTGGTCGGCGTAGTAGTAGTCTTCGGCCGAGAGCACGTGCTGCCATCCCATGGTGAGCCTGGCCTGCCAGGGGTTGTGGCTGTAGGCCACTTCGGCTTCCACGCCGAGCATCTTCAGGCGTCCGGAGTTGCGGTATTTGGTGGAGCTGGTCTCGGAGTTCTGGGTGTTGTTGATGATGTCGGTGAGGAGGTTGTAGTAGATGTTCACATCGTAGGAGAGGTGGAGGCGTGGCAGTGTTCCGAGGATGTCGAACTGCAGGGCGTTCATGTATTCGGGCATGAGGTCTTGGCTGCCGCGGTAGGTGTTGGTGTTGTTTTGCCGGTAGAAGTAGGGTGCGTCGACAAACGACCGCGCGTAGGATATCTTGGCACTGAGGGCTTCGCCCGTGGTATAGATGAGTGCCACTCGCGGCGAGAGTGCTTCGACGTGTTTCTCGTTCTTGCGGTATTTGTTGTCGTAGCGCAGTCCGGCGTTGACGATGAGGCGCGGCGTGATGTAGTGCTTGTCCTGTAGGAAGACGGATGTGCTGCGCTCGCGGCCGGTGAGGATCATGTTGTTGGTTTCCGAGAGCATGAACACGACGGCGTCGTAGTCTTCGCCGAGCATGGAGTAGGTGTCGGCCATGCGGAAGTATTCGTACTGTGTGCCGAGCAGCAGGTTGCCTTTCATGCTGCCGAGGGTGTAGGAGTATTCGGCGCGGGCCATGCCGCCAACGGTGAACTCTTCCCACCAGACGTCTTGGTAGAGGCCGTGGTAGAGCTTGACAATGGGCTTGCCCTCTTCGTCGACGGCCACGCTGCCGTTGCTGTTGAACTTGTAGGTGGCGATGGAGTCGGAGGCGGGTGAGTAGTCGGTGAACTGGTACCAGTCGCCGTAGGCCGACACGTTGAAGCTGAACTTGCCGAAGGTCTTGCCGTAGCTGAGCTCAAGGTGGGTCTCGTCGATGGAGTAGCCGGCCTTGGTGCCGCTGATCTGCCGGTAGCGGTCGTAGTCGTAGACTTCGCCGTAGAGGGAGTACTGTGGCACTTGCTTGCCGTACTTGCGGTTGAGCATGAGGCGCGCGTCCTTCACCTTGATGGCGCAGCCGAGGTCGTAGGAGGGCTTGCCGCCGTAGCGGCCTATGTAGGCGTAGCCGTCGTGGCCGGTGTTGGAGTAGCCGGTGTTCTGGGGTATGAATTGCTTGTCTCCAGCGGAGGTGTAGATGGATGCCCATCCTATGATGTCGGCGCCCATGTAGGTGGTGCCGGCGGTGATGTCGGCGCGGTGGGTGCCGTAGGTGCCGATGCCGTATTTACACTCAATGCCGTCGATGTCGGCCCCTTGTCGGGTGATGATATTCACCACGGCGGTGAGGGCTACGTTGCCGTAGAGCGACGAGGCGGGACCGCGCAGCACTTCTATGTGGTCGATCTTTCTGGTGCTGATGGCGTAGTCGAGCTTGCCGTTGTTGGTGGAGCGGGCATTGAGGCGGTGGCCGTCTTCCATGATGAGTATCTTTTCCTGTCCGGAGGTGTAGACGCCGTGCATGGCGACGTTGTCCATGCCGTAGGTGGCGACGTCGGTGAGGCCGGGGACGTAGGTGGAGAGGATGGCGTTAAGGTCTTTGTTGTAGCTGAGGTTGTCGATCATCTCGCGGGTGATGATGGTGACGGGCACGGGTGCTTCGTAGATCTGCTCTTCCTGGCTTGAGGCTGTGGTGACGGTGAGTCCTTTGTTTAGCTTGAGCCGCATGACCATCTCTTCGAAGCGGATGGGGTCTTGCACGGAGGTGTAGAAGGGATTTTCGCTGAGCAGGAGCTTGGTGTAGGCTTCTGCCTGGTTGATGTTGTCTTGTCCTAAGTAGCAGAGTGCGATGAGGCGGTAGGCGTTTTGCAGGTTGTTGCCCTTGAAGCTCTTCTCGTTGGCGGTGAGCAGCTGCAGTGCCTGGTCGAGGCGCCCTATCTGGTAGTCTTGCTCGGCTTGTGTGAGCAGGGCGCGGGGGGTGCCGTCTGATGTTTGGTACTCTCCAACGGACGTCTGGTTCTCTCCAACGGACGTTTGGTTCTCACCAACGTCTTGGGCGCTTGCGCCGGTGAGGATGGTGGCGAGGATGACGATGAGGGTGTATAGGCGTCTGCTCATGATTTTCTGATGGGTAGTGTGATGGTGAAGGTGGTGCCTTGGCCTTCGGTGGAGGTGAAGGTGATGGTGCCGCCGTGTTTGTTTTCTACGATGTCGCGGGTGATGGCCATGCCGAGGCCTGTGCCTTTGCCTACGGGCTTTGTTGTGAAGAAGTTTTCGTAGAGGTGCTGCTTCACCTCGTCGCTCATGCCTTCGCCGTTGTCGCTGATGGTGATGACGGCCACGGGCTTGCCGTCGACGGTGTCGGCGCTGACGCTGACGGCTACTTCGGGGTTGTAGTCGGCGGCGGTGCTGCCTTGTGTCTTGTGCCATACGGCGTAGCAGGCGTTGTTCATGAGGTTGAGCACGGCGCGGCTGAGGTCTTGGGGGATGACCATCATTTGTGGCAGGCTGCTGTCGTAGCTCTCGCGGATGCTGATGTTGAAGCCTTTCTGGTTGGCGCGCATGGCGTGGTAGGAGAGCCATACGTATTCTTTTACGATGTTGCAGACGTTGGCGGGCAGGTATTCGTTTTCCTTGCCCCGCGACACTAACAGTATGCCTTGAATGATGCTGATGGCGCGTTCGCCGTGTGCTACGATCTTGGCCATGTTTTCTTTCAGGTCGGCTACGATGTCTTCCACTTCCTCGCGGTCGTCGGCGGGGATGTTGTCTTCGTTGTCGGCGACGATCTCGGCCAGGTCTTTGAGCAGCTTGTCAGACATCTTGCTGAAGTTGATGACGAAGTTGAGAGGGTTCTGGATCTCGTGGGCGATGCCTGCGCTCAGCATGCCTAACGACGCCAGCTTCTCCTGCTGTTTCAATTGCTGCTGTAGGGTTTTTATCTGCTGTTCCATAGCCTAAATATTTAAATTAATCGGAGTTGTCGAAGTTATCGAAGTTATCGCTTCGCTCGAAGTTATCGACAATAGTTCTGCCGCTGATAACGCCGTCGATGTCACCAGCATTAGTAATGTCGTTAACTTCGATAACTTCGTTAACTCCGAAATACTTCTTAACTTCGTTAACTTCATTTCTTAATTCTTCAATAACGGTATTGTGATGACGAACTCGGTGTAGACGTCTTTTTCTGACTTCACGCTGATGTCGCCTCGGTGGTTTTGCAGGATTTCGCGGCTGAGGTAGAGTCCAACGCCAGCGGCCTCGCCTGTGGGCTTGGTGGTGAAGAAGGGGTCGAAGATTTTGTTGATGATGGTGTCTTCGATGCCGATGCCGTTGTCGCGGATGCTGACGTTGACGTTGTTGGTGTCGACGGTAGCGTTGACGGTGAGCTCGGGCTGGTATTTGGTGCGCAGGGCTTTTTTCTTAATGGCGTAGACGGCGTTGCCTAACATGCTGAGCATGGCCATGCTCAGCTGTTCGGCGTTGCCGTTGATGCTGATGGTTCCCTGCGGGATATTGAGGGTGGTCTTGATGGCATGGGTGTTGATGTCTTCGGCGAAGTAGTTGCAGAGCATCTCCATGTCTTGCTTGAGCACGGGTGCGAAGTCCATGGGTACGATGCCGCTGCTGCGGTCTTTGAGCATCTCTTCCATGGCTTTGAGTATGCGGGTGTTGTTCTGCCCGTGTTCGTAGACTTTCTCCAGGTTTCCGGCCAGCATTTCGAGCACGTCGACGGTGTCGTCGTAGTTGTCGGGATCCATGTTGTCTTTCTCGTCGTCGATGTTGGCCCTGATGTCTTTCACCAGCCCTTCTGAGAGCTTGGTGAAGTTGTTGATGTAGTTCAGGGGGTTGAGGATGCGGTCGATGAGTCCTTGGGTGAGCTTACCTGCCGTGGCCATCTTTTCCTGGCGGATGAGCTCGTTCTGGGCGTTGCTGAGGTCGTCGAGGGCTTTTTCCAGGCTTTTCGACTTCTCTTCGATTTCGTCTTTCTGCTTCACTACTTCTGCGGTGCGCTCCTGTACGATATTCTCCAGTCGCTGCTTTTCCATCTCTAAGCGGTGGAGACGGTAGCGTACGAGGAGGATGACGAGCAGGGTGGCGATGAGGAGGTAGAGTAGGAGTGAGTACCAGCGCAGGTAGACGGGGTAGGCTATGCTGAAGTTGATGCTTGCGGTTTCCGTCTGTATGCCTGTGGGCAGCAGGGCTTGTACGGTGAGGGTGTACGAGCCGTAGGGGAGGTTGATGAAGTCGACGTCGCGGTCGCTCGACCAGGCGCTCCATTTGCCGTTGTTGAGTTTGTAGCGGTAGTAGGTGGTACCTACGGGCGGCGCGTATTCCAAGGAGTAGGCGACGTGGATGTTACGCTCGTTGCTGCCTAAGCGCGGCAGCTCCTGGGGCATGGTGCCGTAGCCGCCCCACAGCACGCTGTCGTTGCTGACCACGAAGGAGCGGATGTAGAGTCGCGGCGTGGTTTGGAGTGCGGGGTCTTCGCGGCTGGTGTCGATGACGATGAGCTCGTTGTTGCCGCCTATCCATACGTTAGTGCCTTGGCTCAGCACGGCTCTCACGCTGATGTTGCTGAAGGGGGTGACCAGGCGGTCGATATCGGTGAGCCGCTTGCCGTTTTTCCAGCGGTAGAGGGTCTTGCCTTCGTTGTTGGTGAGCCAGGTGACGCCGCTGTTGTCGGTGTAGGAGAAGTCGGGGTAGGGGAAGGGCTTGGTGGCGTTTTCGGACAGCACCTCTATCTTGTCGTCGACCATGACGATGGTGGCGGCTTCTTCTTCCTCCTCGGTGGATGAGCGGTAGGGCTTGAAGTCGGCGTCGGTGGGTTTCTTGTTCCATACTTCGCCGTAGAGGCTCTGCAGCCAGATGGTGCCCTGCCGGTCTTGCATGATCTTTGTCACCTTCTCTAACTTGCACACCAGTGTGCGGCTGCCGGTGGTGATGTTGGTGAGGTAGACGCCGTCCATCTCTCCGCTGTAGATGTGGGTGCCGGTGTCGAGGATGGCGGTGGTGCCGCCGGTGGTGAGCTGGCGGACGCTGCCGTTGGCAGTGATGTGGTAGACGCCGTTGACGGTTGCGGCGAGGAGTCCGCGCTGGCTCTTGCTGAGCTTCCAGGTGGCGTGGTGGATGCCCGACACGTTGGTGAAGGCCTTGCCGTTGAGACGGTAGAGTCCGTTGTTGGTGCCTACGAAGATGGTGCCGGCGAAGGATTCTATGCTCAGCACTTCGCCGACGATGCCTTCGGTGGCGGTGAAGTGTGTGAATACCGAGGGTATGGCTATGGAGAAGATACCGTTGTCGGTGGCTCCCCACAGCTGGCCGTGGCCGTCGTAGGACACCCACACGACGTTGTTGTCGCAGAGGCCGTTGGCTTCGGTGATGGTGTAGAGCTCGCGGCCGGCGGCGTCGGTGATGACCAGTCCCTGGCCTTTCTTCACCACGGCCTTCATGCCGTCGCTGAGGGGCTCGGTCTGCGTGATGTCCGACAGCACCACGATCTTGTTGTCGTGGTCGATGGCGTCGGTCTCGACGATGTCTGTCAGGCCAATGTTCTTCTGCTGGTTGCCTAAGCTCTTTTTCAGGGTCACGCTGTCGCCTTCCACCCGGTAGGTGCTACCGTCGTTGACGAGTACGGAGAGGGCGCCGTCGCTCTCCCAGATTTCTTGTATCTCGCCATGGAACAGTCCGCTTTTCCCTACTCTGTGCAGGTAGCGTTCGCCGTTGCTTTTCTTCTCTATGCGTCCGAAGAAGTTGTAGCCGCCCACCCATACGGTGCCGTCGTCGGTGCACTTCACTACTGTGACACGCGTGATGCCGGGCGTATGGATGATGTGCCACTCGGCGCGGTCGTAGTACAGCAGTCCTTCGAAGTTGGCCACGTATACCGTACCGTCGGTGCCCACCTCTATGTCGAAGTTCATGTTGTGGGCATGGTAGTCGGTCGACTTGTAGTTGCGGATGAAGGGGATGCCTTGTGCGGCGGCTGCCATGACGTGGCAGGCGATGATGATGAGGAAGAGTAGTCGCTTCATGGGGCTGCCTCCTTTCTTGTTTCAGGCACAAAGGCTTCGTAGGGTACTTTGCGGCCGATGTAATAGTTCCACTCGTCGACGGTGAAGTTACGCTTGAGGTTCTTGCTGATGATCTCGGCCATCATGGGCACCGACAGCAGCGCTTCGGTCACGTTGCCTTTCTGGTCGCCTATCCATACGTACTGCTTGGTGGCGTCGAACTTGATTTCCATGATCCACGTGCCGGCAGACAGCAGGGTCATGGGCTCTATCTTGTCGCTGTTGGTGTTCCAGAGGTTCACGCTGCCGTCGTAGCTTGACGACAGCAGGCGCCAACCATCGAACTGTAGGCTGGAGACGCGCGAGAGGTGTCCCTGCAGCTTCACTGTCTTGTTGTCGTCATCGTGGTGGAGGTAAATGGTGCCGTCGCTCATGCCGTATGCGCGCTGCTTGAAGGTCTTCGACTCGGCATACGCCGTGACGCTGCCGGAGAAGGGCACGTTGCTGGTGACGAACTCGTCGATGGACTTCACAAGGTGCTGGCGGCCGCGGTCGTCGAACAGCAGCGGCATGTTGGAGGAGCGGGTGGAGGTGGTCAGGTGATAGTCGAGCTCGCGGACGGCAACGATGCTGCGGCGCTGCTTGTTGTAAAGGGCTACGCCGTGGTCGCCGACAATCAGCAGCTGGTTGGCGTCCATGGGGGTGATACCGATAGGATATTCCAGGCCTTTCACTTCCATCACCGTGGGCGTGCCGCGGCTGATGACGGCCAGATGGCCGCTGCGGCTGACGGCGTAGATGGTGCTGTCGCTGTCGATGTACACATCGCGGAAGTCGTAGCTGCTGTTGCTTATCAGCGTCTTGCTCTGCAGCTGGTTGCCTGTCTTGATGTGCTGCATGATCTCGCCGTAGGTGCTCACCGTCACCATCCGACCACTATTGCCGGGGTAGAGGGCCAGGGCCATGACGGCACCGTTGTGGCGGGGCCATGTGAGCTTGCTCTGGCTTGCGGCCATCAGAGCCTGATAGACGGCGGGGTGATGCAGGTCGCCACCGTAGCGGTTTGTGTATTGATAGGATGCGTAGGCCAGCAGTCCGGCAAGCTCGTTGTTGCCCACCTGTGTCTGCATCGACGACAGCGAGGCCAACGAGCGCCCTAAGGCCACATAGCTCAGCGTGTCGGCAATGCGCTTCGACAGCTCGGCCTGTATGCGCTGGTGCTCGGCCATCAGCCGCTCGCTCTCTGCCACCTGACGGGCTTTCTGCGCCTGCTGCTCAGAGGCAATGGCGTTTTCCTGGGCAACCAGCGCCTTCTGCCGCTCCTCTTCCGAGCGTAGGCGCATCATGTCGGCAACCTGACGCTGCTCGACGGCTTCCTCGCGCTGCTCGTCGGAGATGATGCGCTGCTGCAGCGCAATCTCTTCCATCTGGTTGCTCACACTGCGTACAACGGCCGAGTGCATCTCTTGCTTCTCGAGCCGCTGCAGTCGGGCTTCCAAATCGAATACCTTCTGGCGTTCTGTTCGCCAGCCCCACAGGCCTGTTGCCGCCACACCGGCCAGCAACACGCCTCCCACGCTCATGGCTATGTTACGCTTCTTCATTCACTCAGTTTAAATTGTCCCATTCCCCCCATTCAACCCATTTCAACTCTGCTTCGTATTCTTCAGCGCCATCACGGTGATGTCGTCGCTCTGCTCAGCACCGTCGACAAAGGTAGCCACGTCGGCCTTTATGGCTTCGATGATTTGCTGGCAGCTGTGAAGGGTCACCTCTTCGAGGGTTTCTTCCAAGCGGCTCTCGCCAAACTCCTCGTTCGCACTGTTCATGGCTTCCGTAACACCGTCGGTGAAGAGCACTAAGGCGTCGCCGATGCCTAATTGCAGCTGAGCCTCGTGGAATTCTATGTCGTCGATGGCGCCTACCATCGGATCCTGAGCCATGGGCAGCGCTTCGACGGTGCCGTCGTTTTTCAGCACGTAGGGCGGGTTGTGGCCGCCGTTGCTGTAGCTCACCTCGCCGGTCTTCACGTTGTAGATGCCGTAGAAGACAGTAACGAACATACAGTCTACCGAGTCTTGTGCCAGCAGACGGTTCACGTAGGTGAGACAATTGGCGGGGCTCACGCCGCGGATGCCTGTGGCACGGATGAGCGTTCGGCTTACAGCCATGAAGATGGCGGCGGGGATGCCCTTGCCGCTCACATCGGCCATGACGAAACCAATGCGGTCGTCGTCAATACGGAAGAAATCGTAGAAGTCGCCGCCTATGTCCTTGGCGGGCGTCATCGATGCTGCGATGTCAAGCTTGTCGGCATCCTCGGGGAACGGCGGGAATACGCGCGGCAGGATGGCGTGCTGTATCTCGCTGGCCACGGCCAGGTCGCTCTTGAGCGACTCTAACTGCGAGTGCTCACGCTGCATCTCGTGCACGTATGCAATCTGCTCGATGG
>Ga0265298_10012124_pt1 | contig 10023 bp, 8 predicted proteins | sample AusTroGonzalo_MG_3_FD_193486 | JGI IMG/M metagenome (GOLD analysis project Ga0265298, IMG submission 193486) | Bovine rumen microbial communities from tropical cattle in Woodstock, Queensland, Australia - Gonzalo_01 | ecosystem: Host-associated > Mammals > Digestive system > Stomach > Rumen ... | reverse complement strand
TATCATCGCAAGCACCGTATTGTAGATAGCAGTCTATGCTGTATTGTGGTTTGGTAAACTTAATCTTCTGTACAAAGACGGCACTGTTCTCAAAGAAACGCAGTTCCATACCGAACATCTCGTCGTACTTCTTTATCTCTTTCCCACGAGGTGTCAGTTTTCCTACACACTCCGCTCCTTCCATCTTCACGATATTGAAAGACGCCTCAGTAGGACCATTGTCGCCCAAATCGGTTGAGTAAACATGCCATCCTGGGTTTATGGTTGCGGTGAAAACAATTTCTGCTTCGTTATCCTGAAGCATCTTCATTTCTGATTTGAAATTGACGGGATTCATCATCTGTGCCTGAAGGCCCAGCGTCAGAGCCAATGTCAGTAGTGTCAGATAGATTCTTTTCATTTGTTCCTCTTTTTATCGGATTTGTTTCGCTCCGTTCTTAATGTAAATATGTTGTTTAGTTTCTTTTGTTAGTCGTTGTCCTCCAATAGACCATACGGTTTCGTCGGTGTGGTTCTGTTGCTTGGGTTTCGTAATGGCGTTGGTTAATGGCTCCTTCCGACGTTCATATTCGGTGGCAGCCATGATGAAACCGCCTAAGACCTTTCCCTCCGTATAGAAGTCGCTACCCTGTGTGCTTGTGGGCTTGGTGTCTTTTCCCATTAGGTAATATTCGGCTGAACCGTCGCGATAGTTGGAACCACCCAGTCCTGCTGACTTACAACAGCCAATAAGGTGAACGCCCCCATTTCCATCGCTTACCATAAAGTGCTCAATGAATCCTTTGTAGGCTTTCTCTACCACTTCGCTATAGTCGGTCTGAAGCAAACCTAATCGCATGCCCTTCAGGTAAGCCGCAATGAAGATAGCTGTACAGGAAGACTCCAGATAGTTAGTTACGGGCGATGATGTGTATCTGTAACTACTGTTGTAGTTCTTTGCCGTAAAGGTGCCGTCGTGATTTAATAGCTGATACCAGCAACCACTTTCTGTGTCCTGTTTGGCAGCGATGCCAGCAGCGAGCTTTTCTAGATAACCATTTAGTGTCTTGTAATTATCTGTATCAGTTAGACCTGCTATCTGCATTTGTTCTAATACATCGACTAATGCCATGATGTACCAAGCAACAGCGCGTCCCCAGTATTCTGCTGAATGGTAGACCTCAGCCCCTTTTTGGGCAGAGACGCCAGCCCATTTTGATGCTGCACTACCTGCTGGGTCAGCTGTAAAGGCATGATAGAGGAGTTGTGTGTCCTCGTTCCACAGGAAATTCCATGAGATGGTGAACTGCTTCGTCAGAAGATCCCAGTCGTTGTCTGTGATAGGTGCGTAGTCGCTGTCCTCATTGAGCATCTGTGCCATCAGGGCTGCTCCCATATAGAGACCGTCGCACCACATCTGGTCGGTGTATGATGACTTGTGCCACCAGCCGCCTGCAGCCTCTGCTAGCGTGTTTGCCTTGATGACATACGAGGTATTGGCCTTTTGGAATCCATTTCTGGTATCTGTGAAACGAGTCTTGGCAGTAGCTATGCTGGCAGCATGAGTATAAGTCTTACTATCGGCAAATAGGCCGCTGTTTGCCAACTCTAAAAGTTTAAAATAGAGTTTTACACCGTTAAGGTCATCAAAGCTCTTTCCGTCTTTGCCATTAGCAGGAATATCACATGTGTTACCATAATTGGCTACGGCATAGAACCAAGGTCTTACGTCAACGTTATCCTTGTCTTTGTAATAGTCGGCAGCCTCAAGGATAGCCTTTGCTACAAGGCCTGGCACATAATCCAGTGTGGTACTTGTTCCGGCAGGATTCTCCTTCATGTTACCTTCTGAATCAAACTTCCCGAAGCCCGCCACTTTAGTATTAGCTTTGAAGTCGTTGATACGATTATCTATGACCAATTGCGAGTAGCGCGTGTCCTCATTGAAAGTGCACGGATCGCCTGCCTTTTGTGGAACTCCCACAACTGCGAGGGTCCACGAAACAATGGTTAATGCTAATGTCTCAATCATAGAGCGCAAAAGTACAAAAAAAATGCGGCATACAATTCATATCGTATGCCGTTTTATAGATTTTTAAATGAACTGCCGTTGCTTATTTTCCCAGGAAATTCCGTTCCAAATACTCGTTGAAATGATCTTTGTAGAGGTCACCGATAGGAAGATAGGTGTCGGCATCCAGGATGATACGGTTCTTATTGACCTCTTGAATCTTTTGGAGATTAACGATATAGGAGCGATGGATGCGCATAAACTGTTTTTGAGGCAGATAGTCCTCCATCTTTTTCATCGAGAGCAGGGTGATGATGGGCTTTTGACCTTCAAGGTATATCTTCAAGTATTCGCTCATACCCTCTACGTAACGGATATCATTAATAGCAATACGTACCACGCGGTAATCAGTCTTGACAAAGATAGTACCGTCAGCCTGTACGGGGCTACTCTGTTGCTGAGGCGCATTTTGGTGGCGTAGGTTGTATTGCTCCTGCACTTTCATGGCAGCACGCAGGAAGTCGTTCATGCCGAAGGGCTTTAGCAGATAGTCGATGGCGTTGACCTTAAAGCCCTCAACTGCATATTCTGAATAGGCAGTAGTGAAAACAATGAGGGGTGGGGCAGCCAACTGACGTACGAAGTCCATTCCGCTGAGATCAGGCATGTTGATGTCGCAGAAGATGGCATCTACCATATCCTGCTCCATCAGTTCTCGGGCTTCTAATGCACTATTGCATTGGCCTGCAAGCTGAAGGAAAGGCACCTTACTGATATAGTTTACTAACTGTTTGAGAGCCAAAGGCTCATCATCGATAGCCAAGACTTTAATCATAGTGGTAACGTTAAGTTAACGGTATAAGTTTCTGCTTCATCTTTGATGTCAAGTACATAGTCTTTGTTATAGATGAGCTCCAAACGACGTTTCACATTTTGCAGACCTACGCCTCCGTGGCGGTCTTCGCCTTGAGGTATCTTGCTGTTTTTGCAGTAGAAATGCAGATGGCCTGCCATAATCTGAATGTTGATGTCAATGAATGATTTCTGTTGGTAGCTAACACCATGCTTAAAGGCATTCTCTACGAAGGTGATAAGCATGAGTGGCGGTATGTCGTAATCAGGAATTATCTGTGGTATGTCAACCTTGATATCCACTTGATCGTTTACGCGCATCTGCATCAGTTGGATGTAGTTGTCAAGGAAAATTAGCTCTTGGCGTAAGGGCACTTTGTGCTTAGCTCCTTCATATAGCATGAATCGCATAATCTTCGACAGCTCCACAATAGATTCCTTAGCTTGCTCTGGGTCAATATCCACCAGTGCATGGATATTATTGAGCGTGTTCATCAGGAAGTGGGGGTTAATCTGATATTTCAGATACTCCAACTGCTGTTCTAGATTCTCACGTTCCAACTTCGCCAGTCGTTCACGATCTCGACTTTGACGGAAATAGTATTTTGCACCAAGGTTTGATCCTATCATCATAAAGAAGATGATAGCAATCATGACATCATGTTCTCTTACAAAACCAGGAGGCTTGTGGTCACGCATCTCAGGCATGTGTTTCAGACGGTGTGGGGGGGGGGCATCCTCAGGGAAGAAAGGCATATCTGGCGCATCATCCCTATGAGGCGGTCTTTCCATCTGATGGAAACGAGGATGAGGCTCATGGTCAGGCTTGTTAACATACTCTGCAATAATGAAAGCAGAGAGCAACATGACGAAACCAGAGATGTAGAGTATGCGTTTCTGACGAAAAACTAACAAGGGAGCCAGCAAGTAGTTGTGAATCAGGAAGACAACGAAGAATATGAGGTATTGCCTCCAGATACGCCATAGTTCGTGCCAAGGAAATGATGTGTCGCTGCTGGAACCTGTATAGTCAATATAGGTGCTCAGTAATGGTGCTATGAACAGAATGATCCATAGTGCCAGATAGATAATCGATTCCTTCCAGTGCTTCTTGAGTTGTATTTGCATCTTTAGGCTATTATTTTATGGTGCAAAGATAACCATAAAAAAGGAATCGGGGCTAATCCGTTCAACGAATGCCCCGATTTTTTAAGTTAATTTTTTTAGAGACCAACAGACTTCAAGGCTTTATTGGCAGCATCGTTCAGGTCCTTATTGGCCTTGTTAGCAGCTTTGTTTACCTCGTCGTTAGCCTTCTGCTTAGCCTCGTTTACCTTGTTGATGCCTTCCTGCTTGACGGCGTTCACCTGCTCGTTGGCCTTCTGCTTGACAGCTTCAACCTGCTCGTTGGCAGCGTTCTCTGCACCTTCTTTTGCCTCCTCAATCTTATTGTTGATGGCTTGGTCGATAGAGTCTGTCAGGTTCTCGGCATTATCAAGAACACCTTCTCCGGCTGTGAGTGCGTTGATGAAAACGTCAACGGGAGTCTCAATAATGGTATTGATATTCTCTTCACCGCCTCCGATAGCAACAATCCTATCCTTGTTTTCCTTGATAAAGTCCTGTATCTTCGTGACGATAGCTTTAGCACCTTCAGGATCGTTAGCTGCTATTTCGGTAACTTTCTGCATAGCACGGTCCATTGTACTTTCCATAGCGGCAGCATCACCAGCCTCCAGCTGAGCTTCCAGTTGTTCTACGAATACGGTTGCCTCGTCATTCTTGGCATTCTCGCTGCACGAAGTCAAACCTAAAGTGAGGATTGTAGCAGCAATAAACAGTAGTTTTTTCATAATTAATAATATTTAAAGTGGTGTGTAAAACATTCATTTCGTCGGCAAATTTATAAAATTCTACCGAATTGTGCAAAAAAAAGTGGATAATCCTTGGGCTTTATGATTTTTTTTACTATTTTTGCCACACTAAAAATCGAAGAAAGCTATGATACAACGTACGGTCAAAACCCGAGTGGTAGGAATTGGACTTAGTATTGACGTGACAGTTTATGCCATTGTTGATGTTAGGGGTAATATCATTGCAAAAGAATCTTTCCCTACGACAGACTTCCTTAATGTGAACGATTTCGTGACCTATTTGAGTGAGCGAGTTGTAGAAATGATAGAAAGTAACGGGGGGTATGAGTGTATTCGTTCTGTGGGAATTAGTTCACCTAGTGCAAACTTCTTGACTGGATGTATTGAGAATGCGCCAAACTTACCTTGGAAAGGACAGATTCCCTTGGCTGCTATGTTACAGGACCGCTTAGGTCTGGCTGTAGCACTGGGCAATGATGCTCATGTAAGGGCTTTGGGCGAATATGTCTTTGGTAGTGCTCACGGTATGAAGGACTTCATTGTGGTCAACTTGGGGCACGGCGTAGGTAGTTGTATCTTTATCAAAGGAAAGGCACATCTTGGTTCTGAAGGCTTTGCTGGTGAGATTGGTCATTCTTGTGTTGAACATAACGGACGCCTTTGCGGTTGCGGTAATCGTGGCTGTCTGGAGGCTTATGTGGGTTCAAAGGGACTTCTTATTACTGCGCAGGAACTGATGGATAGTGATCCCCGTCCGTCTTTGATGCGTAACAGGAAGAATCTGACCCCTCGTGATATTTCTGCTTTCTGCGATGAGGGTGATGAATTGGCACAGGAAGTGTTCCGTCGTGCTGGTCATCAGCTTGGTATCGGACTGGCTAACTATGCTTCCATCCTGAATCCTGAGGGTATCATCCTGGCTGGGGGTATTTCTCATGCTGGTCACTGGTTGCTGGATTCCGTGAATGAATCGTTTGAGGAACACGTGTTCCATAATGTGAAAGGTAAAGTGAAACTCCTGAGTTCTAACTTGGACGAGTCAGAACGCGATGTTCTTGGAGCTAGTGCATTGGCTTGGGACGTTAAGGAGTATTCTTTGTTCGTCTAATACTGTATGAATGAACGTAGATAAGATAAAAGAAATAATAGCTTCAAAGCCAAACCTAAGTACCGCCCTCGGGATGGAGTTTATATCCACACCCGAGGGTGATACGTGTATGGCTCGCATGAAGGTAGATGAGCGTAATCGTCAGCCCTTTGGCTTCCTGAGCGGAGGTGCCTCGTTGGCATTGGCTGAGAATGTGGCAGGCGTTGGGTCAAGTGCCCTTTGTCCTGGTTGTGCCTGTGTAGGTATCGAGGTAAGTGGCAGTCATGTAAAGGCTGTGGCTGAGGGTGATACAGTAACGGCCTATGCCCGTTTGCTGCATAAAGGCACCACGCTGCATGTATGGAATGTAGATATCAAAGACACAGCGGGCGATTTGATTTCAAATGTCCGTGTTACTAATTATGTCATCAAACAGAAATGACGGGATTTGCACTCTTTAGATTGCCCCATGAACAACAGGTTACTATGGTGGCGCAAACAGAGGGCGAACCGTTGGAGTTGGCTTCCTGTGAAGATTTAAATGGGCAGACAGGGTTCGTTGTGGCACCTTTTGCCGTCAGCGCAGGTACGCCTATCGTCCTCATAAAGCCAGATATCGTAAAGACGTTCCCTTCCGTTTCTGAATTTGTTTCTGATGTAAACATTCAGTTCCCTTGGGGGAAACTGTCGGTTTCCTTGGGAGGAACTGCCAGTTCCCTTGGAGGAAACTCTAATAGAACGACTTATTCAGATGATTTTAGTCGTTTCTTTCTGCATCTGAATAATGGCGATTTCCGTAAATTGGTGCTAAGCCGATGTGCGGAGGAGCCTGTGACGGAACATGTTTCGCCACTAGAGTTGTATCAGCGGGCTTGTCTGTTATATCCTCGTTTGTTTATCTCGCTGGTCTATACGGCAAAGAGTGGACTGTGGCTCACGGCTACTCCAGAGATTCTGCTTGAGGGAAGAGGTGATGAGTGGCGTACTATTGCGCTAGCTGGCACCATGAAACTGAATGGCGACGATTTGCTGGGTGAGGGTGAGAACCTTACTTGGAGCACAAAGAATATTCAGGAGCAACGTTATGTGGCTACATATCTGAAGGAGTGCTTGGAACAGTTGGCGGATAATATTCAGGAAGAAGGACCGCGAACGGTACGTGCAGCTAATCTGGTACACCTACGTAGCGACTTCACTTTCACCATATTAAATAATGCGCGCGTAGGAAATGTCCTTCAATTGTTGCATCCTACGCCAGCCGTCTGTGGACTTCCTAAGAAAGAAGCCTATGACTTTATCCTCGCCAACGAGCATACACCTCGCCTCTATTATAGTGGCTTTATGGGCCCGTTGAATCTTTCATCAACCACCCATCTTTTCGTCTCCCTGCGTTGCATGCAAATTACTGATAATCAGTATCGTTTATATGCAGGTGGCGGATTATTGAAGGATAGCGTAGAGGAACAGGAGTGGCAGGAGACGGAGGCGAAGATGGAAACGATGCGCCGCGTGTTGAAGACACAGTAACTTTGTCTTACAAAAAGACCTCCAGTAGCAGTGGGTATTCTGTCTCTGCTTCGATGAGCCAGTCGATACCTTCCTGCATCTCTTTCATATTCTCTGCCCGACGATAGATGACGTTATTCTGCTGACAGATACCTTCTGCGTTGGCATGATGCTCTGCGGCAACATATTTGTCGCGTGCAGGACTCTGTTCCAACCCAGGTAACATGTCGAAGATAACGCCTTTTCCGTTGTTCATCAGGAGTATGCGGAAATTGCCTCGCAGGTTCTGGTTCCAAAGGGCGTTCTGATCGTAGAAGAAACTCAAGTCGCCAATCACGCAGAACACATTCTCATCTGTAACAACCGAGAAGCCGGCAGCTGTTGACAGCGACCCCTCAATGCCGTTGACACCACGGTTGCAATAGACGGGTGTCTTGGCATAGGTGTTTGCCAGTCGGATAGCCATGCTGTTGGCATAGTGTACAGGATTGTCGCCTCGCTTCTTTTCAAAGTATTTCACGATGGCAGCTTCTGAATATGGGGGCTCGTTAGCCTCTATTTGCTGACGAATATCTGAAAGCAAAGCCTCCCATTTCTGCACGAATGGATGCTGCATCTCTTCCAGATTGAAGCGTATCATGTCTGCCACCATTTCGCCATCGCCCTGAATCACGTGCGTCAGGTTCATAAAAGTATCCGTTGCCTCACCTTCGCGATTCACCACCCATGTCTCTTTTGCCTTTCGCAGGAATCGTTTCAGACGCTTGCTCACGATAGAGCCACCCGTATAAAGAACAAAGTCAGGCACATAACTCTCGTCATCGCCAATTTGCATGATGGCTTCATCCATCAGTGGGTTCATGGGCTGTCCGGCAATCAGCATTGGGCGTTTGGCTTGCATGAACATTCTGCAGACATGTGTCAACGTGACATTGGAGATGTCAGCTGTAGTCAACTCTATCTTTCTCTCTGTAGGCAACTCTGGTGTCGTGAAAGCAAAGAGTGGCTCTGTGATGGGTACGTTAATATGTACAGGAGCATGTTTCTCCATCAACGCCTCGTTAATCAGACGGTTGCAATACCAGCGGGTGTCCTCATCGTGAGGTTCAGGTAGCGAAACAGCTTTACACACAAAGCGTCCTAAGGCATCGGGTTGGGGCAGGGTTTGACCATCTAGTTGGTCTATCCACTGTTGAGGACGGTCGGCTGAGATAACCACTACTGGCTGATGCTGGTAATAAGCCTCGGCCACAGCAGGTGTCAGGTTGAGCAGGGCAGTACCACTGGTGACACATACCACCACAGGTTCTTTTAAAGCCTGCGTCATTCCCAGCGCATAAAAGCCTGCCGAGCGCTCATCCGTCACAGGATAGCACGTGATGTCTGGACATTCATTCAGGTCGTGTACAATCGCAGCATTCCTGCTACCAGGACATACCACCGCATGATGAATGCTGTGAGCCACCAATAAACTCGTTAGTATATTAACATTCTCCTTGTTAGAATACATGTTGTCTAGTATTTGAAGCTTGACCCTCCCACAAACTCTCGCATGATGCTGGTGGGCGGTATTTCCTTGTCGCTCACGGGCAGGAAGTAGTGGATAAACTTTAACAGACGGTGAGCCTCTGCATATTCTGGACAGTTCTTGGGTACGGAGGCAAGGATAATCTCTGCGTGGATGCGCAACACGGCGAACTCGATGTTCAAAGCTGAGTTAAACATCACATCTGCCGTCTCTTGGAATGGGAATATCCACTGATCCTCAGCTTCGCACACGTTCTTCCACTGGGCTATTGTCTCTTGCGCCGTAAAGGCCCCTTTGTTATAGTCACGGATGATGCGGCGCAGCAGTCGGTTGTCGCGTACAGGAATCCAGTTGTGATCGTCCAGCGAGATACTTGTCAGGGCAGAGATGTAAATCTTATATTTCAGCGAATCAGGAATCTTCTTTGTAAGGAGTGGATTCAGGGCGTGAATACCTTCGATGATGAGTACCGTATCGTTAGAAAGCTTTAGTTTCTTTCCGTTCCACTCGCGCTTACCCGTTACGAAGTTATACTCAGGAATCTCCACACGCTCACCCTGCATCAGTCGCAACAGGTGATCCTCCAATAGCGAGTATTCCACCGTCTCGATGTTATCGAAGTCATAATCGCCATTGGGCAGTTTTGGCGTATCTACACGATTCACGAAATAATCGTCTGTTGAGAACGAAACAGGACGCAGTCCGCAAGCCAGCAACTGTACGCTCAGACGTTTGCAGAACGTGGTCTTTCCTGAAGATGACGGTCCTGTTATCAGCACTATCTTCACAGGGTCTTTCTCACGATGGAATCTGCGTTCTATCTCCTCAGCTATCTGTACTATCTTCTTTTCCTGCAGGGCTTCTGACACCTGAATCAGTTCGGAAGCATGTCCACGCATGATAGCTTTGTTCACATCACCCGCATTCGAAAGACGCATGATGATGTCCCAGCGTGTCTTCTCTGCAAACATCTCGTAGGTCTTGGGCTGATCCACTTTCTCTGCTATCTGATTGGGATTGTTCCAATCGGGTACACGCAGCAAAATACCTTCTTCATAGCGCTCCAATCCCCATACTTTTAAATAGCCAGCCGAAGGTACCAATGGGCCATAGTAGTAATCTACCGTGTCGCCCAGCGTATAGTAGTCGGAATAGACCTGCCCACTGGTTTCCAGTAGTTTCACCT
>Ga0265298_10012123_pt1 | contig 10023 bp, 10 predicted proteins | sample AusTroGonzalo_MG_3_FD_193486 | JGI IMG/M metagenome (GOLD analysis project Ga0265298, IMG submission 193486) | Bovine rumen microbial communities from tropical cattle in Woodstock, Queensland, Australia - Gonzalo_01 | ecosystem: Host-associated > Mammals > Digestive system > Stomach > Rumen ... | reverse complement strand
CGGGAGCCCGGATAACATGCTGTCCAGCGTCTGCTCCAGGAAGGCTTCACAGTTATAAGCCGGCAGAATGATGGATAACCGCGGCGCAACCGACGGCTCCCGTATCTCTTCCATAAATCAAATTCCCTTTTCTGTCATGAAGCCGTGCAGCTTCAGAATCTCTACAGTCCGAAAACGGCCTTCCCCACATATTCGGCAATCTTCCAGTCCTCTTCGGTATTGATATCAACCGCTTCAAACTTACTGACAATGTGGATATAAGGTTTGCGGCCGATTCTGCAGCGGTATTTCCTGAGTGCCTCTCCGGAAATCCCGTAAAGACCTGTCGTTTCTTCGATGACCGGAAGCATATCCTGGCTGCGCGGAAGGATCTCGGGACGATAATTCATCGGATTTCCGGCCAGCCAGTAATAGCTGTGATTCTCGGTCGCCGTAAAACAGGAATCATATTCCGCCGAGCAGGTCAGTTTCTCCCAGCAGGCGTGGATTGTTTCCGGTCTCATATACGGTGCCGTCGCAAACAGCTGGAAGTAATAGTCATAATCCGGGTGGAGGTCAAAGTGGTGAACAAGAAGATCATTGCCGTTTGCCGTGTTCTGTGCAAGCTCCGGTAAGCGTTCTATTACCTCAAAACCCATGGTTCGGGCATAGGCGGATATTTCGGGACTGTTGGTATCGATATACACATCGTCGAACACTTCCGCCTCTTTGACATGCTCACAAAGATATCGGTAGAGCGGTTTTCCGTTGAGAATACGGAGATTCTTCCCTTTTACACGCTCTGAATTTGCTTTGATCGGAATGAAACATGCTGTCTTCATGCTGTGGCCTCCTGTCTCCCGATATCCGGGCTGAAGCTTCCATTCTGCGACAGTACCCGGTAAATCCGTGCTGCCTCCCGCATGGCAATCTGATCCAGTGCAAAGAAGTCTTCTTCCGAAACATCGGACTGCTCTTCGTTTTCTCCGTAGGGCGACAGACTGAGCTTTTCCGGGTCCGGCTGGGGGATCCGTTCCGTTCTCCTCTCCGTTTGGAGCAAAACAGCGTTTTCCTCTTCCACATACCGGATGCTGCAGTTTATTCTTACGGCAGGTCTCCGCTTTATGAAATCACGGTCATAAAACTCCACTCCGTGCCGGTGCAGAGCCGACTGCAGCAGAATCAGATACAGACTCCTGATCCCGGGCAATGAGGCTCCGACCTCGATGAGCGGTTCAGAAATCCATACGGTCTCCCCGCTGTATCGGACGCCCTCCATTCCAAAGGCGAGCATCTCCTCAATCTCCTGTCGAACCCCGAAACCGGTAATGTGTTCTTCCGCTTGCTGCCAGGAATATACAGAGCCGGAGATGTTGTTGGCCTCCACGATCACCGGTCCGTTCTCCGTGACGGCCACATCCCATCCGATATACCGCATTTCCGGAACGAAAAGCGCGGCGTTCCGGCAGCATTCCAGGCACGCCCGGACGCCCGGCAGCTTTCTGCCGTGCCGGAACGGATAGCCGGTATTGTGATGCCGGTCCGCGGGCAGCCAGGCTTCTCCGGGATTCTGCCGAAATGCCTGAATAATATTTCCGTCCTCGGACAGGAGAACACGATACCTGGTTGTGGAATCGGACAGGTCTGTCTCCGCTCCGTCTCCCCCGACCGACAGCATGGGTGTCAGAAAGGTTCTCACACTCTTGCTGCTGCGCACGGTATGAATACGAAGGGTGTTGAGACTGTCCGGATAGATCGCCTGATATGCCGGATGCTGACGGATAAAGGGTTCCAGGATATCGGCGCCGTCAGTGCGGATCTGCCCGACCGTGTCTGTTCCGCTGTCCGTGTAGATGCGGAAACCTTCCCCGGCAGAGGTATTCCTTTTTCCCACAAGCTTGCCCCAGGTCTGCAGGAAGTGCCGGATTTCCTCGTCCGAGGCGGAAGCAGGTTCCAATGCCGGCCTTTGCATCCATTCCCGGAGGCCCGGGCGTCTGAACAGATTGATCTTCTTCTGCAGAAACGCCTTCATGCTCATGTCGTTGAGGTCCATCGCCAGGTCAAGATATTCCTCCATGGAGATCCTGGTCTCGGGTGCTGAGATCTCCGGTCGAAGCTTGCCTTCCGCCTGCCGCAATCCCGCTGAAACGGCGGCCTTCCTCTGTTCCGGATCCAGTTCCTGTATTTCCTCGGTCAAACCGGTATTTTTCAGGAAAATTTCCGCATGAAACCGCTTGATCGTTTCTCTGATCCCGGCGTCTTCGGTGTATGCGTAGATGGTAAAATCGCCGTCAGGGAAGAAGACATTCTCCACCCTGATTCTTCTTTTCCCCACCCTGACCGGAATCATCCGCCGGAACAGCTCTTTTTTCTTTGCATCATAAAAGCAATAGTCGTTCCGGGAATTCAGAAAAACAACAAGATCAGCTTCCCCGATGGCTTCAAGGAAGTCGGTCACGGAGAGCGCGCCTGTCCGGCTTTCTGACCGCTCCGGTGCTTCGGAGACGGAAATGCCGGACTTGCTTTGTGCGGTCTCCGGGTCCGGCGAAGCAGGCGGCTCAACTCCTTTTACCGTAATTCTGCGATAGGCAAAGAAAAGGTCCTTCTTTTCCGTCCGGAAATAATCGCTCTCAAACGTGCAGTCATCGATGAGCCATACCTGACGTCCGGGCATTTCCTTCTTCAGCGCGGTTTCATGTACAAACCGAAGCTCAGTCTTCAGGGAATGCTCCGCAATCGCTTCAAGCAGGTTGACATCCACGCCAAAGGTATGGACGGAACAGCGCTTCAGTTCTTCCGTCTCTGAAATCAGCTTCAGGGCGAAATAATACCGGTCGATTGCCCGAAAGGTATTCGGAAAATCATAGCCGCAGACGATATTCTTTTTGAAGATGCTCCCGATATTCCGGACAGAGGTAGAAGAAACCGTGAAGGAAGTCTCGGGAATCCGATCCAGAAGAATCGGCATCAGTTCCGCCGGAAACCTCCCGTGAATCGTTCTTGCATCCGGGAAGAAGGGCGTGTAATCCACGCTGTCGTCCGGATGCGGCTTGAAGATCAGGTTCTGGTTCGAAAGAAAGAAGTCGCTGCAGACCTGATAAATGGCGATCTGATCCTCCCGTGACGTGGTATACAGATTCGAAAACTGCTGCGTAAAGACCAGCGCCGCGTTTTCCGGAATGTCACGGATGGGTTCCAGCCGGAAAAATCGCAGTATCCTGCTGACCGTTTCCGGGGCGAGCCGCGCAATCTCCGCCGCCGGATCAAAATCTCTCCATTTCGGGTCGTCTGCTATAAAACTCTGGGCGGAGAAATTGCAGATGATGTCACGGACATATTCGTTTCTTCCGTCAAGAAGGCCGTAGGTCTGAGCGATATCCGCCATGACAGGGGTTACATCCCGAATAATCTCATAAAGAACCTTCGGCTTGGAAAGAATGCCTCCTCCATCTTCAAACATGTGAAAGGAAATGCCGTTTGCGATCAGAAACAGAGAAAAATAATAGAAAGCAGAAGCGACATAAATATTTTTGAATTCCGTAATCTCGTGAGGAATCGTGTTTTTCCAGGCTCTTTCCGTCTCTTCGAAAATCGAATCAGGATCATTGGAAATCGACCGATAAGGGAACAGCCGCACTTCATCGAAAAATGCCTCCAGTTCCCTGTAATCATGATATTTCTTTGCGGAGAAGTCTGCCAGCAGCAGGACGTTGTACTCTCCCCTGTGGACTCTTTCGCTGTGAACGATCGCTTCCAGGACCTGATACATCGTTACGCTATGGTATAGATTCAAACCGGCTTTCCCCCTCAGGATTTCTGCTTTTCGTTTTCCTCATTTTCTCCGTCCGGAATCGGAAGATTTCTCTTTGCGATCTTTCCGTTTGCGTCACGGGGAATACAATCGATCTTCATAAAACAGGAAGGGATCATATAGGCAGGAAGCATCCTGCTTGCAAGCTCTCTGGCCTCTTCGACAGATCTCTTCGGCTCTTCCTCATAGTATGCGCAGAGATAGGGATGCTGCTGATTGAAGATGCCTCTGACCCCCACCCATTCCACCTGCAGGATCTCCCGGAGAACCGCTTCAACTTCCGCCGGTTCTATGCGGTTCCCCCGGATTTTGATCATTTCATCGGCCCTTCCGGTAATGCAAATCAACCCATCCGGACGGATCAAGCCGAAATCCCCTGACCGGATATAACCGTTCAGATGAACTTTTTCCGTAAGCTCGGGCAGTCCGAGATAGCCTCGGAAATACGGTGCCTGATAACAGAGATTTCCCGTTTCTCCGATCGGGAGTTCCTTCCCTTCGTCGTCCAAAATGGCTATCTTCGCTTTCTGCTCCCCGATTCTGCCGACCGGCGTGATGTCATATTCCCGGTCAATCAGGAATGTCGTGATGTTGAATCCGGACTCTGACTGGCCGTAACCGCAGAATATCTCCACCTGATCGCTGAAAACACTTTTTGCCGTCTCCCCTCCCACAATGATCTTCTTCAGCGAGTCAGGGATCCGTTTCAAGCGCTTCAGCATAGACGGAATGATGAAAAGGGTCGTAAGACGATATTGTTCAATGCATGCAGGAAGACGATCCGGATTTTTCACGATATTCATCGGAATCACGGCAAATGTCTGAACGTTATAGAGAATCGGCGGAATGACGAGCATGCTGACCGCAGACGTAAGCGGGGCAATCATGGCAAATCTGCCGTCGACCACGGATCGATCTCCGCAGCAATGCATCCTGACGCACATATCCAGCGTGCCGTATTCCTGCATCACGCCTTTGGGCCTTCCCGTCGTCCCGGAGGTATAGATGAGATAGGCGAGGTCGTGGGGGCTCGTTTCCTCATAACCTTCCAGAGAAGCGCAGGACATGATTTTGATAAGCAGGTCCGTGTCGATCTTGATGACGCTGCCCGTGTCCCGCAGGATATACGCCATTCTTTCAGGCTCGTAGTCTGCATCGAGCATGACGGCCGCCGCACCCGCACGCCACACACCGACCAGGGTGATGATCGGGTTGATGCCCCGCGGAACAGCGATCATCACAACATCTTCTTTTCCGAAGTTCTTCTGCTTCAAGAACCGGTAAACACGGCCGGAATACTCCCAGAGCTCGGCATAGGTCATGCTTTTCCCACCTTCTACTGAGATCAGGGCAACAGCATCCGGATGAGCAGCACTGTTTTTCTCTAATTGTTCAATGAAGCGCGGATCCGTCATACTCATCGTTTCAGCAGATTCCCATACGCGTCTCTGCTGTCCTCGACGGCGATCACGTCCACGACTTTCTCGACAATTTTTCTCTCTGCCGGGGAGACAGAACCGTTGACGGCATATTGAAATCCCTGGTCTTTCAGGTATCGGTAGGACTTCTGGACAATCGCCCTGTTGATTCCCAAACCGCGCGCCTCCGGGATTGTGCCGCCCGGGCCGGCATAATCCGGCGCGATGGCGCCTACGCAGCCGAAAGCGAGCATTTTGCCATCACGGACCGCCACATAGCAGACACCTTTCATCATGGCGGCGAGAGCCTCGTCGGCCCAGGAGCGGGCAAAGTTGTCTCTGATAAACTCGTAGACCGGCGTGAAGTCGGGCGGCATCACCCGCTTGATCCGGATCCCCTTCTCTTCCAGAGAAGCTTCCAGCGCGGGATCTTCCCGCAGGGTATAGAGTTTTGCGATCAGGTCAGGGTTATAACCGAGCTTTCGGGCATCCACCTTCATGTAGCACTCCGCGTATCTGCATTTCGGGTCCGAGAGCATCTGGGAGCCGCGGAAAAGGTTGAGCGAGAGGCTGATTTCCTCCTGCGTGGTCTGATCCCTGTGAAAACGGATCAGACGCCTTTTGCTTTCCACAAGTTCCGTAATGTCAACGCAGTGGGTCGGCCGGTAAAACGGCGTGCCGATCTCATACATGAAGCATTCCCCCTGCGCTTTCTGGCGCAGTATCGCCTTGCAGCATAAAATTGCCGCGGCCCGGTGATCCGGATGAGGGCTCTGATGCCAGGGCAGAAAGATCTTCGTGTAGGGGGTGAAATCAATCCTTTCGACGGCATCCTGCCGTTCCGGAAGGGTCGTGTCCTCGTAACCGAGCCATTCCCAGGCGTGAGGCTTTACCGCCGCCATCTCGGCCTCGAACTGCGTCCTGCGGATTTCTGCCTCTTCCCCGATGCTCTTCTCCGGGTTTCCGTGGCTTCCGTCCGTCAGCACATAGATGTCAGTCCGGTCGGGCGCGAGAATCAGCGCCGCCGCTGCCCCGAGGCATTCGTCATCCGGGTGCGGTGCGATGATCGCTATCCGGTCATTTTCCGCAAATACGATTCTTTCTCTCATCTGTTCCTCCCACAAAACACCGACTCAGTTTCTTCGGACAGCATGGATCTGCGCTTCCAGCCGTTTGATACGCACAGCGTCTTCATTTGCCATATCCCTATAGTATTGGGATTTCAAGCGCAGATACAGCAGTTCAAACTCCAGTGCCGCCGTAATCGCCTGCTTCAGAAAGTCTGCGTTTCCATTCGCAGATAAAACGACCTTGCGGGTTTCAAAGCGGTCGAGCAAGGGATTCAGCTTCAGGATAAAGGGAATCGACTCCATGCCGATGTTCCCGCCGAAATTGGTAACAAGGCCGGCACTTCCTGCCTTCTCACAAAACTCTTTTGTCGCAGAGAAGATCGCATCGCCTTCAATCTCTTTTCCGGCAATTCCCATGGAGGCGGAAAGATCGCTGCGCCCAACCGTAACGCCGGTAAGAAAGCCTTTACCGCGTTCAAGAATGGCATCAAAGTTCTGAAGGCAGGTGATCGTTTCCGCGTTCATAATGCGTTCAATCTGTGTCTCTTCACCATATCGCTTTGTAACGGCTCGTCGAAACTTGTCGAGTGCATACGGCGTTTCTATCATGGGTGCCATGACCCCTGCGGCGGAAAGGAGTTTGCATTGATCCAGATCATGCAGGGCTTCACATCCGCCGATTTTGATAATCAGGCCCAGGTCAGCAGTCTCCGCCATTTCGCGAAGCATGATCAGCTCGTCTTTTCTTGATCCCTCCGCCTCAAATTCCGCCTTGACGGCAACAGCGCCGAAGTCATTTTTCAGGGCGGAGAGCCTTTCTCTGATCTGTTTTCGAATTTCCATAGTTTCCCCCATCAGCATTGTCAAGGGGACGGTTCTCTTGACAACTTTTTACTGAATTATAGGTTGATTTTAGCCTATTTTATGTTATACTGTCCGCGGAGGCGATACAGATGATGATTGATACCAGCGCGATTGTGACGGCAACCGAAGCCAACCAGAACTTCTCCCGTGTTGCCAAATTAGCTGAGAAAAAAGGCCGGGTATATGTCTTTAAGAACAATCGGCCCAAGCTGCTTGTGATTGATCTGGATACCGAGCCGCAGGTTGAAATCTCTGAGGACGAGAAATTTCAAATCGTCACGCAGCGGATCCTGAACGAGCACAGAGCCGCGTTTGAGGAGCTTGCAAAATGATAAAGTTTTCAAAAGACTAGTTGTCAAGGGGTTCCTTTGACAACTTTTTTCCTGTCTACCGGCTGTCATCTGGAATGGCAGATTGCATCTGACTTCTTCTATGCTCTATAACTCCGCTGAAAGGCCAGACAGGGGACGGTTCTCCGTCTGACGTGTTATCTCTCCCGAATGGGTAACCCTACTGGTTAAGCTCTGTCTGATGTGTCATGATACTAACTCATACCCTTGCCTGTTCGCAAAAATGCAGTCAGGAACATATCCACGCTTTTGCCTGTTCGCACTTTTTACTCCGGGAACATATCCACGTTTTATCCGGCGATCAGGTTTGCACCTTTACCTAAGGCAAAGATGATTCCCAGTACAACAAACAAAGCAGCTATAACAAGAAAAATGGCAAGTAACATAAAATTACCTCCATAAAGACTTTTTTGTGACATCCTATGTAAATTGGAAGTTGTCTTACAGCAGACAAATGGAGAGCTATCGGCTTGTCCAGCGGTCTCAAGCCTGTATTTCAACCGTTGTTCTCACTCAGTTTTTTATAGAGAATTATCTCCAGCGGTTCGTCGGGCAACACCAACGCACCCCTGTCGGTATAGCCGAGCTTTCTGTATAAGAACTGGCCCTCTTCGTTCGATTGGGTCGAGGTCAATACGAAGCTATAGCCTTGATCCGCCATTTCATGCTCCCAGAACTCCACCATTTTTTTGCCATATCCTTTTCTCCTTTGTTCTTCGGAAAGGTACAGCAAATTCATAAACGGGATGTTGTCCCAGAAAAGATTGAATCTAAGCCAGCCCTCGAATTCACCGTCGACGAACAGGAGGATGATCCTTTTCATCGCGATCGCGTTACTGAGCACTTCCTCCGAGACGTCCTCGTCGTATTCGGAAATCAATTCAAGGTCGCCGGGTTCTGCATATCTGATCTCCATATTTTGTCTCCTTTTACGAATGTGTTTCTGTTCTCGGACATTCTTTAACAAACCGTCCGTTTTTCTTTTAGGTCATTCCGACAAACGGGATTTTGTCAAACTGCTCCATTGAGGCTAATCGCTCCTCAAGCTTTTTCGCATTCAATCATTTTGTCGATAAATGCTGCCATCGGATCAAAGACCACGCCGTTGACTCGATTGGATCCGTTGAACATCACAGCAGCACAAAGGTCCTCCGTCAGCGAAAGTGTCCAATAGGCGATGAAGCCCTCATTGCCTCCGGTGTGGCAGACCTGATCGGGGATGTGGTCGTCCCGGCTGATGCACAGGCCGTGATCATTCAGGACCGGCGTCACCATGCGCCGGGCGGTATCTTTCCTCAACAAGCCGCCCTCACGGTAGCTTCTGGACAATGCGAGCCCCAGCTTTGTCAGCTCTGTCGGTGTTGTCCACATACCCGCCGCGGCATGCTCCGGGTAATAGTGATAGCCGTGCGCGGGATCTTCCCTGTATGCGTACCTGCCGGCAAAGGCGGCGTTTGCTACCAGATCCTCATCCAGTGGCTGGAAATAGCCGGTCCGTGTCAGCCTCAAAGGCTCCGCGACCTCCTGTTGAAAGGCGTCTCGAAGGGTCGTTCCCGTGATGCGTATAAAGGCCAGCTCCGCCAGCGTGATGCCTCCTCCGGAATACATATACTGCTTTCCGTAGGGCTTGATCCTGCGGATCCTCGGCGTGTTGCCACGCCCGGCGATAACGTCCTCCAGCGTGAGCACCGCGTGATCCGCCCGGTAGCCGGGGAAACCGTGGACATTGTATCCCGCCGTGTGGCTGAGCAGCGCGGAAAAAGACAGCGGACCTTTGACAAAGTCCGAGATAACGTCTGAGATGTCCGCATCAAGATCTATGATCCCCTTGTCCACATACCGCATCACCGTCATGGCGAACATGGGCTTCGAAATGGAGGCGGCCTGGAACAGCATATCCGGGTTCACCGGGAAGTCCTGCCCGAAGCGTCCGCTGCCGGAGCAGAAAGTCTCGAGTTCTTCCCCTCTGGCAAGGGCTAGGCTCACGCCGTATCCTTTTCTTCCCTGTATTTTCAATAATTGATTCACGTCCACGCCGTGAAACAGCTTGTTCATAAAATAATCTCCTGTTTCGGCCAGACGGGGGACGGTTCTCCGTCTGGTTTGCTATCTTTCTCCGAATGTCCAGGTAATGCCCAGGGGCTTCAGCGGCATTTCTTCCGAATACGCGGAATACCGGGTATGCCACTCCCCTTCTTCATCGGTATAGACCTCCGCCAGATCGCCGATATTCGATTGAATGACCCAATGACTGTTCCTGCCGGTATACGGAATCGGCCAGTCGCAGCCGTTCCCGCCGCGTCGGATGACATTGATCAGATCGCCGAGGGTCGCAGAATCCGGCATCTCGATGATGTATTCCCCGTTGCCGGCATCATCGCCCATGCAAACACTTCTCCTGCGGAATGACAGAGCGATCATGGAGTTACATCTCCCCTTTTATGCAGCGTGGTTATAGTCCATAACGAGAATCTTAACAGCATGCTTGAATAATCTTTGTTTTTCAATCTCTCATATAGATCTTCACGACG